>Ga0209658_1000781_pt1 | contig 21662 bp, 20 predicted proteins | sample SaaInlV_150m_DNA_6_FD_184656 | JGI IMG/M metagenome (GOLD analysis project Ga0209658, IMG submission 184656) | Marine microbial communities from expanding oxygen minimum zones in the Saanich Inlet - SI037_S4LV_150m_DNA (SPAdes) (version 2) | ecosystem: Environmental > Aquatic > Marine >...
TCTTTCAAGCAAAGATCGAGTAAACCAGAGAAATGTGTGTATTCCAAACGCTACAAATACCAGCAGCAGCAAACCAGTCATCCCCCAGAAAGAATAGAAAAGTTTTGGATATTTCTCTTGATCATAATGATTAGCATGAGGAATAAAGCCGACAAAATTAGCATTAACGTCAGTATGGCATTCTGCACATGTTTTTTGAATATTATCAGCATGTAAAGGCGAGGCAGGATTATCGACATTCAGCATTTCATGTGAGCCATGACAATTAACGCATTTGGCAGATTTTTCACTGCCTAATCTTGCAACCTTTCCATGATAAGAATTTAAATAACTTTCCAATAAATCGTTATGACAGTTTCCGCAATCATTGATAATGTTCAGATTTGTTTTATCCTGCTTTGAGGTCACAACATCATGGGTTCTGTGACAATCAATGCACTGCGGCATCTTAGTCTCGGAGCTTTTATCTGTAACAAAATGAGTGCTATTGCTGATTTTATCTGCCACTTTATTATGACACCTGCTGCAATCCGGTTTTTTGATTTGTTGACAATTCAACGTTGAGTCTGGTTCAGCAGCAATTATATTTTGTTTAAATATTTCTGCATCTTGGCAAAATTCATCTGATTCAAGATGCAGATCAAAGTGGCATCTCACGCAAGGTACTTTCGTATGTGCAGATTGTTGCTTTAGTCCCTGTTCTATGTAGATAGAGTTTATTTTTTTGTCAGCGTGATTTTTTAAAGCAGGGTCAGCATGACATTCTTCGCACTGCAAATCTGCAGGACTCAATTTTGTAAATTTTATGATTTCTTCGTAACTGGTGAGAGGAAGTTCCGGAATTCCTTTTGACATGGTTGAAGATGTACTATGACACTTTGAACAGTCATCTTTCATGATTGGCAGGATCTTGTCTTTAAAATAATCGTCATTTTTTCGCCCTTCTTTGATCCATTGTTCAACAGTTGCAATCGATTCATCTGTCGTCACATGTTGATACATATTGTCTTTCATTGAACCTACAATTCGAGGGAATTTTGTGCGGTCAATACTTTTTTTTACAACGGCTTGTATTTCGTTCTCTCTGTCAACAGCTTGTTGATCAACTGACTCTTCACTGATCTCATCTCCATGCTCTTCTTCGGCTTCTTCCTCGAATCCTTCTTCTTCAACTTCTTCTTCGGCTTCTTCCTCGTATTCTTCTTCAGTTTCTTCTTCATAACCTTCTTCTTGGGCCTCTTCCTCAAATCCTTCTTCTTCAGCCTCTTCCTCAAATCCTTCTTCATTCTCTTCAACACTTGACTCAAGACTACTCTTTTGATGCGATTCTGCCTGCGCATAATTCTGAGCAGAAAACAGCTGAACAGAAATAAATGCGACAAAACAACAAAGTGAAATCACTGTTTTCTCAAAAACAGTCTTCCGTTTTAACTTGGGAATAACTTCAACTAACATACTGATATAAAGTAATATTAATATAAAGAAAAGGCGGTTATCAATCTTGAATCCGATCAATAACCGCCTCTATAAAAACATGACTATGAACTTAGTTGAATCTCAACTCAATTGAGCCATTATGATAGATATGATTGATCTGAGAATTATCAAAGACCGAAAGTCCAAAATAATATGGTTTTTTCAGATCACTAAACTGAACATCCTGAATCTTGGCGTTTTTACCTCTGGTCTTCAAGGATCTTTTAACTTCCAGAGTCCATTTTCCATCTTTCCAGGCACCTTTGACTTTGATATCCGCGCGGTGACCGGTGAATGCAGACAGGACTATACCGGGAACGACATCACCGGTTTTAAAATTATCAACAAATTTTGTTCTCAACCAAGGAACCACCATATACTTATACTCTTCGCTACCACCTGAGTTCATAAAAACAGGACCTGTTTTTGCTTTGTTGATGTTGTTTTTATAACCACCACCAATTTTGTCATCACCTTTACGACCCCAATTTTTATTCTTTTTAGGATCCTTTGTACTGTCAACAAATTGGTCATCAAACAAACCTAAAGGATTTGTACGAACACCTTTCCAGTGCCACATATCAATTGTTTCGCCAGCAAGTTTGGTGTATTTTCTTCCGGCCGAAGTATCTTTAATACCGTCAACTTTACCATCTTCGGCAATATGGCAGGAAACATCACAACCTTTCTTTTTAAATCCCTGGGCTTTGATCTCCCAGTAAATCCCAAATTTGTCTTCATAAAAACTATTATCGTGACCTGTACTGTCTTTATTCATTGACTGCTTCCAACTTCCATTTCCCTGCTTAATCCAAGGGAATCTGGCTAAACTTTTGGTTGGATCATCCCACTGTATATAGAAATAAATACTGCTTTTATTGTACAAAGACTTGATGCTGACTGTTGTTTCCTTCATTCCATCATAACCATTGCTGGGTTTATAAGGAGTTTCATCAAGTACAACTTTCAATGCTTTTGCTTTGCTCCAGGCCTTTTCCTGGAAAGCATCAAGTACAATGGGGGATTTGGTCTTCACACTGACCAACTTCATTTGCTGCGACATCGCAGAATTGGAGATAAAAAACATACCGAACATCAAGGTGACGACCATGATCAACATTTGTTTTGGAGATTTCATAATTACCTTTTTTAGAGAATATTAATTAAAATTTACGGTAAAGATCAGCCTCCTGATTAACAAATATCATTTGCCGTAGTTAGTGGGAAATAATACTGAACTCCTTTCTTGATCCAGGATTAATATTTAAGACAAGCATCGTCTCTGATTTACAAAACAATTGCCGCGAAAATTCAAAAAAGCGAATGCCTACAGCAAACATTCATTAGCTCATTAAAGCTCTCATTCTAAGTTCATCATTCTCAGAAACCGTGACTTGTTTTTCTAATTAAGATTCTTTGTTAATTAAAATACAGGCCTAGAATATGGCTGCCTCAACCCAAGAATAACTGACTGCAAGAGAACTAATTTTCAGTATGTCCCTCCTGTTATATCCTGTCTATCCGTAATAATATTTAGGTAAAAATACTTGACTTAAACTCCTGAGGATATTGCTATTTTCTTACTTTTGCCTTTGCTTAAAAACTTTCACAAATTACCCACAATTTCTTCAAATTTCCTTCACATTTTTTAGTTAGACTGGAAACTAAGCCAGTCAGTATTTTATTGATTGGCGTTCAAGCAAATCATTTCAAACCTCAAGAAGTTATGCATTAGCTGAAAGGAGCAACATGCCGTTTGTTAAACTAAATAATATTTCCAAGACTTACAAAATGGGTGATGTTTCCATCCATGCGTTAAAAAACGTAAATATGGAAATTGAGTCCGGTTCATTTGTTTCGATTGTCGGTCCATCTGGCAGTGGCAAATCAACTGTTCTTAACCTGATTGGTTGTCTTGATCAACCAACTTCAGGTTCAATTCAAATTGAAAATCAGGAAGTACAGGATTTGAACAAAAAGAAACGCGCAGATTTTCGCGGACAAAACTTAGGATTTGTCTTTCAGAATTTCAATTTGATTCCTGTGTTGAGTGTTTATGAAAATGTGGAATACCCCCTGTTGATGATTAAAAACGAAGACAGCAACAACAACCGTGAGCGCATTCTCAGTCTTTTGGATGCAGTAGGCGTTTTGGAACAGAAGGATAAACGACCGAATCAGATATCCGGTGGTCAAATGCAACGTGTTGCTGTTGCCAGAGCTTTAGTTACTCAACCAAAAATAGTAATTGCAGATGAACCAACGGCCAATCTTGATCATGATACTGCATTCAAAATAATTAACTTGATGAAGAGAATGAAAGATCAGGAACAGACCACTTTTGTGTTTTCCACGCATGATCCAAAAATCATTGGAGAAGCAGAAATTATTTATACACTGGAAGACGGAAACCTTATAAATAGAGAAGACAGGAGGGAGTATGTTTAAAATAGCCAAAATTGCGTATCGTAATCTGTTACGTTATACACGCAGAACCCTGCTGACCTCCAGTTTGGTGATCATCGGCATTGTCACGGTCTTAGTCTTTATTGCAGTCGCAGGATCTTTCAAGCAGTTGATGGTGGGGCAAATCACAGATTCCATGATGGGGCATCTGCAGGTACACCGTAAAGGTTATGTTGCTTCGATTGATAATTCTCCCTTGAATTTGAACCTGCCCACAAAACAGGTTGCTAATCTTGAAGAAATCCTGACCGAAGATAAGACCGTAGAATCGTATTCTCTACGCTTAAAATTTGGCGGAATGTTGAGCAATTTTACGGAAACTTCCAATATCCGCCTGAATGGCATCAATCCCGAACAAGAACTCCAAACAGTGCCGCTCCTTGTTCAACGTGTTTCCGGGAACAAGCCTGATTCGAAAGAAATTCCGTCTCTCCAAAGAGGTGAGATTTGGCTGCCGGATGCACTGGCCAAAGGCATGAAAATAAAAGTAGGTGATCAGGTCGTGCTTGTAGCCACGAATAAGGATGGTTCTGTAAATGGAATACCTTTAGAAGTCAGCGGAGTTATTGGCACCATGACCGGGCCCGGAGGCAGGGACGGCTACTTAAACATTAAAGATGCCTATCAACTGCTGCGGATTAAGGATGGGGAAGTCAATGAAGTGGCTATACGTTTAAATAATTTTGAACTTATAGATCAAAGCTACGGACAACTCAATCAAACTCTTGCGGAGTTCCAGAATAAAAATGATAAGCCGGTTTTTGAAGTCCATACCTGGCAAAAACTATCGCCCTTCTCCAACATTGCCAAGATTATTGATTTACTGACATTGTTTGTCAAAATCATTTTGATTGCCATAGTACTGGTGAGTATCATGAATGTGATGTTGATGGCGGTTTATGAGCGAATCAGGGAAATAGGCACAATAGCAGCTATGGGCACAAGTCCTCGAAAAATCTGGTCATTGTTCTTAATGGAAGGCTTGTTCCTTGGCATCTTCGGTGCGGTATCCGGTAGTCTCATCAGCATTGCTATCATCCAGTATTTGAATTGGCAGCAAATCATTTTTTCCTTTGGAAAACAGGATGCTCTGGTACTTTCTCCAACAATCGCCGTTTCTGAAGTAATCACCACTGCAGTGATAGTAATTGTGATTTCCGCTCTGGCAAGTTTGCAGCCTGCGGTGAAAGCCTCCAGACTGGAACCTGTGGATGCACTTGGACATTTTTAGCAAAATAAAAATTGATGCTAATACTCTAAGCAATTAAAAAGGACACAGAGAAGATTGAGACATCAATACTCTGTGTCCTCCAGATGTAAATCAAAACAAAGAATTTTTTTAAAAAAAACTTTTTTCAGAGATAAGACAATGAGAAATTCAAGCTGTTTTTATGCAAAGAAAATTTTCCAAAGCACCTTGTTGCTTGCCCTGCTGACCTTACCCTTCAGTCTGTTTGCTCAAACCACTGCACAGGAGTGGCTGGAAGCAATTGATCGCGATTTGAATCCACCACAATATGAGTCCTATCGTAAATTGATAAATATTGAACCGGATGGAAGTAAAAAAGAATTTGTGCTCTTTACGCTCAAACAAGGCCGTGAAAATGTGGTCAGCCTTTTCCTTTCACCAGCCTCAGAAAAGGGACGGGCCACCTTGCGGGTAGGTGAAAACATGTGGCTTTACATTCCAAATGTAGGTCGGCCTATCCGGATTACTTCACTGCAGTCTGTAACAGGAGGGGTTTTTAATAATGCAGACATTTTGAAAGTTGATTATCAGACAGAATATAATGCGGTGAGTCTTGTAGAATCGGAGCAGAAAGGGCTATCCGGAATTAATCTACTCCAATTGAATTTGAGAGCCAAAACCGGAAATGTGGCATATGACAGGCTGGAAATGATGATCGATCAAGAACTCAAATCTCCTCGTACCATTAGAGCATTTACATCTTCCGGAATGTTGATCAAGACACTCTATTTTAAAAACATCAAAGATTTTGGTAATGGAATTAAACGGCCTTCTGTAGTGGAAACAGACAGCCCACTTTATGAAGGTTACAAATCCATCATGATTTTCGCAAAGATGAAACCCAGAGATCTTCCTGCGGCAGTTTTTACTACAGAATACATGGGACGCATTGAGACATTGAGGTGATAAAATGAAACCTTTACTTGCAATGAGAGCATTATTAATTATTTTTGGCTTACTGTTTTCTTCGCTTACTTTGTTTGCACAGGATGATTCCTTGTATTCTTTTGAAGTTGAAGAGTTCACTAAAAAAACATGGGAATGGAAAAGCGAGTTGACGGTCGCAGGATCTTCCAAAACTTTCAATCAGGACTCAGTACTGTACCCCTTCAAATTTCAGCAGGATCAGCAAACGAAAGTGCAGGATTTGAGTTTGCAAATCCCTCTTGAAAGCCGTTGGGATTGGGAGTGGTCCCGCTTATATCTCGTAGGTGAATTCCGGATTACAGGTTCCAGCCTTAGCGAAACAATTGAGCAAACTGCTGTTCTTCAGGAAGCATACTGGCAACTGTCCACACTTGATCCACACAGTATAGAATCGGGCAAACGGCTGCTACGCTGGGGTAAAGGCTATGCCTTTAATCCGGTTGCGTTGCTTGAACGTTCCAAAGATCCTGAGAATCCGGAAGCTGCCCGTGAAGGATTGTGGATGGTTCAGGGAATCTTAATTCCCGGGACACTTTCCGGGTTGGACTCAAATTCCCTGACCTTAGTCTATCTGCCAGTCCGTTCAGGAATCAACGGTGATTATCAGGCAAATCTTGAGCAGGAAGACATCTGGGGGCTTAAGCTCTCTGCACTACTGGGTACTACAGATTTTGATTTATACCTGACTCATTGGAGTGAAAAAGCAGAAACGGATTGGGGCTTTGATTTTGCGTCAAATCTTAGTTCCAATTTCGAAATGCACGGTGAGTATGCAGAAGATACAGATTTGTCAAACAAATACACTAAGTCTCTTTTGGGAATACGTTATCTGACTGATAATGAAATCACCTGGACCATCGAAGCTTATCACGATACTTCAGGCTGGACCAAAGACGAATCCACTGAGATTTATAAAACAATTGAAAACGCTTCTGCAGTTGCAGCAAAAACGGCCTTGACTGAACTCCAGTCAAAGCAAATTGTAAGTCAAGACTATGCCTACGTCAAAGCCAGTCTCAAAGAACCGTTTGACTGGTTGTACTTTACACCTTCACTGACTTGGCTGGGAAATTTAGCTGACCAGAGTTTTAATGTGATAACACAATTGAACTATGCACCTGTCACCGACTGGTCCTTTCAGTTATCCTGGCAACAGCTTTCAGGAGATGCTTATACACAATATGGTGAAAATTTGCTTGGAAACAAGCTCGAACTAAAAACTAATTATTCTTTTTGAGGTTTTGTGATAGCAGTACTTTGTACTCTCTGCGACTCTGAGCTGAAACAGCTTTTTGCTAGTTTTACTTTTTTGCAAGTTCATCACGGATAATTTTCAATAATTCCTGAACTTGATTTTCAGTGAACTTACCTGCACCACTGTAAAGCAGCTTTCCGTCTTTTCCAAATAACATGATATTGCTGTCATCATCCTTCAGGCACCACTGTTGAACCAGTGTTTTTTCAAGATCTTTGACAAATACAGTGCTCTTGTCTTCTTCTTGTCTACTCTTCAACTTAAAGTTGATGACAGCATCAGGAATCCAGGTTGCAGCCATATTAAGAATAGCTACCATAGCATATTTTTCTGGCGGAAATTTTTCTGCTTTGAGCGCCTCATCTACATGTGAATTTATTCCTCATTCATCAGGGTCAACATAGAAAAGTACATGTAATTTTGCTGAAATCAACTCTTTGCTGCTCTAGGGGGAGCCGTCTACTTTACTTCCTGAATCGTCCTTCAAAACCACAACAGGCGGTACCTCTCCTAGAGGGTGGATCAGTATTAAAAACAGGTATTCCCAGGAACTGTGTCTTTGCAACGTTTCCTAAAGATATCAAACATTTAACCTTCGCAGGGTGTCAGTCTTAAATTCCTTTCAACTCCGTTCGACTCCGTACGAATCGGAAGATTTGCTACCAATCTGCTACCAGATATTCGACGATGTCCCGGGTAGGTGTCAAGGTGTATTTTAATCAAGGTATCCGACTGGTGCGCTATCTGATGGAGCATCTAGGCATAAATGGGAGTAACTACTTTAAGTATAAATGGGTACGGCTTTCATACAAAGTTATTCATGAAGTCTTTTTTTGAACCCAAAGGTTCTTCTATTCCTTGATCTCCGGGAGTTCGCCCGCCTGTTCTAATTTCCAGAGATAGCGTCGGTAGTATGTCAGGCCAAGGCAGGTGAGCGGTAGGGCTAGAATCAGGCCGAGAAAACCAAGCAGCTTGCCCCAGACCGAAAGGGACAACAAGATGATGGCCGGAGAAAGACCCATGGCTTCGCCCTGTAAACGTGGCACCAGCACGGTTTCCTGAATGAGTTGCACCACGCCGAAAACGAGCAGGACAAAACCCAGTGCCCCGATAAAGCTGTCGCCCTGTTCCAACGCCTTCAACCCAGCCAGCAGTAGGCAGGGGATGGTGCCCACCGTCTGAAGATAAGGGACCATATTCAGCAGGCCGATGAAGATACCCATGAGAATGGCAAGCGGCAGTCCGATGATGGAAAAGCCGAGCGCGAAAAGCACAGCCACACAACAGGATACCAGTGTCTGTGAACGGAAATAACGGTTGGTTGCCTGAATGAATTCAACCACGAATCCGGACACGTCATCACGCATGCTAGGCGGAAGGTAATCACGCCAACGTGCCGCTATGTTATCGTAATCGATAAGCAGGAAGACCACATAGATCATGATGACCAGAAAACCGGTGATGAACGTGAGAACATTGGCCGCTCCCGAAAGCACGCCCCAGACGCCGGGCAAAAGCTTTTTGGCCGTGTCCTTGGCCATCTGCACCACCCCGTCACTGTTCAGGTATCGTTTGACATCATCGCGTTTAAGAATCTCGTTCACCTCTTCCCATACATTTTCGGGCAGACGTTCCTTGGCAGCTTGTGCCAGTTCGGTATCGGCGGCCATTTTGGATACGGTGCGGCCCATGTTGGCCAGTTCATTGCCGACCATTGGGACCATGAACCAGATAACGAGAAAGACAGCCAGTGTAATTGTTACCAGCGTAAAGAGCGCTGCTAGAACGCGCTTCTTGATTACATGCTGAACTCGATTAGTGACCGGGTCGAGGAAGTAGGCCATCACAAGTCCGGTGACAAACGGCAGGAGAACGTCGGAGAGGTAATCCAGAAGGAGCACCAGGCACCAGGCTAGACCAGCAAATAGAGCCAGTTGCACAACCCGGTCAATAGTGAATGAGCGATCGTTCGGAATCATGATTCCTCCTTGGTTCTACAAATTATGTAGTTGGTGGAGTTGTAATTTTTATATGCATTATATTTGCTATTTATACCACCAACCCTCTGGTTTGTAAAGATTCTTACTCCTGAAAGGTCATTCCAGTAGAAATGCGACTAACTACTTTAAGTATCATATGGGCGGTGCCCGCGCACTTCCCCCCCCGTGCCTATTACTGAGCCTCACCTCCCCCTCATTCTTCTAGTTCATCCAGCTCCTGCAACTCAACCAAGCCAAGTTGGGTCAAGGGTACGCTTAACGTTATAGTAGGGCTGATAGACACCTATATGGACACCTATTATTTTACCCCCCTCGTGCGTGCGTGTAGTGGTTTTTCTAGCGGTCAATGCCATAAATAAACTCCAATTAAGATTACTCCACATATCCACTACCAATAGCTGAGAACGGAAGGGCTAACTCCAGTTCCGGTACGTGCTTAGCGATCCAGGCAGTGAAGGTGTTACTGTTAGGACCCGGAAAGGCCTTGTAGGCCGTTTTCCAGGGATACGCATCAGCCGCCTTATCGACCGCATCAATCAGGTCATCAACCCCCTCCCCCCTATGTTCTTTAATAAGCCGGGGTTTCTCACCAAACCAATAACGGTCCGGAATGTCTTGGGTTATCCTCATTACCGGTTGGCCACTGTAGCCTCGCCAACCAACCACATCATATACCTTGTAGTTGGACTCTCCAGTACGCTTGGCGGCAATCCAAGTATGAATGGCAAACCAACCACGCCAACCCCAGGTATCTGCGCCATAGACTTGCATAACGGCTTCCTTTGTAACTGAAGGGTCAGGTGCCATGCCCGCCGATTGACGACTGGCAGTACGCCAGGTTTTGCCTGAGTAACAACTGGACAACAGAAAGACGGTCAAGACAAGTGATGTTAGTGTTCTTAAGGTTTTCATTAAGTACGAACCGAAAAGATATTTTTTCATTAGTTCCTCTTGGAAAGAAGGAAGCGGTATAGATTTATTCTGGAACCTAAAATACTAACTTGTTGTTTTAGGAGAAGCCAAATTTTACCAAAATCTAGGTGGTTTTACAAGAATATTGGTGGAAGGTTGAGGATTGTCTGACTGTGAAGAATTAGTGGGGGTTACTCACTGGAGATGATTGTGTATTCTGTAAATGTTTTAATCTTCTGGTTCCCAACCTGCCATACAAAGTCCCTCGATAAGAATATCAGCCAAACTTGAATTAGTGACAAAGATTCTTTTGTAATCATCTTTTGTTTTTAAATTAGGTCGTAATTCCAAGTACTCATTAAGAACCTGCTTTGCTTCATCTACTTTGTTAAGATATCCCATAACAGATGCCTTAAAACCTTTATAATAAACTGTATTTGGGAATTCTTCCACGACCTCTTCAATTAATTCATAAGCCTTTTGAAAATCTTTTATACCCATGTAAATAAAAAAATAACAACTTTTCATATTAATTTTTTCAGGATCAAGTGGATTAAGTTCCACTGATTTTCGTAAAAATTCTTCTGAATTTACATAATCTCCGGAATGAGTAATCGCTTGTGCAAGCCTCATATGTGCTTCTGGATAGCTTGGATTAAGTTCAACAGCTTTTTCAGCATATTTTCTTGACTGTTTAAATTTACCTTTAAAAAAGTAATATGTTGAAGTCGTCAAAGCAGCAACAGGGTTTTGAGGATCTAATTCTGATGCTTTTTTTGAATGTTCATACATATCATTTAAAGTCTTTTCTGAATCTTCGTTAATGAATTGAAGCAACTCTTGCAAGCAGATTCTCGCAAGCATTGAATGTCCATGAGTTAAACCAGGGTCTAATTCAATAGCCTTTTCGCAAAGTTCTCTCGACTTGGCAAGATTATCGTCTTTGCCATCAGTAGAACTTCGTTCATTGAACATTTGAAGTGATTTAAGATAGTATTCCCAAGCATTGAAGTTGTTGGGTTTAGATCTTTCTATTCTTTCTGTCTCATAACTTCCTAGCGTAGGATTTACTTGAGCAGCGATTGATGCTGAGACCTCGTCCTGCACTTCAAATATATCATCGATATTGCGATCCCATTTTTTTGACCATAAATGATGATCTGAATACGCATCTATGAGTTGTGCTGTAATTCTTATTCTGTTACCACCTTTTCTTACACTTCCTTCTACTATATAACGGGCTCTCAATTCATCTGATACATCCTTCAAATTCACAGATTTATTCTTGAATGTAAAACTAGAGTTGCGAGAGATCACTGGAAAAGTCTTCCAGAGTGAAAGATTGGTAATGATGTCCTCTGTAATTCCATCAGCAAAATATTCCTGATCTGGATCTCCACTCATGTTTGCAAACGGTAGAACTGCAATCGCAGGTGGCTTCTCGTCTAAAGCTTGATCTGAGGTAGAACCTTGATCTTCTGCTGAAGTTTCAATACTGGGCTCAGTCTTGGAACTAGCTTCAGGTTTAGTAAGAGCAGAAACTTCAATTTTATAGGTTGGAACTGGATTGGTAATGTTTTTCATTACTTGCTCTCCAGTGCTGATAAAGCTCATGTCAAGTTTTCGACTTACCTCATCATGAAACTTTCCTGAAAGAGTTATACCTCCCGGTTCAGCTGCAGCTTCAAGACGAGCAGCAACATTTACTCCGTCACCATAAAGGTTATCTCCTTCTATAATGACATCCCCAAGATTTAAGCCAACACGAAATAGCATTTGGTCCTCATCTGAAACACCTTCGTTGCGATCTCTCAGATTCCTCTGAAACTCTGTAGCAGCTACCACTGCGTCTACTGGACTGCCAAACTCAGCTATGACTGAATCACCCGCACTTCCAAAAATTCGACCATGATTTAACTTGATCGCCTCATCAGTAAGAGAACGGCAAGCTTTCAAATTTCTGAGGGTTCTATCCTCATTCTCGCCCATCATTTTACTGAAGCCAACTACGTCTGCTGCTAAGATTGCTGCAAGTTTTCGTCTAGGTCCTGATTCTGCCATACTAATATTTATTACAAATAGGGTCTATAATAAAAACGAGACTAAAGCCCATGATGAAATAAAAAGTGTTTAGTTCTTAAGTGGTATTTTATGTAAACCAATTTATAACATCAATCTGTTTGTTTTACAAGGAAGTTGGAAGATTGTGGAGGTGTGTCTGACTTTGGAAAGTTAAGGTTCCTAACACAGTAAAAATTATAAGCAGCCCATAGTAATGCTACCAATAATAATTAAACTGTTATATTAATTATCTTTCCTTTATTGGATAAAATTACTATTACCCACAAAAACCAGCTTAGTAAAAGTAAACCGACTCTCTGGAAGTGGAGCATATATCATGAACTTTCAGGATCAAACTAAGGAAATAGCAGTGAGGTATGGGATGTATGAAGGTTGTAGAGAGTATCTGACTGTGAAGAATTAGTGGGGGCATATAGGCAGAAATGCGACTAACTACTTTATGTATTTGATGGGTGGGGCCAGTGTCCTCCTACCCCCATCACTCATCAAATTCAGGCAGCTCCTGCATCTCAACCAAGCCGGTGTACAGGATACTGAATATCAGGGCTGATATGCCACGTGCATAAAGCGTTCGGTTCATTCGGCGGTCTCCGCATGGATTATATTGTGACTGAAGAAATGGGACATGCGCGTGGCGATATCGTCGGGGATTTCTTCGGCCATGTAATGTGTGGTGTCGAGAGCTTCGCCCTCAACCCTTTCGGCCCGCTGACGCCAGAGGCTAAGCGCGTCAAAGCAAGTTTCTATTACTCCGCGTTTCGCCCAGAGCGTCAGGATGGGCATGTCGAGTTTTTTGCCCTGGTCTGCGTCATCATGTTCGATGTCGATGCCAGCGGCAGCACGGTAGTCTTCGCAGCTTGCATGAATGACGTCCGGATCGGCGAAGGCACTTAGGTATTCAGTAAGAGCTTCGGGAGAAAACGGGTTATTGCCTTGTGCCTGATTAAAGCATTTCAGCTTCCAAAACCCTTCGGGATCATTACCGATCATTTGTTCAGGCAGTGGCCTTGGCTGGGTCAGGAAGAACCAGTGCCAGTAAGCATGCGAGAATTCGGCGCTGGTACAAGCATACATTTCGCGGGTAGGTGCGATGTCGAGTAAAACCATGGCCTTGACGCGATCAGGATGATCCAGACCCATCCGATGCGCCACCCGCGCACCCCGATCATGGGCACCAACCAGAAACCGTTCATGTCCCAAACGCTGCATGACTGCGATGATGTCATTGGCCATAACGCGTTTTGAATAAGACTGATGCGACGCATTTGACGCTGGTTTGTCTGATCGACCATATCCGCGCAAATCCGGGCAGACAACCTGATACGAGCGTGCCAGAATTGGTGCCACACCGTGCCACATGGCAGATGTCTGCGGATAACCATGCAGAAGTACAAGCGGTGGCGCACCTTGGGGTCCAGCGCGGCGGACGAACAAAGTAGCACCGTCTCCTTCGATACGCTCGTCCACGAATTCCTGGAACATTTTGAACTCCCCGGGGAAATTAAATATTGTAAACAATCCCAGATTAAATTGGAATGTTTAATCGTAAAAACTCATCAGTATTGCCGACTAATTCTCACGTCAAACCCCTGTAGTCTATGCCGACACAAGCCGTACCATCGGCAGATATAAGAACGGTGTTTTTAGTAATAATTAGACTATATAAATCTGGAGAAACTAACTATATTGGTGTCCATATAGGTGTCTATTAGCCGCCACACTTGATTGAAAAAGTAACATTTCCATGTTTTACTTACTTAATTATTTAATAAAGTATTGGCAACTAATTTCCCTAGTTCGTTAGCGGCTAATGGACTTGCACCAGTTATTAGTTTTCTATCAATACAGGTGGAGTTATCTGATTTGTTGTTAATCATGGAGACTCCCAAATCTGTTAGTTTTTCACATAACTTCCAAGGCATATGACCTGGTAAATATCAAACCAGAGGTGTTTGCTTAGTAATTGAGTCAGGAAAGACTGTCATTTGATAACCTTTATAGATAAACTCATTTTCATCCAAATTTTATATCTCAGTCTAAAACCTAAATCTTTGATTATCGATTATGACAAAAAAATTAAAAATAGCTTTAATTCCAGGTGACGGCATTGGTAAGGAAGTTATGCCAGAAGGTGTACGTGTACTGGAGTCTGCAGCTTTGAAAAACGGTTTAAAATTAGATTGGACAGAATTTAACTGGTCTTGTGAAGCTTATCTCAAAACGGGACAAATGATGCCCGAAGATGGAATTGATCAGTTACGCCCTTTCGATGCTGTATACCTGGGTGCTGTAGGTTTTCCGTCGGTCCCGGATCATGTATCATTATGGGGCTTGTTGATTCCAATCCGTCGTGAATTTGATCAATACGTTAACTTAAGGCCAGTGCGTTTGTTTGAAGGGGTTCCCTGTCCCTTAGCAAACAAGAATCCCGGCGACATAGATTTTTACGTTGTACGAGAAAACGTGGAAGGTGAATATTCAGCGATAGGCGGAATTCAATATGAGGGGACCGAACATGAGGTCGTCACTCAGCAAAGTATTTTTACCCGGCGTGGCACCGATAGAATCTTAAAGTATGCCTTTGATTTAGCAAACTCTCGCGATGCTAAACACTTATCATCTGCAACGAAATCAAATGGCATTATCCATTCAATGCCTTTCTGGGATAAGCGTGTAAAAGAAATGGCCAAAAGTTATCCTAACATAATTGTCGATCAGTACCATATAGATATATTTACTGCTAACTTTGTGCGCATGCCTGAGCATTTTGATGTAGTTGTTGCAAGTAATTTGTTTGGCGATATACTTTCAGATTTAGGCCCAGCGTGTACCGGAACAATCGCGATTGCTCCATCTGCGAACATTAATCCGACACATGAATTCCCATCTATGTTCGAACCAGTGCATGGTTCGGCTCCAGATATTTATGGACAAAAAATTTCTAACCCGATTGGAGCAATTTGGGCAGGGGCAATGATGTTCAAGCATCTTGGCTACGTCGATGCACATGACATGATTGTGAATGCAATTGAAAATGTTCTTCGGAGTGGTATGGAATTGACACCTGATATGGGTGGGAAAGGGAAAACGGCAGATCTTGGAAAAGCAATTGCGGCTGCGATTTGATATATTATTAGCACAAATGAGACAATATCTTAAGTGGTGTTCTGTATGAATTAGTTGAATTTAACAGTAGGGTATCTGACTGTGAAGAATTAGTGGGGGGCAAAATAACTACTCCACTATGCTCCACTTCTAAAACCAACATGGAGCATCTCGAACCCAGTTAAACACTGGCAGGCTCCACATTGCTCCACTACTCCACTTCTTTTTTAATATTATAAAAATAAGATATAAAACTCTTGTTAGTTCAAGTTTTTATTGTACGATGAATTATTTTGTTTCAGAATGTTTTTACATTCAGTAGTTTATTAATTTAATCGTCACTATAACTGGATAGGATAAGATAATGAGGTATTTAATTTTCTTTATAGTTCTGTTTTCTTCACCATTATATGCACAAGATTTGGTCTCTCCACTTCCGGAAACACTTGAGGTGCAGGAAGCATCAGCTAATGTTACTACTGTAGATGAAAAGCAAACATATGAAATACTGGAGGTGCCGGAAGCATCAGCTAATGTTACCACTGTAGATGAAAAGCAAACAGTGGTTGCATATACATGCACCCATAAAAGTATAGACCTTATTAGGGAAGTTAAAATAATCCACCAAGATCAGGGTTGTGAAGTAACCTACACTAAGGCAATCGGGACTGTTAATGAAAAGACTAAATCCCTCTGGAAAGCAAACAATTCAACAGAATACTGCGATAACAAGGTTCATAGATTTGTTAAAGAAAAACTTCAACAAGAATATGGATGGGTTTGTATTGATCAGATGAACAATTAGAAATTGAAGATATCATTTCTTTACTTGGAGTGTGCCTGACTGTGAAGAATTAGTGGGGGTTTTTCAGAGGGGATGATGGGGCTGTCCTAGCGATGTGTATTTGTGTTTGAAGTGGTTATTGCTTAACATCAACATAGTTGTAGCTCAACCAGACTGAGTTCAACGCTCACAGGCCAGTTGGGCGCCCTCTTGCTTTAATGCTCAACCATGGTCATTCATTATTGGGACGCATGAAAATCATGGAAAGCTTTTTGTAAAATGGACTATTTGTAAAGAATCGTAAAACCATGAATAACGGATAGAGGGATCTATTCGGGACTAAAGTCAATTGAATAAATGTTTTTTAAAAAAAAATTGTCTTTTCCAATCAACTTACGTAATGTATTTTTTCAATTATATTTTTGGGATAAATTCAAACGAAACCTATTAATTAATGAGGTAACATGACCCCTTGGGAAATACACGCAATCGAAGTATCAAATTGTAATTGTGCCTATGGCTGCCCATGTCAATTCAACGCTCTTCCTACCTATGGCACCTGTGAAGCTGCAGTTGGATATAAAATTGAAAAGGGTTTTTATGGAGATGTATCTCTTGACGGTCTGACTGCTGGATTTATGGCTAAATGGCCGGGACCGATTCATGAAGGAAATGGTGAAAGTCAAATCATCATTGATGTAAATGCATCGCCAGAACAGCGGGAGGGACTTCGAAAGATCCTATCTGGAGAGGATACGGAAGATATGGCAACGATATGTTGGGTTATCAACGCCATGACTTCAACCCATCACGAAACACTCTACAATCCGGTATCCATTGAAGCAGACATTAATGGACGAACCGGGCGGGTTGTTGTCGATGAAGTTTTTGAATTGAATGTGGAACCAATTAAGAACCCTGTTTCAGGAGAATCACACCGGGCTCGAATTGACATTCCCCAAGGATTCGAATTCACAATCGCCGAGATGGCAAGTGGTACGGCTAAGACTCAAGGTACCATAAAGCTACCAAACAATACTGGAACCCATTCTCATCTTTGTGAACTTCATTGGAATAATTCAGGTATCATCCAGTCCTGAAGATCATAGGAAACCAATGCTCATAATTGCTATTTTCATTGTAAAAGGATGGAAACCAGTAGGATAGAGCAACTTCTGCTCAAGGACCGCTTGATCATCAGTACTGCGATGGCAGGAATCTTTTTGATTGCCGCCATCTACACGCTTCTGGGAGTGGGCATGCCGATGTCAGCCCTGGAGATGACCATGGTGGATGGTATGGTTACGCCTATGCCAGTCATGTCTTCTGACACAGGCATAAACGATCAGGGCATGGCAAAGATGATGATGCCCGCTGTTTGGTCTGCGAGGTATGCCGTTTTGGTTTTCCTCATGTGGTGGGTCATGATGATCGCCATGATGCTCCCTAGCGTGGCATCGGTAATCCTGCTCTACTCTGCTTTGATCCGGCGTGGAACAGACACCTCAAAAGCACCCCAATCAGCGGGGTTCTTCCTCTTAGGTTATTTGGCTGCTTGGGCTTTTTTCAGCCTGTTAGCAACATCAATGCAGTGGCTTTGTGAATTACGTGGGATCATGTCTCCCATGGACATGACTTTGACCAGCAACCTGTTGGGTTCCTCCATCATGATCCTCGCAGGTATCTATCAGTTTACACCTTGGAAAGAGTCCTGCCTCCAGCATTGTCAAAGTCCGATGCAATTCTTGACCGAGCATCGTCGTCCAGGCTTAAAGGGAGCATTTTTGATGGGGGTTGAGCATGGAGCCTACTGTCTCGGTTGTTGCTGGTTCTTGATGGGATTGTTGTTTGTGGGAGGCATCATGAATCTCTTCTGGATCCTTGGATTGACGGTTTATGTGCTTCTGGAAAAATTGCTTATGAACCAGGTCTGGAACAAATTCAGCAAAATGATGGGCATAGGGCTTATTTGTTTTGGGGTTCACCTATTGCTGAATGATTTCGTATAATATCAATGGGCGGGCCTGTGTCCTCCCACCCCCCTTAATCATCAAGCTCTTCCAGCTCCTGCATCTCAACTAATCCAGCCGTCTTCTTTCAAGAATAAAAATTATTGATCTAATTGGGTAGTAGTTATTTCAATTATGAAGTAAAGTTATTCATGCTCGGAGTATTACCTGAAACCAACTAATAAGTGATGGACTATTGGTGAAGAAGTTTCATCATTCAAAATTGATAAAACCTTAAAATATTTAAGTTAACATAATGACGGCTACACAAGAATACTTTGCAGTAAAACTGAAATTGTGGACAGGAATGTTTCTAATGATTTATTGCGTCACCCATTATTTGAATCATTCAATTGGTATTTTTGGTTTAAATGCTGTTGATTATATTAGAAGTATCTTCCTGTTTTTTTGGAGGAATCCTGTCATGAATTATTTTCTACCTGGCGTAGCCGTGATACACATTTATTTATCATTGTCGAGGGTAATAAGGATGGCTTCTTTCAGAGGTTTTAAAAGACATGAATGGTTCCAGTTAATTGCAGGCATATTAACAGTTCCTGCATTGGCACTCCATGTTTCAGGGACAAAAATAGCACACATTTTTTATGGTATCGATGATACATATACTTTTTTCAGTGCAGATATAGGAGATTATATTGATATAATTATATTTAATTTATTGATGCTGCTCGTATGGATTCATGGATATATAGGGGTTAAATATTGGATGAAAGTAAATTCTACATACCAGAGATATTTAAATAAAATAGAAATGTTCTTTTTTATTCTTCCAATACTAGCTTTGGTGGGATTGATAAGTATTTTTAGAGAATCAAATTTAAATCAATTAATAGATCCAAGATACAAAGAAAAAGTATTTAGTTCCTCAAATCCTGAAAATGTAGACCTGGATAAGGTTACAGAGAATACAATTATGTACTTTGTAATTCCCTACCTTTTGTTGATCCTACTTCTTTTTACAGGCCGTTTCATTTACTTCAAAATTAAACGCCGTAACAACTCAATTCAAATCAGCTATCCTGAAGGAGCAGTATCAAAGATTTTTCCAGGTATGAGCATTCTTGATGCAAGCCTAGATGCAGGGATCCCCCATGCCCATGTATGTGGTGGGCGGGGCAGATGTTCCACTTGCAGAATAAGAGTTGATCAGGGATTGGATCAGTTGGAGCCTGCAAGACAAAATGAGAGAAGAGTTTTAAGGGGAATAGGTGCTCCTGAAAATATCCGTTTGGCTTGCCAGGCTTTTCCTAAAAACGATTTAAATGTTTCTCCTCTACTCGCTCACGATGCAAATTTTTTGGAAGCCACTTCTGAGAAGAAATACATTCACGGAAGTGACAGAGAATTATGTATTATGTTTACGGATTTAAGAGCCTTCACAAAAATGTCAGAAAAAAAACTGCCTTATGATGTGGTTTTTATTCTGAATCAGTATTTTAAATTAATGGGAGAAGTCATTGAAAATCATGGTGGCTATCTGGATAAGTTCATTGGAGATGGAACCATGGCACTTTTTGGTATTGAAGAAGGGCCTAAGGAGGGTAGTCGGGATGCAATACTGGCAGCACGTCAAATGAATGATGAATTGAAAAAACTAAATGAAAGGTTAATCCATGACCTTCCATTTCCATTGAAAATGGGAATTGGAATTCATTCTGGAAATGTTATCTTCGGTAAAATGGGATATAAACATGCCAAGAATCTGACTGCAGTGGGTGATGCCGTGAATACTGCTTCAAGGCTTGAATCTTTAACCAAAGAATTCAAATGTCAGTTGATTATTTCAAAAAATACCTATGAACTTTCTGATTATCAATTTAATCCTCTAGAGGAAGACTCAGTAAAAATTATAGGAAGGGATGAAATGCTGGATGTAATAAAAATTAAAGATACTTCTCTGGTTGAAATAATTCAGTAATAAATACTATTTATGGCTAAAGTTTCAATTGATAAAGAACTATGTACAGGTAAAAAAGATTGTTTTCGGGCATGCAAAGTTAAAGTTTTCACCTGGGAAAAAGCGAGTGGTGTGACTTTTCTGACTAAAGTCAAACTGATGATAGAATCTAAAGGATACCAGGCAGTTGTCAGAAATGAATCAGCCTGTACTGCATGTCTTGATTGTGTTCAGGCCTGCCCTGAGGGAGCAATTACAGTAGAGGAATAATTTGATGTATTCAGTAAGTTGTAATCTTTGAGGACTAGTTTTGATTATCTGACTGTGAAGAATTGAGGATTTTACTTCGAGGGTGTCTGACTGGTGGTGCCATCTGTTGGAGCATCTAGGCAGAAATGCAACTAACTACTTTAAGTATCTTATGGGGAGGTACAAGCGAGCGCCCCGGGGGGTCTGTATGCTGAGCCTACCCCACCCATCACTCCTAAAGTTCATCCATCTCCTGCATGCCAATCAATCCTTTATAGGACCTCATCAGTGACCTGACTGATGCTCAGGCCAGTACGCTCTGACATGGGAGCGAGAAAAAAATACTTAGAACGTAGGCATTAAATGATGAGAGCTGACCTACAAAAAGAGGTGATTATATTTATTCCATTTATATTTAAATTTCATCCAATCACATCTTTTAAGTTGCTGAAATTATATTTCACTAAATAGTAATCTAACTTAGATTTTACTGATAGGTTGTTTTAACTAAAGAACTAACACATCTTTTTTATTTACTTATATTAGTAATGAGTATAGAGTGTAATTTTTTATTTATTTGTTGCTATATTGGCAATAATACTAACTTTTTATTTCAATGAAAGGTATTAAATGGAAATTACAGAAAGGAACAAATTAATTATTGCAAGGGCAGAAAATTTTAACTATATTCTCAGAACTGCTATGTTCGTTCTTTTAGGTACACTAGCATTAGGAGTTTTTGCAGATGGTAATGCACATATCTGGGCTTTAAGTGCAAGTATAATTGGAGCAACTCTATACGGAATACTTGCAGGTAACGCCGCTATAAATGATCTCAGCGCTCTTCGTGAAGATATGGATGATGAAACTAAAAAAACTAATTATGGTATTTCTGTCCTGTCGGCACCACTGCCTGTTTTCAGAGCAATACTAATCATAGTATATTTGGCGATAGTTATTACGCAATTATTAATGTTGCATGGTTAATTGCGTATTGTTTGTTATATATAAGACTCAAGTTTATGTATCAATGGGGGGGGGGCAGACTCTGCCTGACCCCCTCACCTCAATCCTAAAGTTCATCCAGCTCCTGCATCTCAACCAAGCCAGCGTATAGCACCGCATCAGTTACCTGACTGATGCTCATGCCGGTACGCTCTGACATAGCCACAAGGGTGCGCTTTAGGTTATAGCATGACTGAGAGAAACCTAAATCCTCACCAATGATTA
>Ga0209658_1000783_pt1 | contig 21594 bp, 17 predicted proteins | sample SaaInlV_150m_DNA_6_FD_184656 | JGI IMG/M metagenome (GOLD analysis project Ga0209658, IMG submission 184656) | Marine microbial communities from expanding oxygen minimum zones in the Saanich Inlet - SI037_S4LV_150m_DNA (SPAdes) (version 2) | ecosystem: Environmental > Aquatic > Marine >...
AGCTAGATATATGGTATAATAAGTTTGATAACACTTTCCGTGAAAGAGGGGGAGCGTTAGTTACAGGGTTAGAGGAAGGTCAGAAAGCTGATGTTGTTTCTAAAGATAACTTAGCAGAAGTTTATAAAATAAATAATTCTACATTAGGTAGTACTCTTAATAGTTGGGGGATGTCTGCTGAAGGAGTATTTAATGTTGGAGCTGCTTCGTTAGCACAAGGCATAGGTATGGCACTTAAAACGGGTACTTTTGATTTTAAACAAATCTTAGCTAATTTCACTCTATCTATGGCTAATACTTTAATAGATTCTCTAGCGCAATCAGCGGCTAACTCTTTAATGTCCAGTATGTTTGGGGAGGCTACAGAGGGTTTAATAGTAGACCAAGCAAAGAATGCCGCAGATATAGCAACCGCAACAACTGTAGTAGGTATCAAAACAGTAGCTACAACCACAAACACAGCTTTAGAAGTTGGTGCAGCAACAACCTCTGCCGGTATTATCACAACAGCCGCTAATTTCTTTGCTAGTAGTATGGTAGCAGCAGCAACAGCTGCTGCCGGTATTATCACAGCAGCAAATGCTACTAGTAGTATAGGTAGTACAATGTTATTCGCCGCGAATGGTGGCGTTCTAGAAGGGGGTTTCAGAGCTTTCGCCAATGGAGGTACCGTAACCAAACCTACTTTAGGTCTGGTAGGTGAGGGTAGATATAATGAAGCTGTAGTTCCTTTACCAGACGGTAGATCTATTCCTGTAATAGGTAACACAGGTGGGGGCAATATTAATAATATTGTTATTAATGTTAATGTAGATGACAAAGGTAATGCATCTACTCAGACTGAAAATTCCGGAGGACTTGATGATAGTACCGGAGAGGAGCTAGGATACCTAATATCTCAAGCAGTACAAACTGAAATAGTAGAACAACAAAGACCTGGAGGACTGTTAAGTAGTTATTAATTATGGCAAACTTTACAAACTTTATTACAGATGTTAATATAAACCCTGACCGAGGTCTAAAAACCTCTTACAAACCCCGAGTTCTATCCGCTAAGTATGGGGACGGATATGAACAGAGGGTCTCTGATGGTATAAATACTCTAACCGAAGAGTGGAGTCTAACTTGGAAGAATCGATCTAGATTAGAAACTAGTAAGATTATTTTATTTTTTGAAGTATTAAAAGGGTTAACTTCTTTTGATTGGTATCCTACAGGCTTAAGCACTTCTGGGATTACAACCTCTATACTTCCAAACCACTTAGTAGATTCTAGTCAAAGTTTTACTAGTAGATACTTAAATACTACCGTCTCCAATAACACAGATAGTACACAAGCCACCGTTTTAGAAGTAGTCAGTAATACTTCTCTAAGGCTGTCCAATGATATAATGGCTTTAGAAGAGAATTACACGATTAACCCGTATAAAAAGTATATTTGTAAAGAGTGGGATAACGTAGAGACTTTTCAAGGTTATAATACTATTACAGCAAAATTCACTCAAGTAAATGAACCCTAAGTAAGGAGAAGTAAGTATGTCCACAAACGCTTTAGTACAAGACTCAAATATATTAGAATCAGGAGCAGTAGTTACACTGTTTGAACTAGACTTAAGGACGGGTGTTGCTTCAGTGCCTACTGATACTGAAGTATTTAGATGGCACTCAGGAGTTAATGATAGTATGGAAGAGGTAGTTTGGCAAGGGTACAATTATTCACCTTTCCCAGTTGAGGCTTCAGGATTTGAGATGTCTGGCAATGCTCAGATTCCCAGACCTAAGTTGTTGGTAAGTAATATCACCTCCATACTTACATCCTTAATTAATACATACGAGGATTTAGTAGGGGCTAAAGTAACCAGAAAAAAGACTTTTGAAAGGTTTCTAGATTCTTATTGTGTAATAGAAGGCTCTAGTTCCGGGGTGTACACCTCTAATACTTGTAGTACTGCTGGAGGTACTTGGTATGAAAACCCTGAAGCAGACCCTACAGCACATTTCGCAGATGAGATATGGTATATAGATAGGAAGTCCTTAGAGACAGGTACTCATGTAGAATTTGAGTTAACTGCCGCTTATGACGTACAGGGGGTAAAGCTGCCGGCAAGGCATGTGATATCCGATACATGTTTATGGGTATATAAGGAGGGAGCCTGTGACTACACAGGTAGTAGTTACTGGGATATAAATAACATCTCAGTAACTAACGTATCCGAGGATGTCTGTGGTAAAACGTTTGGTTCCTGCGAATTAAGATTCCCCGATAACTCTAGCACTTCGAACCCTTTTGGGGGTTTTCCCGGTGCTGGTAAAGGTATGGAATAATGGATATAGAGATATTAACAGCTTTTACAAGTCATGCGGAAGAAGGGTACCCAAAAGAGGTTTGTGGTTTAATAGTTAATAAAAGGTATATACCTTGTCGTAATATATCTGATAATCCGGAGGATAATTTCATACTAGATCCTGAGGACTACGCCCTTGCAGAGGATAAAGGTGTGATAGAAGGGATCTGTCATTCCCACCCCAATAGCCTAAGTAATCCCTCCGAGGCTGATATCTCTTTATGTAATAGTACAAATAAAGTTTGGTATATATTGAGTCTTCCAGGCAGGGATTTAAAGAGTATTAACCCTGAGAAAGATTTATTAGGTAGAACCTTTGAGTATGGAGTAATAGACTGTTGTTCCTTAATTAAGGACTATTATGCTAAAAATTACAGATTATTTTTTGAGTGTACTGCTGGAGAAGATGAGTGGTGGTTAAGAGGAGAAAATAGGTATTTAGATAATTACTCTAAGCAAGGTTTTGTAAGTCTTGAAGATACCCAACCTATTGAAGGAGATGTTTTTTTAATTAAATTATTATCCCCCGTTCCTAATCATGCAGCTATTTATATAGGGGATAATAATATCCTTCATCACATACATGGAAGACTATCCAACCGAGAGAATTATTCTGGTTACTGGAGTAATTTTACTACACATCATTTGAGGCACAAATCATTATGTTAAAAAAAGTTAAATTATATGGAGAATTAGGAGAGCGTTTTGGTAAGGAATGGAACTTAGACGTAAATACCCCTGCGGAAGCTATAAGAGCCTTAACAATAAATAAAAAAGACTTTAGAAAATACTTAGAGGATGCCGAGAGTAACGGGATGGGCTTCCATATTAAAATAGGTAAAAGCTATTTACTAGATGGAAGAGACACTCTAGTTCCTTCAGGAGTTGCCGATATACAAATTATCCCTGTAGTTATTGGCTCCAAAAAAGGGGGTTTAATGAAGATTATAATAGGGGCGTTTTTACTATATTTTGCTTTTCAGTTTGGAGTACCCCTTACAGAAGGGATGACGTTAGCTGAAGGCTCTGTAGTACTAGGAGGTAAGGTGTTTTCTAGTATGGCCCTCACAGGTATGAAGTTGGGGGCCGCCCTTGTATTATCCGGAGTAGCAGAGCTTCTAGCACCTGCTCCAGAACCTCCAAAAGAGGAACAAACCGAATATGCATTTAGAGGGCCTCTAAATACCACTAAACAAGGGGTTCCAATACCTCTATGTTACGGTCAGTTAATAGTAGGTAGCGCTGTCGTTAGTGCCAGTATCATACCAGAAGATTATAACCCTTAATGCTTGGGAGCATACTATGTATATGAGAGTACGAGATGAAATTAGTGAACTATTACAAGAGTGGTTAAAAGGAGATGAACCTGCTATAGAGTTCTGTAAGTTAATATTAGAGGTAGTAGGTACTTGGGATGATTTAATCGACAAAGATAAGTATACTCCCACAGGTATGGATATATCAAACGCGTTTTCATTACTACTAATTAAGTTGCCTAACAATCCTTTTTATACTAAGCATAAAGACGATTTACAACCTTTTCTGGAACAGATGGTATATGATTGGTTAGCCGCTAACGAGTTAGAAAGACAAAAAGTATTGTTAACTTCTTACTCCTTAAGGCTATCCTACGCTCCAGTATTAGCTAGAGCAGTTTATTTAATAGGAGGTTTTGAATGGGCCATTTTAGGTGTTCAAGTATTATATAATACTATAACGGGTATAGAAGATTTTAATAAATACACTAAAGAACATAGTTCTGAAGAGATAAAAAAAGGGGAAGTATAATGTGTTGCGGCGGCGGCGGCGGTGGTTCAGCAGCAGTAGAAGCAGATAATACACTATTCTCGGCTTCAAAAGCAAAAATAATAGATCTAGTATCTGAGGGAGAAATTCAAGGTTTAGTAAACGGTAATAAATCTATATATATAGACAAAGTACCTCTACAAGCTGCAGATGAATCTTTTAACTTCGAAGGAGTATCTGTAGAGTATAGAACAGGTGTACTAGATCAGTCTTATATAAAAGGATTTGAAGGTTCTGCCTCGGAGGTTACTACTAGTTTTGGTGATTTAGATGCGAATACTATGTATAACAAAAGTATTACGAGTGCTAGTAACTTAGATGCAGTTAGAATAACTATATCTGTAGATAGTTTATCTAAACAAGAAATGGATAGTGGGGACTTAAATGGTTATAAAATTGAGTTTGAGATACATATTAGTAATAGTAGTATCCCAACAAGTAGTTCTAGCACTAAAGTAGGAGGGACTAAATCCTTTTCTGGTAAGACAAACAAAAAGTACGAAAGGTCTTATAGAATAGATGTACCGGAGAATATAAAGGGCAGCCCTACTATATATGTGGGAGTAAAAAGAACTACAGCAGTTGCAGGGACAGCTAATATTAGTGACTCCCTATACTGGAGGTCTTATACAAGAATAATAGATAATAAATTTAGGTACCCGCATAGTGCCATAGTTGCTATGAAACTAGACTCAAAACAGTTCGATAATGTACCTACCAGAGGTTTTGAGGTAAAAGGTATAAAAGTAAAGGTACCTAGCAACTATACCCCTTATGACCAGGGACACTGTAGTATTCCGGAGTATAGAAGAAGAGGTACTTGTATTGATGCAGGAGGAACCTGGGAGGGAACTGTTCCTGGTAGTAACCTGTATTCGGGCTATTGGGATGGTACTTTTAAAAGTCAAAAACAGTGGACTTGCAATCCTGCATGGATTCTATATGATATATGTACTAACACAAGATATGGGTTAGGGAGATGGTTAGAGACACATAATATAGATAAGTGGTCCTTATACGAAGTAGCAAAGTATTGTGATGCGGTAGATTCAAGTGGTGATTTTATAGGGGTAGAGGACGGATGGGGCGAAGGAGGTAAAGAAGCCCGATTTACTTGTAATATGTATATTCAAGGATCCATTGAGGCATATAAATTAGTAAACGATATAGCCTCAACCTTTAGAGGTATGTTATACTGGCAACAGGGTCAAATTACCTCCGTTCAAGATGTACAGAAAGATCCTGTAATGTTGTTTAATAAAGCCAACGTAATTGATGGTCAATTTAACTACGAAGGGGTTTCAAAGAAGAAAAGACACAATGTAGCCCATGTAACCTGGAATAACCCAGAAGATTTCTATAATAAAAATGTAGAGTATGTTGAAGATGCTGAGGCTATAGCTTCCTTTAATAATCAGTTAGTAGTAAAAAGTATAAATGCAGTAGGCTGTACGTCTAAAGGACAAGCTCGCAGGGTTGGTCAGTGGCTTTTGTATACTGAAAAGTATGAGACGGAAATTGTATCATTTAAGACAGGTTTAGAGGGGTTAAGTATACGTCCTGGGGATATTATAAAAGTTGCAGACTCAACAAAGTCTGGAGTAAGATATGGTGGCAGAGTTTCAAATAATTATGATAATACTACTACGTCGGTGGGTATAGATAGTTATATAGATTTAGTTGTAAACCATACCTATAATCTATCCTTAATTAATACAGAAGAAGCTTGTATTAATAGTTCTGGAATTAAAGTAATAAACACTCCAAAGTGTATTGATACTAATGGTAATAATATTACGGAACCATATGGGGACTATAGCACTTGCACTGCTGCAGGAGGGACTTGGTTAAGTGATCCTAAAGAGCTATGTTTAACTACCTCGGACAACGATTGGAAGCCTTATATATGGGTAGAGACAAAACCTCTTAGCACTCTTAGTAACTCTTTAAGCACTAATATTATAGAGTTAGATCAAAGCTTTAGTAGTAACCCTTCTGGAGAATACTCTTGGATTCTAGAGGATACAACTAGTAATTCGGAAGTGGTTGCACAAACCTTTAGAGTATTATCTATTCGGGAGAGTGCTAAAAATGTAGTAGAAATATCAGCCTTAAAACATCACAGTGCTAAGTATAATTATATAGAACGAGGCACTAGTTTCTCTACAAAAAATGTTAGTATACTACCGAGTCCTAGTAGTTTAGTACCCGCCCCTGTAAATATTGATATAGCCGAAGAACTGTACCTTACTTCTAATAATTCCATTAGAAATAGAGGTTTTATATCTTGGTGCCCTTCCGGAGTATCTGGGAGTTCCTGTGATGTGGGCGTTATCTACAGTTATACACAAAGTTATTTTGTTAAGTATAGAAAGGACCAAGGAAACTGGGTAAATTTAGGAGAAACTTCCAGTACTGGGATAGTTATTGAGGATGCTCCTGCAGGAGACTATGAAGTTATGGTAAAGACTATATCTATTACAGGAAAACAGTCTTCCTATACTTCTTTTAGTACTTCTTTACTAGGAAAAACTGCCCCACCTACTAACGTTATTTCTAATAACATAGAGATACAAGTAATACCTTAAGGAGTTGTATAATGAGTTCATTAAATATAAGTTGGCAGGAGGTACCTGATTTAGATGTAAAGGAGTATATAGTTCAACATACTAGTAATAACGGAACTTGCTCTATAAGTCAACATACAGACCCTGTAAGCTGCATAAATGCTGGAGGAGACTGGAGTTCTCAATGGGATATTACAGGAACCGAGGTATTCAGGGGTCGAGCAACTAGTTTCAATTATATACCTGAGTCCTTAGTCTCAGGCACTCATTATTTCTTAGTAAAGGCTCTAGATGACTCAAATATGTATTCAGAGTTACCAGGGTATAAAACTATAGAAGTAGTAAGTGCTAACTGGTCTGATAGTCAGAAAGTATCCTATAAATGTAATCAGGGTTTGCTAACTTTAAGCTGGAGTATCCCCGAGACCAAACAATTTAATATATTAGGTTACAAAGTATCTTATCAGCAAGGGGTTGAGGGTATTTCGTATAATGTAGGTCAGGGTACTACAGAAGGTAAATATCTGGTAGATAGTACTATTACTTTTCCAGTAACTTGGGGGGTGGGGGAGACAGGTTCTTCCCAAAGTATAAGAACTTTTACAATCGAAGCAGTAGATACTATGGGAAATACTGCTTCAAATACACTAAGTATCTCTATAGAGGCATTAGCTCCACTAGCTCCTACAGTCACATCCCTTTTAGTAGGTGAAAATAGCATAGTCTCTTGGAATATTGAGAACGAACCTGAGTACTCGGGGGTAGGTTCTTCAGGTAGCGTAAGGGCTGGTATAGAGCATTATAAAGTAAGCTACAAAGATTGGGATAATATTCCCCCTTCTTTTGATAATAATAATACCTTAAATACTAAAGGTAATTCCTATACCGAGAAGGTAACTTGGGGGCCTTCAATACTTAATAATAATGGTTCTATAGAATTAAATTCGGGGTCTTCTAAACCTAAACGAAGGTACTGGGTAATACCGGAGGATGCATCTGGGGCGTATGGCTTAGATGCTTCAAATGCTGCTGTATATATAGATGTTACTATAGATAGACCTAATAGCCTGAATTACTTCACACATAGTGACTTTAGTACTCCCTCCTCTAATGGAGTGGTAGATATATTCTGGGAACTGCCCAGCATATCCTCTTTACCTCTTAAGTCTATAAAGATTTATTGGGAAGAGCCTATTTGGGATTCTAGTACTAGTAGTATAACGGTATTAAATGGAGGCATTTACAATTTAGTAGAACAGAAGTCTGTAGCAGGAGAAACTACTAAGTACTCCACTCCGGCAGACTGGGGCCCTACTCAAACAGACCACTCAAGTGCTACTAGGTCGTTTTGGTTCATATGTGTAGACACAGCTGGAAATATTTCAATACCTGCTCAGTATAGTAGTATACAAATAGATAACCCCCATCCTGTAGAGAATTTAGTCTCTCAAGTAATTGATAATAATGTTATTTTAAGTTGGCAGCAGCCAACTAGCTCATCTCTTCCAATATCTAGTTATGCAATTTATAGATGCCCCAGTTCTGGAACCTGTGATACTACAGACTATTTAAGTACTGCACAGTACATAGCAAACGTAGGTACTTCCAATACTTATACATTTTTCGAGACGTCTGCAGGAGAATATAAGTACTTTGTAACTGCATATGACTCAGCAGGGAATTATTCAGAACCCCTATCTAAAAGCACTTATGTTAATGAACCTCGCGACTTCGAGTTATTAGACCAAGTAACTTCTAAGTTTACAAGCTCCTCGCTAAATTCTGCTTATTGTGATATAGGTTCTGGAAGCTATATAACCGAAGTTAGTTGTGAAAATGCGGGTGGAAATTGGGTAGAAGAGTCCCAAGCTTCCTGGAATAATATATTAGCCCTAGAAGATACAACAGCTTTAGTTCCTATACCCACAGAAACTTGGTTAGAGCACGGCACTAGACACGGTATTTTAAGTTCTAATACTATACAGGATTTAATTAATAGTACTCATGAGTACTATTTAACCCCCACCACTAACGCAACCTACTGGCAGAAGTGGGATCTAGGGACCGAGGTGCCTCAATCTACCACATCTTTGATAGAGAACATAAAGGATTATAGTGGTTCAGTAGGTGCAAGTGTATACCTTTATTACTTAAGTGAATCTCTAGGAGATACTCTTTATAATACTGAGAGTTTAAGTAGTACTACAGGATGGGTCGCAGTTAATGAAGGAGATACCTCGTTTCTAGTCTCTAATATAAGGTATTTAAAGGTAAAAATTGTATATACCTCAACTAACAATAGTTTTAGAGAAATTCTAGAACAAAGTATAGATTTAAAGCTCAGAACTATTAGAGATCAGTCTATGGCAAGCTCTAGCATTTCTTGGGGGGCTAGATCTAATGGCAAGGTTATATCTTTCAATAAAACATTTCAAGATATAAATAGTATATCAGTAACACCTCAGTTCTTATCTGGGGGAAATAATAATGGTAATCAAAATACTGCAATTTATGATTTTGAAGATACTAGTAACCCAACATCTTTTACAGTATATCTATTAGATGCAGTTGATGGATCTTTTGCAGATGGATTTTTTACATGGCAAGCAACAGGAGTTTAATTAAAAATGGCGTACACAGATGCAAATTGGGATAGTAATTCCCACCCAAAAAACACTTCCACGTATACTCAGGTACTACAACTACTTAGAGATAGGGATGAAAATATAGCCAGACAGTTCTGTGATATAAGTGATAGTGATAGCACTCTCGGAACTAACCACATTAATGGCACCATTAGGTGGGGAGGGACTAAGTGGTTGATTAAAAATACTAGTGGTACTTGGGAAGACTTAGTTAACCGATACTCTATAGATGTTAATACAGTAGAGGGTTGTGCTCCAAGTGATTTATCCGGGTCCAATAGTTTAGCTAGAAATAATGGAAACGTACAGGCAAATCTTAATGCAGATCAATTAGATGGGCAGCATGGTGGTTATTACCGTAATGCAGCTAACTTAAATACTGGTACTATATCAGATAGCCGGCTCCCAGATACTATTTCTTCTAATATATCAGGAGTTGCTTCTAATGTTAAATGTACAGCTACTAATTCTACAAATGAAACGGTATACCCGATATTTGTTGATGAAGCTACGGGAGGGCAGGGGGTTGAGACAGACACAGGATTTACCTATAATCCCAGTACTGGGACATTAAGTACGGGGGGAGCAGCTATAACTAATGACACCTCCGCAAGTTCTACAAGTACCGGGGCTTTAACTGTCGTTGGGGGCATCTCAACACAAGAGAACATACATGTGGGGGGAACCTTAGTAGAGTCTTCAGCAAGGCACTTAAAAGAGAATATTAAGAAGTTACCTAAACAGTTGAGCAACATTTTAAAGCTAAACCCCGTATCCTATAATAAAAAAGCTACGGGATTAAAGGAATTAGGGCTAATAGCAGATGAAGTTCAGGAGATATACCCAGACTTAGTTACTAAAAATGCGGAAGGTATTAATTATTCAAGACTTACAGTCCTACTAGTCTCTTCAATAAAGGAATTAAAAGAAATAATAGACACACAAAATACTAAAATTAGTGATTTAGAAGCAAGGATATCTTACCCGTGAGAAAATTTAACTCTTGACTTTTTTGTTATATTTTGTTATAATTAGTACATAATTGGACAATAAAATATAACATGGGTACTTGTATTTAAGTAATATTTTTAACTTATATAATTTGTACTAAAAATTGTATATAAGATTTTTACAGAGGATATAAAATGGCAGCAGGAATCCATAATATAGCAATAGAACAGGGGTCTACGTGGGAAATGTCACTAGGTGTAGACCAGCCTGAGGGTACCCCTAGTGATTTAACAGGATATACCGTAGCTGGAAAACTAGCTAAGTCTTTCTATGATGATAGCCCTATTAGCTTTGCGGTTTACTATACAGATTTAGCTATTGGATCTTTTAAAGTGTCTTTAAGTTCTGATCAAACGGCTGAGTTAGATGGAGAGTACGTTTATGTTTATGATATAGAGTTAACGGCACCTTCTTCAGTAGTATCTAGGTTGATACAAGGACAAATTACTATTATTCAAGGTGTAACGTCATGAGTGATGTGGTAGTAACCGTAACAGAAGTTATAGCTAATAATGTAGTAGTAACTTCAGTTGAAGTTGTTAACGCTATAATAGTCTCAGAAGAGACTACTGTAGTAAATACTTCTAATCAACTAGTAGGTACTGCCTCTAATATACCTTGTGAGCCTATTGACACTTTATCAGCTACTAATGTACAAGAAGCTTTACATCAGCTAGCGGATAAACATTTTATTCAAATAGTTGAACCCTCTTCAGGGGATGTAAACCTAAATGAAGGAGATGTATGGTATGACGTAGGAAATGGTAGATTAAAGGTTTATCAAAATACTCAATGGGAGGATTTAATATTATCAGCCCAGCTATCGGAAGGTGCAGATACCAACACCTACCCCGATATCGAACTAGACGGAGGTGTCTTTTAATGTCAGAAACAGTAGTCCATGCCTCGGTTGTAGGTTTTACACCCAAAGGTCACGTTAGTTCTTCAAATTTGCAAACAGCATTAGAGGAAATAATTGACCAGCACTTTGTTCAAGCCACGGCACCTGCCTCTGTAAGTACAGACTTAGAAGAGGGAGATATGTGGTACAACACTACAGACGATAAACTTATGGTTTATCGCAATACAATATGGGAAGAAGTTACTTTAAGTTCCCAATTAGCTGAAGGTACTGAGGATCAGTATACGGATGTTATCCTTAACGGAGGATATTTTTAAATTATGTCAAATACAATAAAAATTAAACGCAGTACAACCACGGCAGCTCCGGGTGCCTTAGCTGAAGGCGAATTAGCCTACTCAGAAAATTCTAATAATTTATTCATCGGAACTAGTGGTAACAACATCACTGTAATTGGTGGACAGGAAGGGATGGAAGATGCCGCAGCTAGCATTATTACTTCAGCCAGTCATTCTGGTTTAACGGCCTCTTATGATGATGCAGCCAGAACGCTTTCTCTAGATGTAAATGACCCTACAATCACTGTAAATGGTGACATGACAGGTTCTGTTACTCTTACAGACTTAGCCGATGGAACCTTAAGCCTATCAGCTAATATTAGTCCTACAGTTACCTTGGGAGGGGATTTAGGAGGTAGTGCTACTTTTACAAATCTGGGAAATGCTAGCTTAGATGCTACTATTGCTACTGATGCTGTTCAAAAAGCTATGGTAAATACAGATGTTATCACAGGTCAGGATGCTTTAGCTGAGAATCCTGATGGGGATAATGACATGTTACTTATATACGACGCATCTGCTATGTCGTATAAGAAAGTCGCTGCTAAATATGTAGGGTCTAACCAGCTAAATGAACTAGATGACGTAGATACGTCTACGGCAACTGCAGGTAACTTACTAATTGCCGGTGGTACTGCCTGGGATTCCGTTGCTGTATCTGGTGATATCTCTATATCTAAACTAGGTGTTACAGATATTAGTGCTGATGTAGTTGCTGCTGCAGAGTTAGGTGTTACTGCTGGAACTGCTACTGCTAATAAGGCCCTTGTAGTTGATGCCAATAAGGATATTAACTTAGGTACTGGTGATATAACAGCTGCTCAGATTACAGGCTCTCTACAGACTGCTGCGCAAGGGAATGTAACTTCATTAGGTACTCTAACAGGGCTTACGGTAGATGGAAACTCTACGGTTGCTGATGGGACTAATGACTTTGATGTTGCTTCCCATGATGGAACCAATGGTCTCAAGTTAGGGGGTACATTAGTTACTTCTAGTGCTTCAGATTTAAATAAACTTCAGGGTGTAACAAATGGTTCTGCAGCAGCTGGTAAAGCTGTAGTTGTTGATGCTAACAAAGATATCAGCTTCGGCGCAGGTAGCATTACTGCTACTGGATTTACTGGTTCTATTGAAACTGCTTCTCAGAATAATATTACCTCCGTAGGTATTTTAAACGGCTTAGCAGTTGCTGCAGGTCAGACAGTAAGTATGGGTAATAACCGTATTACTAACGTTTCTAACCCTTCACAAGCACAAGATGCTGCTACTAAGTCTTACGTGGATGCAGTTAAAACTGGTCTAGATGTTAAAGACTCTGTTAGAGTTGCCTCCACTGCGGCTGCTACTTTAACTACTTCTTTTGCTAATGGCGAAAGTGTAGATGGTGTTGCTCTTGCTACAGGAGACCGAGTTCTTGTTAAAGACCAGGTGGATGGATCTGAAAATGGTATTTATACTGTTAATGCTTCAGGCGCGCCAACTAGAGCAGTAGACTTTGCAGAGGCGGATGGAGGTGCGTTCACCTTTATCGAGGAAGGTGCTATTAACTCAGACTCGGGTTGGGTAATGTCTAATGATGGAGGAGTTACTGTTGGTACTACTAGCTTAGCATTCGTTCAGTTCTCTGGTGCTGGATCAATTACAGCCGGTACTGGTATGACAAAAACTGGTAATACTTTAGATGTAGTTGCAGGTACAGGTATCACTTCTAATGCTAATAGTGTTCAGATTGATACTACTTGGGCAGGTCAAGCTGCTATTAGTACTGTAGGCACTGTTACTTCAGGTACTTGGCAGGCTAACACTATAGGTGTAGGCTTTGGTGGTACTGGAATCGCTAGTTATAGCGCGGGTGACCTTACGTATGCTAGTGGTGCAACTGCTATATCTAAACTAGGCGCTGGAACGGCTGGACAGTTTCTCATGATGAATTCTAGTGCTAATGCTCCAGAATGGACCAGTTCTATAGACGGCGGTACTTTCTAGGGAACCATAAAAGAAGGGGTCTTATATAAGATCCCCTTAATTCCTTGCTATATAGCAAGAATACAGGGAGACCCATATGGGAATAATCAAACCAAAGCGGACAACACAAGCGGGTAGGGTACCTAACCTAGGAAACCTAGACGCTGGTGAAATCGCTATTAATCTAGTAGACAAAAAACTCTACGTAAGGGATACCTCTAATAACGTACAGGAACTTACCACTAGAACTCTAGAATCTTTAGACAACCTGAGTATATCAGGACCTGTAGATAACCAAGTTCTTAAGTATAATAATACTACAGGGAAGTGGGTAAACTCTACAATTACCACACCTTGGACAAGTGCATCAGGTTATATTTATCATAATGAAGCTGTTTCAATTGGTAAGAGTACCCACAATCCTAATTACGCCTTAGACGTAGAAGGAGCGGGAAGCTTCTCGGAAATGTATATTAATGGTTTCCAAGTTACTGGAACGCCTTCGCCTTTCTTAATGTCCGCAACTATTGTTAGTCAGGACTTTATTATCCCACCTTATTATTTCGCCTCCTCTCCTACACCTATTCAGGTAGGAGAGGGAGCCACAGTCACAGTAAGCGACAATTCAAGCTTAGTTGTAACACCTTAGAGGAGTTTTAATGTCAACATTAAAAGTTAATACTTTAGATACATATTCAGGAAGTACTTTAGATATAGATAGTACTTCAGATTTAACCGTTAGCAGTAATACTACTGCTACTAGCACAACTTCAGGAGCTTTAAGAGTTACTGGAGGTATTTCAACACAAGAGAACCTATACGTTGGGGGTAATGCTGTAATTAATGGCACTATGACCGCCAATGGAGGTACCATCACGTTAGGGGACGCTGGGTCCGATCAGATAGCTTTTGGAGGTGAAATTAACTCAAGTATTTTACCTACTACTACTGCAACTTATGACCTAGGATCTGCCTCAAAATCTTGGGCAGGCTTATACGTTAATACTATTAATGGTAACGTAACAGGTGATGTAACAGGTGATGTAACAGGTAATGTAACAGGTAATGTAACAGGAGATGTAACAGGAGATGTAACGGGGGATGTAACAGGTAACGCAGACACAGCTACTAAAACATCTAATGCTCGTACTATAGGTATGACGGGTGATGTAGTTTGGACCTCCGCAGCCTTTGATGGTTCAGGTAATGTTACAGGTACCGCATCCATCCAGAACGATTCAGTAGCTTTAGGTACTCAGACTACAGGTAATTACATGAGTAATGTAGCTGCAGGTACTGGCGTATCTATAACACATACTCCAGGAGAGGGCTCAACTGCATCCGTGTCTATAGGACAAGCAGTTGGGACTACTGATGACGTCACCTTTAATGCAGTAACTGTAGATGGTGACCTCACTGTTAATGGTACTACTAACTCCGTAAACTCTACGGAAGTTAACATTGGTGACTCTACTATTACATTAAATGCGGGAGAGTCAGGTGCCCCCACTCAAAACGGAGGTTTTGAGATTGAGCGAGGTACTGCTACTAATAAATCATTCCTTTGGAATGAATCTGTAGATAAGTGGACTGTAGGATCTGAAACTCTTACTGCAGATACTTTTGAAGGTGCTTTAACAGGTGATGTAACAGGCGATGTAACAGGTAATGTAACTGGTGCCTTGTCTGGTAACTCTACTACTGCCACAGCTTTAGAAACGGGACGTACTGTAGGTATGACGGGTGATGTAGTTTGGACCTCCGCAGCCTTTAACGGTTCGGGTAACGTTACAGGTACAGCTACTATTCAACCAAATTCAGTTTCTTTAGGTACTCAAACTAGTGGTTCATATGTTAGTAATGGTACTACTGCAGGCATTGGTTTATCTGGTACCGTAGATCAGGAAAATGGTACTTTTACAGTAACTTCAAATGCTACTCCAAATAATACAGCTAGTGCTTTAGTATCTAGAGACGCTTTAGGTAACTTTACTGCTTCTACTATTACAAGTGCTTTAACAGGTGATGTAACAGGTGATGTAACAGGTAATGTAACAGGTAATGTAACGGGAAGTTCTGGTTCTTGTACTGGAAACGCTGCAACTACTTCTAAACTATCTACCCCTAGAACTATATCTTTAGGAGGTACAGGAAGTGACTTATCAGGTTCCGTTGCTTTTGATGGATCTACTAATGTAGCTATTAATGCGCAGATTAATAATGGAGCTATTGGAAATACAGAGTTAGATAATACTGCGGATGTTACCTTTAATACTGTAACTGCTAGCATTTCAGGTGATGTAACAGGTAACGCAGACACAGCTACTAAAACATCTAATGCTCGTACTATAGGTATGTCAGGAGACGTAGTTTGGACCTCTGCAGCCTTTGATGGTTCTGGTAATGTTACAGGCGTAGCAACTATTCAACCTAATTCCGTAACTATAGGTACAGATACTACAGGTAACTATACTAACTCGGTGGCTGCAGGTACGGGAGTATCTATAGCAGGTGGAACGGGTGAAGGTAACAATCCTATAGTCTCTATAGGACAATCAGTAGGTACTACAGATAATGTAGCATTCAATTCTTTAGTTCTTGCGGGAGATCTTACTGTTAATGGTACAACAACTACCGTTAATACAGAGACTATCTCTTTAGCTGATAATATTATACTTATCAATGGAAATGCTTCAGGGACTCCTACGGAGAATGGAGGTATTGAGATTGAGCGAGGTACTGCTGCTAATAAATCCTTCCTTTGGGATGAGTCTCTAGATAAGTGGACTGTAGGATCTGAAACTCTTACTGCAGATACTTTTGAAGGTGCTTTAACAGGTGATGTAACAGGCGATGTAACAGGTAATGTAACTGGTGCCTTGTCTGGTAACTCTACTACTGCCACAGCTTTAGAAACGGGACGTACTGTAGGTATGACGGGTGATGTAGTTTGGACCTCCGCAGCCTTTAACGGTTCGGGTAACGTTACAGGTACAGCTACTATTCAACCAAATTCAGTTTCTTTAGGTACTCAAACTAGTGGTTCATATGTTAGTAATGGTACTACTGCAGGCATTGGTTTATCTGGTACCGTAGATCAGGAAAATGGTACTTTTACAGTAACTTCAAATGCTACTCCAAATAATACAGCTAGTGCTTTAGTATCTAGAGACGCTTTAGGTAACTTTACTGCTTCTACTATTACAAGTGCTTTAACAGGTGATGTAACAGGTGATGTAACAGGTAATGTAACAGGTAATGTAACGGGAAGTTCTGGTTCTTGTACTGGAAACGCTGCAACTACTTCTAAACTATCTACCCCTAGAACTATATCTTTAGGAGGTACAGGAAGTGACTTATCAGGTTCCGTTGCTTTTGATGGATCTACTAATGTAGCTATTAATGCGCAGATTAATAATGGAGCTATTGGAAATACAGAGTTAGATAATACTGCGGATGTTACCTTTAATACTGTAACTGCTAGCATTTCAGGTGATGTAACAGGTAACGCAGACACAGCTACTAAAACATCTAATGCTCGTACTATAGGTATGTCAGGAGACGTAGTTTGGACCTCTGCAGCCTTTGATGGTTCTGGTAATGTTACAGGCGTAGCAACTATTCAACCTAATTCCGTAACTATAGGTACAGATACTACAGGTAACTATACTAACTCGGTGGCTGCAGGTACGGGAGTATCTATAGCAGGTGGAACGGGTGAAGGTAACAATCCTATAGTCTCTATAGGACAATCAGTAGGTACTACAGATAATGTAGCATTCAATTCTTTAGTTCTTGCGGGAGATCTTACTGTTAATGGTACAACAACTACCGTTAATACAGAGACTATCTCTTTAGCTGATAATATTATACTTATCAATGGAAATGCTTCAGGGACTCCTACGGAGAATGGAGGTATTGAGATTGAGCGAGGTACTGCTGCTAATAAATCCTTCCTTTGGGATGAGTCTCTAGATAAGTGGACTGTAGGATCTGAAACTCTTACTGCAGATACTTTTGAAGGTGCTTTAACAGGTGATGTAACAGGTGCTGTAACAGGTGATGTAACAGGTGATCTTACAGGTAACGTAACAGGTGATGTAACAGGTGATGTAACAGGTAATGCAGACACAGCATCTACTTTAACTACTGCACGTACTATTGGTGGGGTATCCTTTAACGGCTCTACTAATATTAACCTACCAGGTGTTAATGCTACAGGTAACCAAGATACTACAGGAAGTGCAGCTACTTTAACTACTGCACGTACTATTGGCGGGGTATCCTTTAACGGCTCTACTAATATTAACCTACCAGGTGTTAATGCTACAGGTAACCAAGATACTACAGGAAGTGCAAGTACTTTAACTACTGCACGTACTATTGGCGGGGTATCCTTTAACGGCTCTACTAATATTAACCTACCAGGTGTTAATGCTACAGGTAACCAAGATACTACAGGAACCTCATTTAAATCTTCCAAGTTAGAAACTGCTAGAACTATTAGTGGTGTATCCTTTGACGGTACTTCTAATATTAGTTTAGATAATGTTTATAATCGTAGAGTTCAGAATAGTATAACGGCTAGTACAGCTTCTACAGCTATTGACTTCAACTCTGCTAGTAACTTTTACCTAAACCTAAGCTCTAATACTACTTTTAGCCTTTCTAACACTGCAAATAATATAGGGCTCTCAGGAATGATTATCCTTAAGCAAGATGCAACAGGGGGTCGAAGCTTTACGCTACCGTCCTCTATGAAGACACCTTTAGGAGGTGCTGCTATTGACCAAGAGACTAGTGCAAGTAATACTGCTATTCTTTCATACTATATAGCTGCCTCCGATACAATTCTTGTGAATTATATCGGAGACTTCGCATGATATGGAATATAGAATCTTGGAATACCTCAGTAAATACGGATAGAAGTACCAATACAGTATATAACACTAGTAAGAGTACTACAACGACTTGGAATACTAGTAAGAGTACTACTACTACGTATAATACAAGTAGGAGTACTAGTAAGAGTACTATTACCGTATGGAGCACTAGTAAGAGTACTTCTACTACATATGCAACTAATAGAAGTACTACAACGACTTGGAATACTAGTCATAATACAACTACTACGTATGCGACTAGTAAGAGTACAACTACTACGTATGCTACCAATAAGAGTACTACAACAACTTGGAATACTAGTCGTTCAACTAGTAAGAGTACTACTACTACGTATGCTACTAGTAAGAGTACTGCGACTACGTATGCGACTAGTAAGAGTACAACTACTACGTATGCTACCAATAAGAGTACTACAACAACTTGGAATACTAGCCACACAACTAGTAAGAGTACTACAACGACTTGGAACACTAGTCATAATACTACAACGACTTGGAACACTAGTAAGAGTACAACTACTACGTATGCTACCAATAAGAGTACTACAACAACTTGGAATACTAGTCGTTCAACTAGTAAGAGTACTACAACGACTTGGAACACTAGTCATAATACTACAACGACTTGGAACACTAGTAAGAGTACAACTACTACGTATGCTACCAATAAGAGTACTACAACAATTTGGAATACTAGTCACACAACTAGTAAGAGTACTACCACGACTTGGAATACAAGTAAGAGTACAACTACTACGTATGCAACTAGTAAGAGTACAACAACTGCTTGGAGTACCTCTTATAGTACCAACTATGAAGACTATGTATCAGATGGGTACGCCTCTGCAGGTTATTGGGTAAGTACTAGTAGAAGTACTAGTCACACAACTAGTAAGAGTACTACCACGACTTGGAATACAAGTAAGAGTACAACTACTACGTATGCAACTAGTAAGAGTACAACAACTGCTTGGACTACAACGTATGCTACCAATAGAAGTACTACAACGACTTGGAATACTAGTAAGAGTACTACCACGACTTGGAATACAAGTAAGAGTACAACTACTACGTATGCAACTAGTAAGAGTACAACAACTGCTTGGACTACAACGTATGCTACCAATAGAAGTACTACAACGACTTGGAATACTAGTAAGAGTACTACCACGACTTGGAATACAAGTAAGAGTACAACTACTACGTATGCAACTAGTAAGAGTACAACAACTGCTTGGACTACAACGTATGCTACCAATAGAAGTACTACAACGACTTGGAATACTAGTAAGAGTACTACAACAACCTGGAATACTAGTCATAATACTATAACTACGTATAATACTAATCATAGTACAACGACTGCTTGGACTACCACGTATGCTACCAATAGAAGTACTACAACGACTTGGAATACTAGTAAGAGTACTACAACAACTTGGAATACTAGTAAGAGTACAACTACTACGTATGCAACTAGTAAGAGTACTACAACGACTTGGAATACTAGTCATAATACTACTACTACATTTAATACTGAGCGTATAACTACAACGACTTGGACTACTACGTATGCTACTAGTCATAATACTACAACGACTTGGAGTACTAATAAGAGTACTACAACAACTTGGAGTACTAATCATAGTACTACTACTAGTTGGATTACACAAAGGTCTACTAACTATTATATGTAAAAGCTGTAGTGGTGCAGAAATGCACCACTATATTTTAAATAGTACTTGACTTTTTAGGTTATAATTGTTATAATATGTTTTTCTAATAATTAAAAAGGATCTAGCAAATGGAAATGTTTAATAAAAAGTCTCAATCTGAAAGAATAGGGGATGAACTAAAAAAGAGTAGTTCTCTAGACCCTCTAAAAGAGGTAGAAAGATACTTTCTTAAGAAGATGCGACAATATAAAACAGAGGCTTCCTATGATGTTATAGCAAATGAAACCCCTTATTTTAGAACTATAAATTATACTGAGTATGCCAATTGTTTTATTATACACCCTCTGTGTCAGGACTTACGAGTTCAGCAAATGAGAGATGCGTATAATGATAATACAACAAATACTCTAGACTACATTAAATACTTCAAGTCCAATATATTAGAGAACAAATCTAATAAATATAAAGATAGAGAGGATTTAGATTTAGAAGCTAAAAGTGCTTTGGTAGTCTTAGTAGGTTCTAATAAACTTAAAGACCGAGTCTGTTTAAATAAACTTAGCTGGATAAAAGATAACTATGATGATGATGTGTATTTTAAACCCCACCCTCTAACGTATCATACGTTAATAGGAGAATTAAAAGACATATTTGGTGAGGATAAGATATTACCTAGAGAGGCTAATATGTACTCTCTCATGTTAAAATCAGATATAGTATACACTTCACATATGAGTGAATCAGCTATCTATGCAACAGCATTAAATAAAGAAATTAACCCAATAGATGTATATAACAAAGTAGAGCAAGGTTCTTTTTATCATATAAATAAGTTCTTATTTATAGAAAATGATCCACAGACGTGGGTAAATAGAACGTTCTCTAGTTATAAATCAGGTATTATTAACCCAGTACTGAACAAAGACTGGAAAAGTTCAATAGACAATTACCTTGAATACATTCACGAAGTACGTGACATGTATAAGGATTTTTACATTGAAGAATTAAAGAAGGATAAAAAATAATATGACAATAACAACACGAAGTGGTAAAGGCTCAGCCCTTACACACGCTGAGATGGACTCAAATATTAATGAACTAACTACTCGAACGGGTAATTTAACAGTTGAAGGAACTTTTTATGAAACATCTGCCGCAATTTATAAAGATAACATTACCAATATTCCTAGCCAGCTTAACAATATCTTATCTCTTAGACCTGTAGAGTATGATAAAAAATTAGATGGTACACATGAGATAGGGTTAATTGCCGATGAGGTTGCAAAAGTTTATCCAAATATGGTGCACTTTATAGAGGGTAAACCTGAGGCACTAAACTACTCTAAAATGGTTTCAGTACTCGTTAAAGCAGTACAGGAACTAACTGAGAAAGTAGAAAAACTTTCTAAATAAATTTAATTGCTCTCTTAGGAGAGCTGCGCCACGAAACTCCTTCGAGCGCAAAAGTAACAC
>Ga0209658_1000827_pt1 | contig 20970 bp, 17 predicted proteins | sample SaaInlV_150m_DNA_6_FD_184656 | JGI IMG/M metagenome (GOLD analysis project Ga0209658, IMG submission 184656) | Marine microbial communities from expanding oxygen minimum zones in the Saanich Inlet - SI037_S4LV_150m_DNA (SPAdes) (version 2) | ecosystem: Environmental > Aquatic > Marine >...
ATATAATTATTTTAATAGATTGGGATAGAAGAACTGCATGCTAAAAATAGGCGCGCTTGTAAAAGACTGTCCAATACTATCAAATAATGCGGGTTTTTTACCTTCAATGCCATGACCGATAAATTGCATGGTCCAACCAAAGCAGAATAAGCACCAAGCAAGGAAATATTTTCTTGGGATATTTGATTGGATATAATGATTGGCAAATTCAATAATTGTAAAATAAACAAACATGGTAAGACCAGGAAACAAACCATATGAAATATAATAACAAATATAAACATTTGAGATATTGCGTCCTAGAGAAAAAGGCACAACTCTAGCCCATCGAGGGGCATCATTAAAATAAAGAACAACGTTATTAGTAGCAATTCTAATAGAAAGAACTATCATTGGAATACAAAAGGCGTGAATCATTTTATTAACATAATTTTTATGATATTGATTATAAAAATCAAGAGGGTCTGAGGGTCCATAAACTACTGTATCCATTTAATAATAAGTAAAATTATACATTTAAGTCGGTTAATAAATTGATTTAAATGTATTTTTTTATTTATATTTAACAAATGAAAATACAAGTAAAACTATATGATTTCAATATTGAAGATATAGAAAAAGAAGAAGAAGAAATAGACGAAGAAGATGATGAGAAAAAACCAGAATTTGGATGTAATAAGTTATTCAGAATACAAATGTTTGGAATGGATGAAAGGGGGAATGATTATTCTATCATATCAGACGACTTCAAACCATTCTTCTATATAAAAATTCCAGATGATTGGACAATACCAATAAAAAATACGTTTGTATTATACTTGAAAGAATCGTTGGGTAAATATTATAGAAAAGCGTTGCTAGAAGATCAATGTAAATTGAGGAAAAAAAAAGATTTATATGGTTTTGATAATGATAAAGAGTATAAATTTATAGTAGTAAGATTTAATTGTTTGAAGGCGTTTAATAAAGCGAAGAATTTATGGTATTCACCATACGATTCAAATAAAAAAAGGACACTCTTGAAAAAAGGATTTAGATTTAAATATCAAGAAAGGTGGTATTCAACTTATTTATATGAAGCAAAACTGCCCCCATTGTTGAGGATGTTTCATATAAAAGAAATAAGTCCTTCGGGGTGGATAACCGTAAATAAAGAGGTATATTCGAAGCGCATAAAAAAATCAAGGTGTAAATATGAATTTGATGTATCATATAGAGATATTGTTCCTTTAAACGAAAAAGAAACATTGGTTCCAATGAAAATCATGAGTTGGGATATTGAAGCGAGTTCGAGCCACGGTGATTTTCCATTGGCAAAAAAACATTATAGAAAATTGATACAAGAAATAATAGAATATTGGATAAAAAATAAAGAAAAGTTAAAAAAGAAAAACTTGGAAGAAAGAACGAATATGTTTCGACGAATGATGTTAAAAGCGTATGGATTTGAGGTGAAATGTGATGCGAATATAAGCAAAATACATACTAATTCAAAATTAAAAGGGAGAGGTATAGTAGAAGATTGTATACAAAAAATTATAAGTTATAAAATAGGCAGGTTAATCGCAAAAGCAAAAAAACCGTCAAAATGGGAAAGAATGAAAAGCGGGGCGTGGGAAGGCACAGAAATGTCTATAGAAGAAATACAGGCAGAAGACGATGAGGAAGATAGTTATATGCCGAAAGAACAATGGATTCCATCAAATATACCGAAAGATATTTTTAATAATAATATAATATACTGTTTGGATTCAAATTTAGATGCGGGAAAGAAAGTAGTTTTATTAGATAGAGCATTGGAATGGAGAAGTAAAAAAATGGATGAAGAAGGTTGGCCGATAAGAGACCATGCGGTTACGTGTCCGTTGCCGAAAATAGCTGGCGATAAAGTAACGTTTATTGGGAGTACATTTATGAAAGTGGGGGAAGATGAAGAACGATATTTGAACCATATGGTAGTATTAAATAGCTGTAATGAAATTCCAGAGGTTCCCAATTCACAAATAGAAACGTATGAAACTGAAAAAGAATTGTTGGTTGGATGGGCTAAAATGATAAAGCGGGAAAATCCAGAAGTAGTTATCGGTTATAACACATTTGGGTTTGATTGGAAGTTTATGATTGCAAGATGTGAAGAATTGGGAATCAAAAGTAAATTTTTGAAATTATTATCAAAGAACAACGAAGGTGCTACAATAGCAAAATCGGTTACAAAGGTTGCAAGCGGGACATATGATTTGAAATATGTTAAAATGAATGGTCGGTTACAGGTCGATTTATTTTGTCATTTTAAAAAATCAGTGAATTTGCCAAGTTATAAATTAGATGCAGTGGCATCATTTTATATAGGAGACAAAATTAACAAGGTGGAATATGAAGAAAATGAATTGGTAAAAATATACAGTGATAATTTAATGGGGTTAAGGGACGGGCATTATATAAAATTTGAAATAATAAATCATTCGACTGATGTATATAAAGAGGGTAAGAAATTTATAATACGAGATTTATGTTTGGAAGAAAAATCTTTTAAAATACAAGGAGAATTTAAGCCTGGAAATGGTAAATTAAGGTGGTGTTTGGCGAAAGATGATGTAACACCACACGATATATTTAGATTGTCATTAGAGGGTCCAGAAGGAAGGGCGAAAGTAGCAAAATATTGTTATCAGGATTGTAACCTAGTACATAATTTATTTCTAAAAAATAAAATTTTTACAGGATATTGTGAAATGTCGAAAATTTGTTCTGTGCCTATAGATTTCATCGCGATGAGAGGTCAGGGGATTAAATTATTGAGTTATATAGCAAAAAAATGTAGAGAAAAGAAAACGTTAATGCCGGTAAAAGAAAAGGGTAATTTGGAAGAAGGTTATGAAGGTGCAATTGTTTTGCCACCGAAAAATGGTTTTTATGTAGATAATCCAGTAGCAGTGAATGATTATTCATCGTTATATCCTAGTTCTATGATTAGCGAGAATATCTCACACGATAGTAAAGTATGGACGAAAGAATATGATTTGGAAGGGAAGTTGTTGAAAACAACTGGAGAGAGAGATTTGAGTGGAAACTTTATATATGACGATTTACAGAATTTTAAATATGTAGATGTAGAATATGATTTATACGAATATAGAAGAAAAAATCCAAAAGCAAAAGCAGAAAAGGTAAAAGTAGGAAAAAAAAAATGTCGATTTGCACAATATCCAAACAATAGAAAGGCGATTATGCCTTCTGTTTTACAAGAATTATTAGCAGCGAGAAAGGTATATAAAAAAATGAAAAAACAGGCGACAACTCCATTTTTAACGGATTTATACGACCAAAGACAATTGGCGGTAAAGGTAGTAGCGAATTCATTATACGGGCAATGTGGGGCTAAAACAAGTTCATTCTATGAAATAGATATAGCTGCCTCAACGACAGCAACTGGAAGAAAATTATTAATGTATGCTAGGGCAATTGTAGAAGGGTGTTATAAAAACAGGGTGTGCGATACGAAAAATCATGGAAAGGTGAAAACTGATGCGGAATATATATATGGAGACACCGATAGCGTATTCTTTTCATTTAATCTTAAAGATATGGATGGTATACCAATAAAAGGCAAAAAGGCGTTGGAAATCACAATAGAATTGGCCGTAGAAGCTGGAGAATTGGCTACAATGTGGTTGAAGGACCCGCACGATTTGGAATATGAAAAAACGTTTGATCCATTTCTGTTATTATCAAAAAAAAGATATGTGGGGATGCTTCATGAATTTGATGTAAATAAAGGAAAAAGAAAAGAGATGGGAATTGTATTGAAAAGAAGAGACAACGCAAATTGTGTTAAAGATATATATGGAGGTGTAGTAGATATATTAATGAAAACACACGATGTTAATAAAGCTGTGACCTTTTCAAAAAAATATTTAAATGATATGATAAACGAAAAAATAGGAATGGATAAATTAATAATAACCAAAAAATTAAATTCATTCTACAAAAATCCAGAAAGTATCGCTCATAAGGTGTTGGCTGATAGAATGGCAAAAAGAGATCCTGGTAATAAACCAGCGGTTGGAAGTCGAATGCCATTTGTTTACATACAAACAAAAGGAAAAGTGAAATTACAAGGAGACAAAATAGAATCACCTGATTATATCAAAACCAAAAATTTAAAACCAGATTATAATTTTTACATAACGAATCAAATAATGAAACCATTGCTACAGTTATTTGGTTTAGTATTGGAACAATTGCCTGAATTTAAACCCAAATTAAGAGATTTTAAAAGAAAAGTAAGAGGATTAAATAGACAATGTAAAGAAGGGCAACTTACAGAAGAAAAGTTACAACAAAAAATAACAAAAATACGTAATAAAAATGTGAAAGAATTGATATTTGATCCATCACTTAATAAACAGAAAAGCGATGCAATGAAAAAAGCAATGAGGGAATTTTTCACCAAGCGGTAATATAAATAATATTAAATGCTCTTTTCAAACAATTTTTTACCATCTTCATTAATATCAAATAATATATAATCTCTATTCAAATTTTTACAAGCTCTACCAAGAGTTCCAGAACCGGCAAAAATATCTAAACACAAACTTTTTTCATCAGAATATAACGTAACAATTCTTTCCAATAATTTTACGGGTTTTTGCGTGGCATATTTTAATTTTTCCTTGCTTTGAATATTGGCAATATCATCCCAAATATCTCTTAAAGGTATACCATCCATTTCATCTAGAAACCGTTTAATTCTTGGGATATTTTTATTATTATATTGAAGTCTATTATCTTTATGCAATTCTTCCATTTTTTCTTTACAAACATACCATTGTCTGGTATTTCCTTGCCATTCGTATCGAAGGTTCATCCTAGGATTAACCTCCGGTTGTGAATTATGAATAGCGGTTGTTTTATAAAGTTTTTTATGAATAGGGCAAATTTTTGCGTTTTTTTTATATGCATCATCATAAGGAAAATATATAGGATTAAACAATTGTTTGCCTTTATTTTTAGCATAAACAAGAATAGTATCGTGCCACCTATTTAATTGTCTTATATTTTTTGAATTTCCGCCAGTTTTCCATACAATTTCATTTTTGAAATTATTTAATCCAAATAAAGCATCGGCGATAAGTCGGAAATATGGAGATACTCTAGGTTCAATATGAACTATCATAGTTCCTGTTTTTTTAAGAATTCGACGACATTCAATAATTCTTAATTTAATAAAGTCGGAATAAGCATCAACTGATTCAAATTTATCATTAAAATTATAGAAATCTCTTCCGGTGTTATATGGCGGGTCAAAGTAAATTAAATCTACTGATTCTTTTTCTACTTTTTTTAATAATACAAGATTATCTTCTACGTAATATGTATTTTTTTCCATTTACTAAAATACATATTATTATTTTAAAATCAATTTATAGGTGGATCCATTGGTATTTCAAAAGTAATATCAGCCGCAATTATACTATTACCAGAAAGGTCTGATTGTGCTAATAAATCGGTTACTCTTCTTCGAAGTTCTTCAAATGTGTTATTCGAAGTATCATCATTAACTGAAAAAGCTATGTTTCTAGGAGAAACAGGCGCATTTGTAGTGTTATTTGATGGGTCGGTTGGAGGCAAAATATTTCTAGCAATATCACATCTACATACGGGACACTTTGAATTTAAAGCAAACCATCTTAAAATATTTGTTCTTTTGAAAACGTGAGAACAACTTGTTATTTTTAACATATAATCGTCGTCTGATAAAATAGACAAATCAATCGGGCATCGTTCTGTTTCGCGATAAGTATCTGTATCTTTTATATCTTTCCAAATACAAAGTGTTGTATTGTCAAGAATATTTTTAATCGACGCTGGAAATGACATCGGATTAGCACTCCACAGTGTAGAATTAATAAAATTTTCTCTAGAGACAATTCTAGAATTTCTTATATTATGCCAATTTGTCCTAGTTCTCCTTGGTCGAGGACGGAAACGTCCAGGTCTAAAACCCGAATCTAGTTCAGTTGGTGGGGGAGGAGGAGGCATTCTAGGTGCAGGTGGCGCGGTGGTTGGTGGTGGTGGTCTCCAAGCTCTACTTGTATTATTGCTTATATCGGAAGTAGGGGTTGATGAGGTCAGATTATTATAATTGCGAAATATTTCTCGTTGTCTAACCACGGAGCGGTCGCTATAATATAAATTCATAACATCGCTTGTTAGATTATTGAGTTGATTATGACTTCTAACTAGGGTTGTTAAATTATCACTTTGTGTTCTTATACATAATAAAAAATCAGACATAACATTTGAATGCGGGTCAGTATTATTCGAACTTCTAAAAGGCAACATCTATATATATTCAACAAAATAAGTTTAAATGTAAAAACCAATAATTAATATATAAGAATGTATATAATGGAAACCGAAGAACAGAAAAAATATGTAGGAAGAGGCTTAACTGGTCTTACGAATTTAGGGAACACTTGTTTTATGAATTCTACAATCCAATGTTTGTCGCACACGTACGAATTAAATGATTTTTTGAAGAAAGGAGAATATAAAAAAAAATTAAATAGAGTTCCAGATAGTTTAGTTTTATGGGAATATGACAAATTGAGAGATGTAATGTGGAGTGAAAACTGTATAATTTCACCTGGTGGATTTTTACATTCAATACAAAGAATAGCCAGAATCAAAGACGCCGCGGTATTCACTGGATTCGACCAGAATGATGTGGCCGAATTTTTACAATTTATAATTGATTGCTTTCATAACTCAATAAAAAGAGAGGTAAAGATGACAATATCTGGTTCAATTGTAACGTCGCAAGATAAATTAGCTGTTAAGTGTTACGAAATGATGAAAAATATGTATAAAAAAGATTATTCGGAAATGTTAGAATTATTTTATGGTATTCACGTCTCAATTGTTAAATCGTTGGACAGTGATTATGAAAGTATAACACCAGAACCCTTTTTTAATTTACAATTAGAATTGCCTAATAATAATAATAATCCGACAATATCACAGTGTATCGATAAATATACTGCGAAAGAAATTTTAGATGAAAAGTATAGTGTAGAAAGAGAAGGAACAAGTGTTAAAGAAAATTGTTCCAAAACAATAAGTTTTTGGAGTTTACCCAAAATATTAATAATTACTTTAAAAAGATTTAACAATAATAATAGAAAAGACCAAAGATTGGTAAATTTAGAACATGATTTAGATATGACAAATTACGTTAAAGGATACAAAGATAATAAGCAACAATATGAATTGTATGGTATTTGCAATCATAGTGGGGGAACTAGAGGCGGACATTACACATCTTTTGTCAAAAATGCGAACAACAAATGGTATTTATATAATGATACAAATGTTGTTGAAATTAAAGATTTAAATAAATTAAATACACCTCAAGCATATTGTTTTTTCTATCGTAAAAAATAATCATATGAATAATATATAAGTATGGAAAATAAATCAGAACAAGTATCGGCAAGTGCTCCACCAAATCCGTCGGCAAGCAATAATGAACCATCTGTCGCGTCTAGTGAGGCCGCCCCAACCGTATCAAGCAATGCCGTTCAAGACACCTCCATAGGAAATCCAAATATAAAGCCAAAATTTAATGAAGCAACTGTTAGTCCTATTGGATTTCAGGAATTAGGAACTTCATTATATGGATTGGACGCTAATCCTATTGGAATTTTTATTGTTGTAACAATTTTAATATTATTTTTTTTCACTTTTGATTATTTAGGAGTATCCTATAATGACACTAACCAAACATATGGTCCATTAAAAGAATCATTTTCAGCATTATCTATGTTTGAAATATTGTTATGGGGATTATTTATATTTTTAATAATGATAAATGGAATTCAGTACACAATGGGGATAAACATAAAAACCGCTTTATCGAAAATATTTAGTCCTAAACCAGAAATTGATATATCAGTTGATGGTATTAAAACTAAAAATGTTGAGCCCGAAGAAGAGGTAAATCCCGACGAAGTATTTCATATTGGTGGCAATAAATATAATTATAAAGAAGCAAACGCTATATGCAAAGCATATAATTCTGAATTAGCGTCATATAGTCAAATTGAAGATTCGTATAATAAAGGTGGCGAATGGTGTAGTTATGGTTGGTCTAAGGATCAAATGGCGCTTTTCCCAACACAAAAAGTAACGTGGGAAAAATTACAGAAAACCGGCAAATGTGGTCCAAATTCACACAACAATGATTGCGGAAGACCAGGAGTAAATGGTGGATTTATTGATAATCCAATGGTTAGATTTGGTGTGAATTGTTATGGGGCTAAACCAGAACAAGGCGAAGAAGATAAGAAACGCCAGGATGATATGCAGCCATATCCAAAAACGAAAGAAGAAATAGAATTGGATAAAATGTCGGAAAAATACAAAAAAAAAATCAAGGATATGGATTTGAGACCATTTAACAAATTAAAATGGAAAGAAATGTAAAAATAATTTATTGGATATATTAAATTATTTTTTTCTTCTAGTTCTCTTTTTTTTCTTTCTACGTCTTTTTCTTCTCGTTTTCTTTCTTTTTGTTTTCTTTTTTCTTCCACCACTGCTCGACGCGGCGGCGGCTGCTTGCTCCGCATCCGTCGGGTATTCTGCGACAAATTTCTCTATATAATGTTGTCTTAAATCACTCATCGTTGAAGTATCTTCTGTAGTATCCACGTCCGTGGGGGCGGCATGCTGACTAAGAGGGGGTGGTTGCCACTGCTTCTTTCGATCAGGTGAGTGTGGCTGCGGGTGACAAGTTATATCAGTAAATACGCGAGACATTGCTGCATTTCCCATTGCTACTAGTCCTTTAGGTTGTGGTGTCGTGAAGTGTGGTGTTTCCATTATTTTTGCCTGAAAATAACCTCTTTCATATATAAGTTCATTTAAATTACTGCATAATGTATTTAATACATACTTAACATTGCCATTAATAAGTTCAAATGCCTGAGTATAGGACATATTCACAAATATATCGTGAAGCCAATTAAACTCACCGGGGGCCATAGTATAATTCCTATTTGGTGTTCCTTCCAAATAATGAAATCGTGTCCCCATGGCTTGATTAGCACCATGATATGAACCTCCATTCCACATGGAGCCTCCTTCGACCGTCTTTCTCATTCCACCATTGTAAATTAAATTAATATTGGTGGCAAGCCCTTTAGTCTCATCGTAGTCTATATATTCGTTATAGTTTCTCAATATAGTTCCTTTATTTCCAACACCTCCCTTATATATATGGGCTAAAAATAATCTAATAATTACATCTAAACCACTATTGTAAACACCAAAAGTTAAGCGCATGCCTGGAGTTTGGACTATACGCACAAGACAAGCTTCGCTCTTTATCTGGTTCCATGATCTACAAGAATACCACATACCATTTGTTACAATTTTAATAATATTCTGCATTAAATTTATAATATCTATATGTCTATTAGCCATATCTACTAATATTTCGGATGGATATTGTCCTGTGAATTGACTCCCCTGTAACCAATCAATACGATAGTGGCTAATTGAATCTAAAAATCTCGCTTTTAGATCATTGCTCTTAAAAATTACGTCTTGAATTTTCGAATTAAGTATTGGAGCAACAACTTTCTTCGTTGTCCGTGCTCCGTCTTTTGTCGTATCCATTTTGTTTAAATAGTTGCTTCGGCGTATCCTATAATTTTCATGAGTATATTCTTCATTTTGCCAAATAATGTATCCATTGAATTCAGCTATTTCATTATCTAGTTCGGTGGTATGGGTCGTTATCCCATCCTCGATCTCTTTCTCCAATTGTAATTTCATTTCACGAAGTTTGGTTTCCATCGCATGAACTTTTTCAGTTTTTATTTGTTTGAATTTTTCCTTATCAATGTATGTATTCAGCAGGTGAAGACTGCTGTCCCTAACCAATTGTTCATACCAATCAGCTTGCGCCAAATTTTCGTTATCTCTATAAGTAATAGTAGTTTTAATACCAGTCATTGGACTTGAGGCAATACCTCCGCCAATTGCCAACATTGTTCTCCAAGCTAAAACATGTTCTATTTCTGCATGGGGAGGATGGAAATGCGTCTTAACTTTTCTTGGACTTCCTTTATAATATTCTACAATTAATCCGCCAGTAGCATAACAATAATGGGTTTTTAAAACATCAAACGCTGTCTCTTTGTTAATAACAATACGCTTTCTTACAAGATACTCTGACAATCCTTGAAGGCCTATCCCGTGCGGTGGTTCTTTTGGAACACCGGGAGGGGCTGTATTTATTATTTTTTGCATTATATCTTTGACTTCAGAGTTGTGGACGGAGCGTATAGACATAGAACCCTGTTCACTTGTTGATGCGAGAGATTTTCTGTCTGGCTCGCCTTTAGTCAATACATAATTTTTTTTAAATATCTGTATATATGCGTTCTCGAACTCTTCCGTTACTAAGTGTTGTGCACTAGCTGCCATATATATATATATATATATTAACTAAACATTAATAAATTATTAGTGTTTATTTAAATAATTTTCTGCTTTTTTTTCGTCGTTTTCTCTTTGCTTTTCTAGTTTTAATTCTACGACCACCAGCCAATTTAAGCAACCGTTCATTCATACTTTTACTAGTCAAATACATTTCTGGATTTTTATCATTAAATCTGTCGATTGGTTTAGTTTTTGAACCACCGACTTTATTATATTTTTGATGTAATAATGCGAGAGGGAGAGGAACGGAGTAATTTTCTATATTTTCAAAAAAAGAGGTGGTGTCTTTATTGCCGCCTTTATGTTTTAAAGAAAAATCATTGGCTTGAAATAAGCTTTTAATACTAAATCCTAAACTTTTCAATCCGCCCGTTTGGGGGTCTTTATATACCGTTAAATCTTCTGGATTCATACTTATATATATTTGATATTATTTATATGTTTTTGTGGCCCAATCGAATTTTTTTAATTGTGGTTTACCAATTACAACGGCCTCTTTTACAATAGCCTTTCTCTTTTTCTCATTATACACCGAAAATAAAGGGTCGGCAAAGGTGGGGTTAAGGTCTAATAATTCAAAATCATATTCTTTATTAATATGTTTATATATCAAGTCGATAAACATATATCCGAGGTCTTGATGTTGTGGTAAAAAGTTGGGGGCGTTATTATGCCTTCCTAAAAAATTAAAAAGATTCAAAATAGGGTCTTCTAATTTGATTATGAAATTAGTATAATGATTGTCTATCAAAAAATCGGCGACTTCTTTATTATCCATAATTTCATCTTCTGTGAATATTTCAGTGATTTTTTGTAATTCGGCATCATCGGGGTCATTAAATAAATTTATACTACGTTTTGGCATATGATAATTTATATATCATAGTTGCCAGTTCATTTTTAAATTCTTTTTTATTATTAATAGTATATCCGGCTTTTTTGACAATTTCTAAAATAGAGTTATAATATTTACATAATTTGTATCGTACATCGGGGTCATTTTCGTTCAAAAAGTTGTCTTCATCGAGCCATTCTTGAAAAAGTTGATTTTCAATATCATCGTCATCAATATTAATATTCATTAAATGAAATAGATATTAATATTTAAGTTATTTATAATTTCTTTTAATTTGTGGAATATATTTGCTTTCTCTTTGATTTTTAATATATTTTAATAAATTATCAACCGTATCAACATTGCTTATGCATTCAGATAAACATTTACTAATAAATTTCAATGTTAAAGGGGAAGTATTTTTGACTGTATTGAATTTCAAAGAACCATCGGAAATTTCAATAACGGCTTTATTTAAATTATTTGTTTCAACGACTGAATGAATTTGGTCGGCGAGTTCGTTTTTTTGGTTGCGATATGCTCTTATTTCTTCATTTAATTTTTTGAGTTTATTATCTACCTCCACCCATTTTTGAATATTATTTTGGAATCGGTCCATTATTTTATGATATAAAGTAATATTTAATTAATTTAAATCATAAATATTTAACGTCTAAATTTTCTACGACTTTTGCTTTTTTTACCATATCTGCTGTTTAAATACATTAAGGAAAAAGGGACTGCTGCTTTCATCAACATGTTTCCCCCTCTGCGTCTACGACTGCGTCTGCGTCTCTTAGTGCGTCTGCGACTTTTGCTTTTACGACTTGCTCTTCGGCGTTTTCTTTTTCCGCCGGCCATTCTACGTGTGTGTGCTCTACGTGCCATTATATATATAATTAATATTAATAATTATTTTATATTGGCTTTTAATAAAAATTTATTGTTACGCAACAATAAAATAAATATCCCTAAAATTAATAGAAAACTTAATACGACAAAAATGATAGACAAATAAATATATGGATAAATATCTTTTAATAATAGTTCTATTAAAGGAGCCATCATTTTTTTGAATTCGTTTTTTACTTCTTTTCTATTTAATACTTCTAAACATTCATTGATGATTTTTTCTTTAGACAACATTAATAAATATTTGTATTTTAATTATAAATGTTTTGCGTGATAAGTTGAAAAGAATTTTTCTATAATTAATAAAATGGATTATTTATTAAAAACAGATGAGAACTATCCTTTTGATCAATTGAAAATACATTCGCCGCAAGCAATACAAGGTGGGACATATTTAGCTAAAATATCGAGAGATGGAAACCCTATACTATTTCAAACTCCTAAATGCAACACGAAACGAGGTATTCATAAAACAGAAAAGAAGATATATTGCGATCTATTATTTGACACGGATAATCATGATTTTATAGAGTGGTTGAATACAATGGAAGAACATATACAACAATTAATATACGACAAAAAAGACCTGTGGTTTGTGGAAGGTGAAGTAACTATGGAAGATATAGAGTATAATTGGATAGATACAGTGAAAAATTATAAAAAATCGCATTTATTAAGAACATTTATACCAAGAATAAATAAACATACCTACAATAATATTCAAGTATATGACGATAATCAGACGCTATTATCGATTGATGATATTAAAGCGAATTCACCATTAATAAGTATTATAGAATTATCGGCATTAAAATTTTCATCAGCAAGTTTTCATTTAGAATTTGTATTGAGACAAGCGATGATATTAAAAGATAAACCAGTATTCGATCAATGTCTTATACAATTTGGCTCTGGTAGAGCAAGTAGTAAAACTTTAGAAAAAGATGGTGGTGAAAAAGATGGTGGTGAAAAAGATGAATTGTTGTCCGATAAAAAGGAATTGGTTGTTGTAAAAACGAATGATATAACTACAAATTTAGAAGATTCTTCCAAAATATTAGAAGAAAGCAATGAAATAGTGGAGGGCGATGAAGAAGAAGAAGATGAAGAAGAAGAAGATGAAGAAGACGAGGAGGATGAAGAAGACGAGGAGGATGAAGAAGACGAGGAGGATGAAGAAGAAGCTCAAGAAGATAATAAAAATGAAAATAAGGACAAAAAACTAAAGGAAAATATGGATGAAGATATTACAACGAATAACATAAAGGTGAAATTAATCAATATTGAAGGCGACGATTTGACCGATAAACAAGACAATACTTTAGAAATAAAGAATAATCCAGCAAAATTGAATGAATATAAATTAGATATACCAAAAGACTCGGAAACTATTAATTTGAAATCGCCGAATGAAGTATATTTAGAGGTATATAAAAAAGCAAGACAAAAAGCAAAAGAGGCAAGAGAAGAAGCAATAAAGGCATATTTAACAGTACAAAAAATTAAGAAACAATATTTATTAGATGAAATTGAATTATCGGAAGATGAATCAGATGATGATATGGAATTATTATTTAGCGAAAACTAAAAAATATAAAGGTAATAATTTTTATATTTTTAATTTATATAATAGAAATGTTAAAGGATCTAGAGAAAATGCTCAAATCATTTACAAAGAACAAAACGTTAGTGTTAATAGGCGGCGTATTATTGGCTTATGCTTTATATAATTATTCACAAGGAAAAGGTATGACTCTTAGTGGATTGGACAATCCTTCGAGAGAACAGCAGCGAGCGGGAGGTTCGGTAGACGGTGGTGCCCAGAACTATCAACCATCTATGCCAGAAGGACAAAATGAAGATTATGCTTCTTCTAGTGGATTGAATACAGATACGTATGGATTGCCACCAAGCTGTGCCAAACAAGAAGTTGTAGACCCAAAAGATTTGTTGCCCAGAGACAACAACTCTGAATTTTCAAAACTTAATCCATCTGGAGCAGGTGATTTATCGAATGTAAGTTTGTTAAAAGCCGGTCATCATGTTGGTATTAATACCGTGGGACAAAGTTTAAGAAATGCGAATCTTCAATTGAGAAGCGAACCAGCAAACCCTAAAATGGAGGTTGGTCCATGGAACCAAACGACTATTAGCGGAGACCCTTACAGAAGACCTTTAGAATTGGGAAGTGCATAAATAATTAAATCACATATTAAAATTATATGATTTAAAATAGATAAATATACAGATATAATATATAAATGTCATCATTAGGAGTAAATTTATTTGGTTATTTATTAATTTTTTTTATCGTCTATGTGTCTTTGAAAATATACCAAGAATCGGATTCATTTAATTTGAAATGTATTATATCAGACGTAGATGGGAATAAATATTGTGTTCGAGAAACAGCCAAATTAGAATTAGTTGCGGATCTTTTAGCAAGAGTGACGGGGAAGATGGGTAAAGTAGTAAAACATCTTGCTAATAAATATCCTGAAAGAGAAAATGTAAAACGGCTGAAAGATGGTTTCAATCCAAAAAAAATAGTTGAAATATTACCTACAAGTAAATTTACAGCATATTCAGAAAATAAAGGGGAAAAATTGGCGTTTTGTACTACAAAAGAAAAACAAGGAAATAATTTGATAGATGAAAATACACTAACCTTTGTAGCGCTGCATGAATTGTCTCATATTGCGACTAAATCGGTAGGTCATACGAGTGAATTTTGGAATAATTTCAAATTTATTTTAAAAGAATCGGTTCCAATTGACATATATAAACCTGTAAATTATAAAAAGAAACCGACAAAATATTGTAGCATGACTATAACTGATAATCCATATTATGATTTGAAATAATAAGTTTAAGACTATCTAGGGTGTGTAAGGTTAGAATAAACAGTAAAATTATAATTAACGAATGATATAGCGTTTAATTTTGATGCATAAGGTTCTCCTTGTATAACTTTGTGGAAATGCGAGGGTATTTCGGGGAAATAGGTGTCGCCTTTAAAATCTGAATTAAGTTCAGTCAAATACAATTTATCAATATATGGTTTATTAATAAAATATTCATAAATTGACTGGCCGCCACATATCCAAATATTTGAGTGTTTTTTTTTCATTGTAATAATATCTTCGGTTGAAGGCATTTCAATAAATGTTATATTTTTGCGAGATATAAGGGGTGGATTATTGGTAATTATATATGAATTTCGATTTGGCAAAGTATTTGGATATGTTGGCAAACTTTGCCAAGTTTTTCTTCCCATTACCAAAGCATTATCGTTTTTATCACCGGATGTTATTTTTTTAAAATATTTAAGATCCTTTGGTATATGCCACGGAATGGAACCTTTATATCCTATAGTTTTGTTTTTAGCCAAAGCACAAATTATATTAATACTCATTTAAATATATATATAATCATTTATTTATATATATATATATGTTTCAACTATTTCATATAAGCGAGAATGATACAGAACAAAACGAATCTAAAAATATATATGGCGATGATACTATTCAAACTATTAAGGAAAAAATAGTAGAAGAATACAATAAAAGAAGGAAGATTAAAAAAAGTCCAGACGAGGTTTACCTGTTTGGTTCAATGACAATAGATATAAATGAAAGAAAATTATTTGAATCGAATATTAATACATCAAGTATGAAAAAATCGATTTTAAAGGGAAAAGACGTTGATATACTAAACGCAAATTATGATTTAAGCCTTCCTGTTAAAGATTATACATTTGAAGAATTTGAAAAATTAAAGTTTAAATCAAAACTAACTCGTTTTGTACCAATTAGTCAATCTTTATCAATGGGCCAGCGAAACTATTTATATTCGATTGACCCGACAGAAGCAATATTTGATGGTGAATTGAATAATTCGGATGATTTACAAGTAATATCGCAAGATAATCATTTGTTATTAAAATTTGGAAATATAACAAAATTATTTTATTGTTTTCCAACAGACATAAAACATGATAATCCTAGTTTAAGTAAAGAAAAAGAGGAATTTTTATTTAAATTATATTTTCCAAAATTATACAAAATAGGAATTAAATCATATGAAGATTATGAAAATAAGAAGTATTCTTTAAATAAATCAACATTAAATGTAGAAACGGAATTATTTAAAAGATATTTACAAGAAGAAAAATTAAAAAAAATAAACAAAGGAATTTCTAAGTTATTTTTTATTATTCATCCACAAATAAATATGAAATTGCCAATGGAATTAATATTTAAACTGGTAAGTTCGGATAAACTTATACCTTTAATTAAATATGATCCAGGGAAAAGTTTAGAAAACAGATATAGATTATATACTGGAAACGTATTATCAAAAAATGGTAAAAAAATACCAGTGATAGTATCCGACAATAGTTATAAAATATCAAAACTGAATCTTATAAGAAAAAGATTAACAAATGAGAATAGAGTAAGTTTTTTTATACAAGAAGGAGATATTGAAATATACTGTCAATTTATTGAAGATGGGAATATTGAAGTAAAAATAAATATGGAAAAAAGTCAAAAATTACAAGACATAATGGATTGCTTAAAAAGAAATTTAAATAGAAAAATATTATACACTTTGAATTCATACTTGAAAAAAAGTGGATATGAGTTTCCGATGTTTTTAGACTTAAGCAATGAATTTGTTGAAATAGTTAAAATGGACTATGAATATGAATTGGAAAAAGATGACTACGTATTTGATTTAAAAGAATATGAAAATTGTTTAACACATATTTTCAATATCAAAAAAAATACAAAATACGAGAAGACGACAGATGTCATTGAATTAAAATACAAAAAGGTTTCATCGTATAATAAAATGGATGCTATAACAGAACTTATATCAGTTAAAATGCAATATAATACGCCAAATGAAACTATAATAAATGATTTAATGGTAAATTTTAAAATAAATAGGAGAAACGCGGTTAATGCTATACTAAAGTTTAAACAAGAAGCGGAAATTCAATTGGATACATTTGCGAATAAATCTTTACATTTTGTTGAAAGCGGGGGATTTGATGTAAAAATAGAAATGAAACAAAACGGGAATTTAGAGCAGAAATTATTTATTAATGTTTATAACATAAATAATGAAAAATACATAAAATATATAGATAAATACATAAGTTTTTTAATTAAAATAATCAAAGATGACGTGGATAGTCATTATAAAAAATTATGTAAAAAAGTTATAGCAAGTATAGTAGAAAAACCAGTAGAAATATTAACAGCCAGTGTTTTTATAGATGAAACCTTATCAAAAAAGAAACAATTGGAGGAATTAGAAAAATTAAGAGGGTCGGATGATGAGAAAAGCGATGAGGACGATGACGAGATTGAAGCGGTTGATGCGTTTGCTATGAAAGATGATAGTGATAGTTCTTCAGACGATGGGTCTTCGAGCGACGAGGAGGAATGGTTTGGCGGCGGCGGAGAAGAAGACATAATAGCAGCGGAACCTCCAGATGAAAATTTATCTTTGCGAAATATAATTGATAAAACAGAATTAAAACGGCAAGAAATTGGTGAAAATAGCAATTTAAATATGAATTTTAACGCCAAAGGGGGGTCAAAAAAAGAATTAACATTTGACTTACAAGGTAAAAACGGATATTTTGTTAATAGAATTCGAACTAGATATCCAGAAATAGCTGTAAAAAATAAAACACCTGGATTTGATTCTTATGTAAGAAGTTGTCCTTCTAACATGAAAAGAACCCCTGTAATATTATCACAAGAAGAATATGACAATTTAGATGATGACTTAAAAAATGATTCGACGTCGAGTCTTCATCCGATTGGATATAAAAACGAGAAAAAAGAGAATCATTGGTTTGTATGTCCGCGATTTTGGTGTTTTAAAGACCCAAATAAGGAGGGTTATGATAATAAACCGCTTACATTGAAACAAGTAGAAGAAGGGAAATGTGGTGGTTTCGGAGCACTTATACCTCAAAATTCTAAAAAAATACCAGACGGTAAATATATATATGAATTTACGGACAAAAAATATCACAACGGCCAAGCAATGGGGAAAGACCCTAAAAATCCAAGTTCCGAATGGAGGGAAAAATATAATCAACTTTATCCAAGTTTTTTGAATAAAGAAAATAAAAATGGATTATGCATGCCTTGTTGTTTTAATATGTCAAATAAAAAAACAGGAGAGTATCAAAGGTCACAATCGAGAAAAAAGGTTGAAAACGAATGTTGTAAGAATGATAAATGTCCGCATAAACTTGAAAAACCAGACAAAACATCAGAAACGGGATATACATCTCCAATAAGAGGGAAAAAATCTTTAAAGCCGTATCAATTAGGGTATATGCCACCTTCGTTGGAAAATTTTTTTCAATTTGATAGTCAAAAAATATGCCAAAAAACAAAAAGAGACCCTAGATTAAAATCAAAAAATTACTGTTTATTAAGATACGGAGTAACTAATAATACCAATAGTTTTTTATCAGCAATAGCATTCGCATATTTTAATCAAAATTCGCCTTTCATATCAAATACAAGGAAGTTAAAGATAGAAAATATAGATAGAAATATTAAACTATTAATTAAAACGATAATAAAACATGAACATCTATTTTTAAGCTTTTTAATCGCAAACAAGGGGAATTTATATAAAATATTTTTCGATGATGAGAAATATAAATATAAAAAAGAAGAAATAAAAAAAAATGATAAAGAAATATTCGCACAAATGGTGAAATCATATGGTGAAAAAAGGGCTGAAATAGAATATTCTAAGATTTGGTTTTCGTTAAATAATTTTATAGAATATCTAAACAATAGTGAAAATGTAAAATATGAATATTTATGGGATTTAATAACCGCGCCAAGTAAAAATGGTGGTTTATTATTTGATGAGGGTATAAATTTACTTATTTTTAATAATCCACAGGATGACCCTATAGATAAAATAGAAGTTATTTGTCCCAAAGGTTCTCAATATAATAATTATAAGTATAACTCTAAAAGAAAATTAGTAATGTTATATAAAGCAAATGATATATATGAGCCACTTGTGTTATATAAAGAAGGAAGTAGCAAGAAATATATAAAAGCCACTATTTTAAAAGAGGATTTTAATAGAATGAAAAAAGGAAATAAAATATGGAATATAATAAAATATATATCTGCAGATTTGAATGAAAAATGTGAAAAATATCCAAATAACGATTCTTATTTTACGAAATATATGTCGAATATTCAATTAGAAGGGTTGATACAACACATTGGAATTTCTAATATAAAATATCAAATTATAAATGATTTCTATGAAACAATTGGAATAATGTTACAAAATGAAGTATTTGTACCTTGTGACCCATCATCTATCAATAAGAAAATTGATATGAGATTTATAAACGATGATTTGGGAAATATATTACAAAGTAGAGATTATCCAGAAAAATTAAAAGAATTAAATATAAATTTAGAAAACGGCGATATATTACATATACCAGAAGACGGTCAAATAATAGAAGAAGATGTGTTGGTTGGTTATAGAACAAATACAAATCAAATAATATTAGTAGAGCCAGAAATAGATGTTTCAATAAATGATTATAAGGTGAATAAAATATTGAAAACTGGTAAAATGAATGTTGATAAAGAAAGGATTGAATCGATAAAAAGAATAAAAATGGCGAAAAATTTTTATATATTTTTTAGAAATATATTCAAAATAAAATTAAACGAGATAAATAATATGGAACTAAAAAAAGAAATTTCGGAAATAATTGAAGGAAAAGGAATATTAAATACATATACTGATAAGATGGACCGTATAATAGAAAAGTTAAAACAAGTGTTGAATGAAGAGGTTATATCATTTGATTTAGATGAAAAAAATTCGATGGCTTTATGTGAATATTTAATGGAGGAAGATGAAGAAATGGAAGATGTTGATTGTATTGGAATAACGGGGAAAGATAATATTTATCATTTTCCAGAATTGAATTTGATAAATAAAATGAAAAACGAAGAACATTATTATGAAAAATTAAGTGATGAATTATTAAGATATGAAAAAATAAAAAAATATATCTTTTTAAAAAATAAATATATGAATTTTGATATAGTTGAATATAAAATATCAAACAATGAAATATTGCTATTGGAGTCTTCTTTAAAAAATACGATGGAAAAATGGAAAAAGGATGAATTATCCACGACCATAAATTACATAAAATATAATAACATTTTTGATAAAATTACAAAAAATGATAAAGAAAATTATACGAATAAATATACAATTGATATATTGGATATACAAGATGACGAAGAACCTCAAACGGTTGAAAATGTATTAATAAGCAAAGACTTGGAAGACGCGGAGGAAGAAATAAAGATTGAAAATTTGAAAGTAGAAGAAGAGCAAAAGAGTAGGAAACTTCAAGATGGGATGGGGGATGAATTTGAGTATAAATATTCGAAAAATATGAGATCGAAGCCAAGTAAGTTAATAATTGATTGGTTTATAAAATATATGTTAATTGCTCCGCCACCGGAATTATCGGTATTAATACCTAGATTAAAGGATGAAAAAGAAGAAGTCATGAAGAAATGGAAAGAGAAGAAATCAGAACCAATTAAAGATGAAATTAAAAACCTTTTTGATAAATATTGGTGGGGTATACCTTGGGATAAAAAAGATAA
>Ga0209658_1000829_pt1 | contig 20955 bp, 18 predicted proteins | sample SaaInlV_150m_DNA_6_FD_184656 | JGI IMG/M metagenome (GOLD analysis project Ga0209658, IMG submission 184656) | Marine microbial communities from expanding oxygen minimum zones in the Saanich Inlet - SI037_S4LV_150m_DNA (SPAdes) (version 2) | ecosystem: Environmental > Aquatic > Marine >...
ACTCGCTCAAATGCACAACCGTGTTGAAGGCAAGCTAGATTACACGTCATTACTATTTATCCCATCAAAAGCACCATTCGACATGTGGGAGCCTAAGCGCAAAGGCGGCATTAAGCTTTATGCTAAACGTGTGTTCATCATGGAAGATAATGAAGAACTAATGCCAATGTACTTGCGCTTTATCAAAGGTGTGATTGACACAGCTGATTTATCATTAAACGTTTCTAGAGAAATCTTACAAGGTAATAAAGTGGTTGATACCATTCGCAAGGCTTCAGTCAGTAGAATTCTTAAAGAACTAGAAAAAATGGCAAAAAACAAGCCAGAGAAATACGCCACTTTCTGGAAAGAATTCGGCATGGTAATGAAAGAAGGTGTGGTTGAAGATGCTTCTAATAAAGACAAAATTGCCTCATTGCTACGCTTTTCTACGACTAATTCTGACAGCGAAGATCAAACTGTGTCATTAGCCGATTACATCAAACGTATGGGTGATGATCAAAAAGACATCTACTACGTCACTGCTGAAACTTATGCAGCCGCCAAGGGCTCTCCTCATCTAGAAATCTTCAAACAAAAAGACATTGAAGTATTGCTACTGTCTGATCGTGTAGACGAGTGGATGGTAAACAACTTTACCGAGTTCGAAGGTAAAAACCTTAAATCAATTGCCAAAGGTGACTTGGAAGATCTTGATTCTGTCGAGGAAAAGAAAGAAAAAGAAAAAACAGCCAAAGGCTTTAAGAAGACGCTTACAGCAATGCAAAAAATCCTTGAAAATCAAGTCAAGGAAGTTAAAGTGTCGTCTCGCCTTAGCGAGTCTCCTTCTTGTTTAGTAGCTGATGAAAATGAAATGGGCGGCAATATGGAAAGAATTATGGCGTCCCTTGGTCAAGACGTACCAGAAACCAAACCAATTCTTGAAATTAACCCAACCCATCCATTGGTTGAAAAACTAAAAACCAAGGTTGATGAAGATGTGGTTAAAGTCTTGTTTGACCAGGCGGTTTTATCAGAAGGCGGACAACTTAAAGACCCGGCTGAGTTTGTCAAGCGTATGAATAAACTGATTAAGTAACATAATTAAGTTGTTTGATTAAAAAAGCCCGATTTATTCGGGCTTTTTTGCGTCATTTGTATTATTTCCGAAATTTTTAATCTATCATGATTTTTACTAAAATTTACCAACAAAAATCCTTAAAAACCAACTTTTAAGGCTTAAAACCACCATTAACATAAACTTTTAAGCCATTAAACAGTCAAAATTTAACTCATTACAATAATTTGCTATTTTTTATATTTCCATAAGGTTGATTGAATTTATTTTAAATTTATTTAGTGGTGTAAAACAAATTACTTGCTTATTTAAAACTGATGTTCCAATAATTATTTTATTAGGTTTTATTAAAGTTATATCAAGACCGTTGTCTTTATTAAGATTGTAACTAACATTATATGCAGGTTCTGCACCACCTCTTAGTTTTGAGACATAACAAGCACTATATTTATTAACTTTAATTTCTTTAATAAGTAGGCTGACTAATTTTTCAACTTCACTTTCCTTTTTAACAATTCCAATATATGGAATTCCTTCCATAACTGAAGTTTGAGAAAATTTCAAAGCTCTAGCTGATGGATTAGGGTTGTTTGCACAGCCAGAACCAATAAGCATGCTAGTTAAAAAGAATAAGAATAATTTAATGATAATGACTCCATATGGTCTGAACTATCATCTAGTTTAGCACCAACAGTTAAAGCAGAATTATCCATTTTTTTAGCATATGCTATATATGGGTTATATTTATCATTTGATTTAGCCTTATAGTTTTTTAAGCTATATATTGCATCACCATTTGATTTTAACTGACTAGGGCTTAGTATTGATACTGAACCACTGCTTATCAAATAGTCTTTTTCCAAACCAACTGTCAAAACACTATTTTCAAATGAACTTTCAAATCCTAAATTTAGGCTTTCAGCATTTATATTATTAAACCCAAAACTAGAAGTGGTTGGGGATATATCACCGAATCTTGCCTTAGAATAAGATGCAAAAATCTGCCCATCACTTGCGATATCTGCTTGTAACCCTATTTGCAGCTCATCAACATCTTGATTAACATAATAATTTGCTAAATATCCAAGATTATTTGCCTGTTTACCAGTGGCTAAACTAACTGAGTAGCTAGATTTATCGTTAACCTCGCCAGCTAACATTAATCCAGTTTGCTGCATGTCTGAATTATTAGAAATTTTTACAAAAGGGGCGACAATAAAATTATCATATGTATTTATAAAAGATAATTGCTTTTTAGCACTATTATCTGAAAATGGCAAACTATCAATTAAGTGTGCTTTATTCTTCCAAAACAAATCATTAGAAATACTATCTTTACTATTTGGATTGCTCAAATGAAATGGCTGTAAAGCATAATCATCATTTTTAAATAAGTTATTTTTATACGATCCATTTTCCACTTTATTAATATCGTATATCAAGACATTGCTAGATTCTGCGACTTCCGTTGTAAAAATATCCCGCCCCTTAACAGTAAAGTTTGCACCATCAAAAGAGTCAAAAACAACATGCTCGTCATTCATTATCTGATTAATAACACCGGATGATAGGCCATTTGATAGTGGTATTTTATTAGAATCAATGTTTAAACCTTTATCTAGGCTACCATCATTTAAATACACTAAACTACCCATAGATGCAGAAGACGTTTGTGCATTTACTAATCCATATCCAAATATATCTTGCATGGCACTTGTTCCATTTGCAGCTAAAGTTTGTCCGTTATAACCTGTCAAACTAGATAGTGAAGCGCCATCTTTTATTCTAGTTGCAATTTGTGCTGGTGTTAAATTAGGGAATTTCTCCATTAAAGCCGCAGCAATTCCTGAAACATGAGGTGTTGCCATAGAGGTTCCACTTAGGCGTGTATAGCCTGTAGTATTGGCATCTGCAGCTAGAATTCCATCAGATGATTGAGTATCACCCCCACCTGGAGCGGTCACACAAAAACTTTTTGCAACTCCACACCTGTTTGTATAACGCGTTTCTTTAAGGTTTGAATCTACAGCAACCACTGTCAACCACGCTCCTGCTAAATCTGAATCATGGTAAGGTAGTGCTCCTATTAAGTCAGATTCACTCCTTACATTATTGCCAGCTGCAAAAACAATCAATGTTCCGTTAGATTGGGCTGACTTTGCTGCTGCAATAGTTGCAGAGTATGTTGACAAAACAGTACTATGTCCTTGTGAATATGCAGTTACACTAGTTGAACCACCCCAACTATTATTTGATACTTGAATATTATCAGTAACATGCCTATCAAATACAGCTCCTATATTACTGTCAGATGATAGCGCCTCCAAACCACTATCGCCATCATTATCTGTCTTGTAAGAATACAAAGTTGCATCGTAAGCAACACCTCTCATTCCGGATGAATCTCTATCGCCTGCAATTATCGATGCTACATGTGTACCATGCCCATTTTCATCGTCATCATAGCCAGATGCACTACTAGCAAAATCATGTCCGTAAATAGTCCTGCCATCAAACTCAGGATGTGCTGCATCTATACCAGAATCAACAACAGCAACTCTCACACCTGTACCATCATATCCATAATCATTTAATGACAAAGGATTAACTTCAGATAACATTGTTTGATAGTTATATTCAGTTTGATAATCACCGATTATAGTGTTTCTATAATTACCATTAGTTAATGATGAAGATCCACCCCCACCACCTCCGCCACAACCAGAAATGACAACAGACACAACAGATAAGGCTAATATTTTTTTCATAATTAAATCCATAATAGTAGTTAATTACGAACTACTATACCCCCCCCCAGAGGCAAATAGGCAAATATTTTTTTATTTTTGAAAAGGTTTGATATTTCTCAAGATTCCCCTAAAAATCGCAACCTCTTCTTTCTCAGGATCTGCACGTCCAAAAAACCGACGCATACGACGCATCAGAAGCTCTTTAGGGCGTTTTTCTTCAAAGTATTCAATATGCTCTAGTACTTGGGCGAGATGGGTGTAAAAACCCTCTAGCTCATCATATCCAGCCAACTCATTTGTACTTTTCTCAAACTCTGTTGTTGTATTTGAAATATAGTTTTGATAAGCAAACACTTGAATGGCTGAGGCTACATTTAAAGAGAAATAATCAGGGTTGCCAGGGATGGTCATTAGTATTTGGCACAAATCTAGCTCTTCATTACTCAAGCCAGAATTTTCGGTTCCAAACACTACTGCCACCTCTTGATGATCAACTGACGTAGTTTTTTGAATTTCATTACAAGCACCCACCACGTCCATTTGCTTCCACTTAATATTGCGCTGTCTAGCGCTAGCACCAATAACAAGATGCGCACCTTGTAAAGCCTCTTCAAGCGTTTCACATACCACAGCGTTAGTTAAAATATCATCTGCTCCACTTGCTCTAGCAGTTGCTACAGCGGATGGATGAATCTTTGGGTTGACCAAATAAAGCTTTGATAAGTTCATATTTTTCATCGCACGTGCGGCTGCGCCAATATTACCTGGCTCGGTGGTATTAACCATAACCACTCTCACGCTATCAAAGGTATAATTTGTGTCTTTTTGCATTTGTCTATTTAATTATGAATCCTACGCTTAATATTGCTGTTAAAGCCGCTCGAAAAGCGGGTGACATCATTCTTAGATACCACAATCAGATTGACCTTTTAACGATTGAAAACAAAGCTGCTAATGACTTTGTCTCAGAAGTTGATAAAGCTGCTGAAGACGCCATTATAGACGAGTTGAAATATGCCTTTCCTGATCATTCTATCTTGGGTGAAGAAAACGGTGAAATTGTTGGCAAGGATAAACGCTTTGTTTGGATCCTTGACCCCTTAGATGGCACAACTAACTACCTTCATGGTTTTCCGCAGTATGCAGTATCAATCGCCTTATATGAAAACGATGAACCTACTCACGCTGTGGTGTACGACCCATTTAAAGAAGAAATGTTCACTGCTTCAAAAGGCGAAGGTGCGTACTTGAACGAACAAAGAATTCGTGTTACTGGTGCCGATGGATTTGAAGACACCTTAATTGGTACTGGCTTTCCATTTAAAGAACCACAGCACTTAGATGCTTATTTAGCGATGTTTAAAGCAATCCACCCACAAGTAGCTGGTATTCGTCGTGCGGGCTCTGCAGCACTTGACTTAGCTTACTTAGCCGCTGGTCGACTAGATGGCTTTTGGGAAATCAAACTCAATATTTGGGATATTGCAGCTGGTGTACTTTTGGTTAAAGAAGCTGGCGGTTATGTGGGTGATTTTTCGGGGCGTGATAAATACCTAGAAACTGGCAATGTCGTAGCGGGCAGTGAAAAAGTTTTTAAAGCGATTCTAAAAACCATTCACCCGCATTTAACATCTGACTTACAGCGCTAACCCTCTAGCGTTAATTGCTCGCCATTTAAAGCTTTAGCATCCTCACTCATTAAATACACAATCGCTGGAGAATACTCTTCTGGTAATGGGTTTTTTTCTGTATTTTCTGCTGGGTAGGCGATTTGTCGCATTTTAGTACGCATACGTTTTGGATCGAGTGAATTGACTTTGATATTGGTTTTTTCCAATTCCTCGCTCAAAGTCTTGCTCAACCCTTCAATGGCAAATTTACTCACCCCGTAAGCGCCCCAGTAAGCACGAGCATCACGCCCAACTGAAGACGATAAAAATAACACGCGGGCATCGTCTGACTTATTTAAAACTGGAATTAAAAACTGCGTAAGCATAAACGGCGCATTGACATTAATCTGCATTGTGGAATACCATAGCTTAATATCGTATTGCTCAATTGGCATCATTGTGCCAATAATACCGGCATTGTGAATAAGGCCGTCAAGCTGACCAAAATGCTCTAATAAATTCGCTTGCAGTTGCTCGTAATGTTCAGGTGTTGCCCCCTCTAAATCAAGCGGATAAAGTATCGGCTCTTGATAGCCTGCATCAACCACTTCATCATAAGTTGTTTCAAGCGAAGCTAAGTCGCGCCCAAGCATAATCACAGTCGCGCCCGCTTTAGATAGATCAAACGTCATTGCTCTGCCAAAACCTCGATTAGCGCCAGTCACTAAAATGACCTTGTCTTTTAACTCACCTTCGGTAATATTGTAATCAGTTGAAATATTCATTATTTAAGCTCCTTTTTACTTTGCACACCCAGTGTCTTGAGTTTCTCAGCACGGCCAATCAGGTTGCCTTTACCATCTGATAATTTTCCACGCGCTTCTTTATAGCTCTTTTGTGCTTTATCAAGGTGTTTTTCAATATCATCCATAGAACTAACAAAGCCAAATAGTTTGTCGTACATGGCACCTGCTTGGCGAGCAATCTCTTCAGAGTTTTGATTTTGACGTTCTGTTTGCCAAATATGATGTACGGTTTTAAGACTCATCATTAATGTTGATGGAGAGACCAAAACAATGTTCTTTTTCAATGCTGTGGTGAATAGATCTGGCTTTTGATCCAGTGCAACCAATAGTGCTGATTCAATTGGGATGAAAACAAAGATAAAATCAAGTGTTAGTACGCCTTCTAGGTTTTCATACTCTTTGATACTAATGCCATTAATATGCGCCTCAACCGAAGCCACATGCGATTTAAGCATGGTTTTGTCTGACTGATTGGCAATGTAATCTTTATAAGCTTTAAGCGATACTTTGGAGTCAATAATAATGTCTTTTTCTTCAGGCAGGTGTAATACTACATCTGGCTTAAAGGCTTCACCCTGCTCATTTTTTAGCTGTTTTTGTGTATCAAACTCATGCCCCTCTCTAAGGCCAGAACTTGACAAAATAGAGCTTAAGATCATCTCACCCCAATCACCTTGTTGCTTATTATCGTAAGTCAAGGCATCGGTAAGATTTTGCGTGGTTTCTTGCGCTTCAATGCTGGTTTTTTTCAGGTTTTCAATTTGTGCAGATAAAGTAGCGCGCTCTTTGATTTGCTCACTAGTAATGACTTCAATCTTATCTCTAAACTCTTTAAGCTGCGCTTGCAAAGGGGTTAGTAACTCAGAATTCTTAACACTTAAGTCGTTACGGTCTTTGGCTAAGATGTCACTTGCTACCGCTTTAAAATCCTTACTCATTTGCTCTTTGGCAATACTGATTAAATCAACCTCTTTCTTGTGTGATTCAATCGCTGTATCCAGACTCACCTCAAGGTGAATTTTGTCAGTTTCTAGTACTTTTAATTTGGTATTTAGGTAGAAATAAATCACCATAGCGCCAATAACCAGACCCAGTGCCAAACTTACAATATCCATTATATTAACTCCAATATTTCCTCTACTTGATTAACCAAGTAGTTGTAATTCCAATCTGATTCAACTTTGCCATAACCATAAGTTACCGCTACTGTTTTAATGTTTGCATTTTTACCTGCAACCATGTCATTTTTATCATCGCCGACAAACAAACAACTTTGTGGCAAAACACCTAGCTGTGCGCACGCGTAAAGCAGTGGCGCAGGATGCGGCTTATTATATTCTAAGGTGTCACCACAAACCACAACATCCGGTTTTAAATCTAATTTTTCTAACAATAAATGGGTTAAATTTTCAGGCTTATTGGTGACTACCCCCCAAAACATTTTTTGCTGTTTGATGATATTAAGTAGCGTATCAACACCATCAAATGTCTTCGAGGATTTATCAATATTATTGGTATAAATCTCTAATATTCTTTGGTGTCTATTGGTAAATTCAGGGTGTGATTCGTCACAATTAAAGCCAAATTTGATTAAAGCCTTGCCGCCAAAAGCAACCAAAGGCTTGATTTGGCCATAAGGCTTTTCATCAATACCATTCTCTAATAACAAGGTATTTAGCGCATAAGAAAGGTCAGGCGCAGTGTCAACCAGTGTGCCGTCTAAATCAAAAAGAATGGTGTTAACTGTCATAGAAAATCGTTAAAATCTTAAGTCTACAAATTATAACGTTTACACTCAATACGAATGCTGTTTTTAAGATCCTTACTTTACTTTTTAGGCTCCACTCTAGTGTTATCTGTACTGGTAGCAATAGCACTTGCGCTGTTTTTTACGCCTGTTAAAGTGCGTTACGCTGTTTTATCAAAGTGGTCGATCTTTTGCATGTGGTGGCTACGCATCACACTTAATATTAAACTCAACCTTATTGGCAAAGAAAATATCCCAAATAAAGCCGGTGTGATTATTTCTAACCATCAATCCACTTGGGAAACGCTTGCCTTACAAGCTATCTTTCCACATCAAACCTGGGTGCTTAAGCAAGAACTACAATGGATCCCTATTTTTGGCTGGGGCTTGTCACTTTTAAAACCGATTATTATTGATCGTGGCGAAAAACTAAAAGCCCTTAAAAAAGTCATTAGACAAGGCGCCGCAAGAATTGCCGAAGGAATATTTGTCGTGGTCTTTCCTGAAGGTACACGCCAACCTTATGGGCAACTGGGTGAGTATCAAAAAGGTGGTGTTTCGATTGCCAAAAAAACCGGTTGCGATATCTCACCGGTGTATCACAATGCTGGCAAACTCTGGCCAAAAGGCAGTTTTGTCAAACAGCCCGGCACCATTACTGTAGTAATCGGAAAGCCAATTACCGTGGCTGGAAAAACAGCAGCAGAACTCACTAAAGAAGTCAGAGATTGGACCCAAGACCAATCAAATCACATTAATCAATAATCGATCCATCAAGCTGTTATATTCAATACGGTTTTTGTGATAATTAATAGCTGCCCCAACTTGTTCCAACAATAACGACTGCTGCTCGTCTTGTTCGTTAATCACAAAGCGAATATTACCATTACCTGTTAAAAACTCATTAAGCTCGGTATTACCACCTTTACTCTCGTCAATTTGTTGCTGATATAAAGCCAGTTGTTTAACGCCTTGCTTAAGCTCAGTTGTTAGCTTTTGTGCATCTGAGAGAATATCGTCAAACTTGTCTTGATACTTGAGCTCCAATTGCCGCCCTTTTAGGCGATATTTACTTAAATACACGTCATTGCTGGTATCGCCCGTTAACGGGTAAGAAAACTCAAGTTTGGCCTCATACTCAACCTCAGAAGATTTTGAATAGGTTGAGTAGTTGCCTTTATTATCGTCTTGTGTGGCGCTAATGGTAAAGTCAAAATCAGCTAATGTTGAATTTTGATAAGTTTTAACACTACGCTTGTTTTTTAATTGTTCGATTTCAATACGTTTGATATCGCGAATTGACTCTTTGCAGTATTGATGCAGGTCTTGAATTAAATCTACTCTAGCATCCCAATTAATTTTAAGAGGGTTGGAGTCTAAATCAACACTCGTTAACACCGCGTTCAATGATCTCTGTTCAGCTTTTAATTTAGATTCTAAATCTAATAGTAATCGTTGTGATTTATTAATGGAGCGGCGCATCGTTAAAACACTGGTTTTGTTGGCGTTCTGCACTTGAATGGTTTTAAGAATATCTTTAGAAGCTTTAAGTCGATTTTTTACAATGTCGATTTGAGCGTGATAACTGATCCAATCAAGAAAAATGGTTAACTTGCCTTCAATAAAATCTTCCTTAGCTTCGGCTAATACTAGCCTCTCATCTTCGTAATCTAATACAGCTAAATCATAGGTTTTTTGATCAAGCACACCACCCTTGTTTTTAAGTAGTGGCAATGTCCAGCTAATAGATGCATCGTCTAAATATTCAGTGGTGTTCTTGTCTTTCTGATAACCATTCTTATCATGCATTTCCTCATCTTTAATAGGTAGAGACTTGTCGTAAGAAATTTTTAGCTCTGAGCCATTAGAAAAGAATTTCTTGGTTATGTCGGTAGAAATCTTTCTAACGTCTTGTGTGGTTGATTTTGCATAATCAGTACTAGAAGTGTAATCTTCTTTATTCTTATGCTTGCTGATACGGCCTAACTCACCACCAACAGTCCAATCCCAATCGGCGTAACTTGATTTATCGCCATCCATCTCGATTTGTTTAATGGTGAGATTGATCTGTTCTTTTTCAAAAAATATATTGTTAACCAATAACGATTGAACAAACTCAGACTCACTTAACGCATGAACCGATGTAGAAACCAAAAACAGTATTAAAAACTTAACTGTACGATTGCGCATTAAAAATTTTGCAAAAAAGTTCGGCAGTTTTTTGTGTGTCGTACAAGGCTGAATGCGCACTGGCATCATCCCACTCAATGTTAGCAACACGTATAGCTTTAGCCAGTACCGTTTCACCATAATAAAGCGCTGAAAGACTCACCGTATCAATGGTTGAAAACTGGTGAAATGGGCTTTTTAGTTTTGATCGATTACTCGCTGCATACAAAAAGCCTAAATCAAAAAATGCATTATGTCCCACCAAAATTGAGCGTGTACATTCTTCCGCTTTCATTTCAGCTCTAACAGCTTTAAAAATATCGCCTAAAGCCTCTTTTTCACTCACGGCTAAGCGCAGAGGATTATCAACATCAATACCGTTAAACTTTAGCGCACTCGGATCAAGATTAGCACCCTTAAAAGGTTCAACATGAAAATGCACAGGTTCTTTTGGGTAATAAACACCTTGCTCGTCAATACCAACCACAATGGCACAGATCTCAAGCATAGCATCAGTTTCGTCATTAAACCCGCCAGTTTCGATATCAATAACAACGGGCAAGTAGCCACGAATACGCTCGTTAATTTTCATTCTACGTCCTTAAAGAATATTGAAGAATTTCGCTGATGATTAAACAAGGCTTGGCGTTTTTTTGGTAATTCGCTAATTTGCATTTGAACAAAACCTTGGTTTAAAAACCACTGCGCATTGTGCTTAGACAATGCAAAAATTTTGGAAAAATTGGAAACGCGTGCTTTTTGCATGATTTCATCCAGTAATTTAGCTGAAAAACCTTGGTTTTGCACCTCTTTTGACACTGCTAAGGCATAAATCTCACCCATATCACCCTCTTTACAGTCTTTTAAGCCCGCACAAGCCACCAAATTATCAAAATTTCGCAAAAAAACGAAATCATCAATATTGCTATTAATTTGCTCGAAAGTTCTAGGCAAAATCTTACCTTCCTCCACGAAAGGCTCAATTAAATCTAATATTTGCTGCGCTGTATCCAATTCAAACTAAATAGCTTTGAGAAAAACCTTATTTTAGTCTAAAATTTGGTCTTTTTAGTAAACGAAATAGATTATGTCTAATACAAGAAAATACTCCTCTCAAGTAGTTGATGGTTACGAGCGCGCACCCTCTCGTGCTATGCTTTACCCAGTTGGATTTGAAAAAGAAGATTTCAATAAACCTCAAGTCGGTATTGCTAGTACTTGGTCAATGGTTACACCTTGTAATATGCATATCAATAAACTTGCTGACGAAGCTGAAAAAGGGGTTAATTCTGCTGGTGGTAAAGGCGTTATCTTTAATACAATTACCATCTCTGATGGCATCTCTATGGGCTCTGAAGGCATGAAATACTCTTTGGTTTCTCGTGAGGTGATCGCTGATTCAATTGAAACCGTTGTTGGCTGTCAAGGTTTTGACGGCGTGGTTGCTATTGGTGGTTGTGACAAGAATATGCCAGGTTGTATTATTGGTTTGTCACGATTAAACCGCCCCGGTATTTTTGTTTACGGTGGCACGATCCAGCCCGGCAAAGGCCATACTGATGTGGTTAGTGTGTTTGAAGCCGTTGGAAAATACGCCAACAATGCAATTGATGCAATTGAGTTAGAAAATATTGAAAAAACAGCGATTCCTGGCCCAGGTTCTTGTGGTGGTATGTACACTGCTAATACCATGGCTTCAGCGATCGAAGCGCTTGGCATGAGTTTACCAAATTCATCAGCGCAAGATGCAATCTCAGCGGATAAAAATAACGATTGTGTACGTGCCGGCGAGGCAGTGCTTAACTTATTAGAAAAAGACATTAAGCCAAACGATATCATGACTATGAAAGCATTCGAGAATGCGATTACGGTTATTATTACTCTAGGTGGCTCTACCAATGCGGTACTACACCTAATTGCTATGGCTAATGCTGCTGGTGTTGATTTAAACATTGATGACTTTACGCGTATTGGTGCTAACGTACCGGTGATTGCCGACCTTAAGCCGTCAGGTAAATACTTAATGAGTGAGCTAATTGAAATTGGCGGCACCCTACCACTGATGAAGATGTTGCTCGATGCTGGCATGCTGCATGGTGATTGTATGACCGTGACTGGTCAAACCATGGCTGAAAACTTAAAAGATGTTAAGCCGTATGCCGACTCTCAAGATATTATTAAAGCCTTAGATAATCCAATTAAGAAAGATTCACACCTTAGAATCTTACGAGGTAACTTAGCTTCCGAAGGTGCTGTGGCTAAGATTACGGGTAAAGAAGGTTTAAGCTTTAAAGGTGTAGCCAAATGCTACGGCCGTGAAGAAGAAGCGCTTGCTGCCGTACTGAATGATGAAATTAAAGCTGGTGATGTCATCGTGATCCGTTACGAAGGCCCTGCCGGTGGCCCTGGCATGCGTGAGATGCTGGCACCGACTTCAGCCGTAATGGGTAAAGGTCTTGGTGGTGAAGTGGCGCTGATTACTGACGGTCGTTTCTCAGGTGGTACACATGGTTTTGTGGTGGGTCACATCACCCCTGAAGCCTTTAAAGGCGGTGTGCTGGCTGTGGTTGAAGATGGTGATGAAATTTTAATCGATGCTGAAAATAATGTCTTAGAATTAATGGTTGATCAATCAATCATTGATGAGAGATTGTCTAATTGGACACAGCCTAAACCAAACTACACTAAAGGTGTATTGGCTAAGTTTGCCAAGTTAGCTAAGTCTGCTTCAGAAGGTGCAATAACCACTTAAAAAACTATAGTAACAAAATAACCGAATTATTTTGTTGCGACAAATCGAAGCCACAAATAACCAAACAAACCTGCAAATAACGAAGCAAATAAAATACCGATTTTCGCTTGAAGCAACATTGCCGGATCGCCTAAAAACGCTAATTCTGCAACAAAAATCGACATGGTAAAGCCAATACCGCCCAAAAAGGCAACACCAAAGATTTGGCTCATATTGCTATTTTGTGGCAACTGGGCAATTTTTAGTTTGATAGCGAGATAAGAAACACCGTAGATTCCGATTACTTTTCCAAAAACCAGTCCAGCAATAACGCCAACAGATATAGGCTCTATAATAATACTGCTTATCGAGCTAAAATCAATCGCAATTCCTGCATTAGCCAAAGCAAATAAAGGGATTACCACTAAAGCCACAGGTAAATGCAAACCATGCTCTAATCTTGCAGCAGGTGTACCAATTTCTTTAATGCGGTCTTCAATATTAATTAAGATCGCCTTTTGACGCTCATGTAGCAAATGATTCTCACACACAGGATAATTTTCATAGGTATCTAATAAATCTTGAGTTTTTTCAACAAAACCTAGGGGTGCACGTTTAGGTTTTGAAGGTATTGCCATCGCGGCAATTACACCTGATATCGTTGCATGAACACCTGATTCAAGTGTGAAAAACCACATAAAAATGCCAACAATAAAATAAGGTGATACTGCATGAATGCCAAAGCGATTAAGGGCAATCATAATTAAAAATGACCCACCTGCTAAAACAAGCGGCAATATATGTATTTGATCGGTGTAAAAAACAGCAATCACAAGTACCGCACCCAAGTCATCAACAATCGCAAGGGCTACTAAAAAAGTTACCAAAGTTGTTGGAATTCTCTTACCTAAAAGTACCAAAGCACTAATTGCAAATGCAATATCTGTTGCCATAGGTATGCCCCACCCAGCTTCACCAACACCGCCTGCGTTAATATAAAAATATATCAATGCAGGAAATGCCATGCCACCTATAGCAGCTAAAACTGGCAAAATTGCAACTTTTATATTAGAGAGCTCGCCAACCAATATTTCACGTTTTATTTCAAGACCAATAACAAAGAAAAACAAGGTCATTAACCCGTCATTTATCCAGTGGTGAATGGTTTGTGAAAATTGCCAAAGACCAACACTTATGTTAATTTTTGTATGAAAAAAATGTGCGTAAGAGTCTGTTAAAGCAGTAGTATTGGCAAGAGAAAGCGCCAAAATGGTCATCACCATTAAGATCAAGCCAGTTGTTGTTTGAGAATGAATAAAGTGCTCAAACGGTGTTGAGACTTTTTTAAAGGCTTTCTCCCACGGGGCGTATAGTTTCATTTTTTATTCTCTTATTTTATCGCCTCGATATTAAATTTTATACCGGGGTAAAGACCATTTGCCGGTCATCTAAGCTAACTGAGGCGACCTGAATTTTAATCGTATCGCCGAGCTGAAAAGTTCTTCCTGTGCGCTCGCCCTTTAACTGGTGATGAACATCGTCAAAAATATAATAATCGTCTTTCATGTCACGCATAGCAATCATACCTTCAACAAACACATCGGTCAATTCGATAAAAATACCAAAACCAGCAACACCAGAAATGACACCATTAAAGGTGTCTCCAACTTTGTCACGCATGTATTCACACTTAAGCCATTGCTCTACATCGCGCGAAGCATCATCTGCTCTGCGCTCTGTTACTGATAAGTGTGCACCAGTTTCAATCATTTTTTTACTTGGCTTTCTTTTATTTTTATCAAGCACACGATTGATTGCACGGTGCACTAAAAGATCAGGGTATCTTCTAATGGGTGAAGTGAAATGCGTATAGTCATCAAATGCCAAGCCAAAGTGGCCTTCATTTGCGGGCGTATATACGGCTTGCTTCATGGTGCGAAGCACAACAGTTTTAATAACATTCTCATCATCACGGCCTTTAGCATCTTCCAGTACTTTAGCAAAGTGTTTTGATTCAGGTTGTACGCCACCCTCAAGTGTTAAACCAATTGCCGTTAAAAACTGACGAGTTGTTTCTACTTTTTCAGCCGTAGGCTTAGGGTGGATACGATAAAGGAAGTCTTCTTCATTGTGTGCCAAGAACTTAGCTGTGGCTTGATTAGCCATCAACATACACTCTTCAATAAGTTTGTGTGCATCATTGCGAGAACGGGCAACGATATTGTCAATCTTGCCGTTATCATTAAATAAGATTTGAGATTCAATACGATCAAAATCCATCACACCGCGCTTGGTACGTGCAGCTTTTAAGACTTTATATAAATCATACAAGGTATTTAAATTGTCTAATACCGATGCATATTCATTAGTTAGCGCTTGGTCGTGATGTTCTAGAATTTGACTAACTTTAGTGTAAGTCAAGCGCGCATGTGAAAACATAACAGCTGGGTAAAATTTATAATCAAGTAAATTACCTTCAGAGTCAATATTCATCTCACAGGTCATACACAAACGCTCAACGTCTGGATTGATCGAACACAAGCCATTTGACAAAGCCTCAGGCAGCATTGGAACCACGCGACGTGGGAAATACACTGAGTTACCACGCTCAATGGCGTCGTTATCTAAGTCTGAACCTTCTGTTACGTAATGTGACACATCGGCAATAGCAACGACTAACTTCCAACCCTTATTGGTTGGTTCAGCAAACACAGCATCATCAAAATCACGTGAATCTTCGCCATCGATTGTTACTAATTTCATATCAGTAATATCGATACGACCTTTTTTATCAGCTTCAGTAACGGTGGTTGGCAATTTTTCAGTTTGTGCTAGCGCCTCTTTTGAAAAATCAACTGGAATGCCGTTACGGTAAAGTGCAGAATCGGTTTCTACGCCCTCATCCATATAGTTGCCTAAAATTTGAGTAATCTTACCAACCGCTAGACTTTTGAATGTTGGTGATTTTATGATCTCAACAATAACGATTTGCTCATCGGTGTTGTCTTCAGTCACTTCAGAAATATTGATCTTGTTACGAATGCGTTTATCATCTACAACAACGTAAGCATTATCCTGGTCTAGGTGCAAACGACCCACAACGGTTTTAATACTTTCAATGACTTTAACAATTTGTGCATCGCCACGTTGATTAAGCAGGCGAGCTTTAACCTTGTCACCATGAAAGACCAGCTGCATTTCTTTTGAAGAAAGACGTAAATCCTTACCTCCTTCATCTAGTTTGATAAAGCCAAAACCTTTAGGGTTGGCAATCACTGTGCCTATCATTACTCCGCTTTTACCGCTAAAAATACTGAATACGCCCTCTCGATCGCAGCTAAGCTGCTGATCACGAACCATGGCTTTTAGTCGATGTGTTAGTGGCTTTTTTTGTTTGCCGTCAACTTTTAATAAATCGTATAGATCAAATTTATTCAAAGGTTTTTCTTTAATAAATTCAAGAATATATTCCCTTGATGGAATCGGATTATCGTATTTCTCTGATTCTCTCTTTTGGTGGGGGTCACTCATAATTTACTCGTCAAATGGATGTTTAAGGATTAAGGTCTCGTCACGGTCTGGACCGGTAGACAAGATATCAACTGGCAAGTCTGAAAGTTCTTCAATCTTGCGAATGTAGTTTTGCGCCTCAATAGGTAATGAATCAAACGAAGAAGTGCCAATGGTTGAAGTGTTCCAGCCCGGCATTTCAATATAAACTGGTTTGGCATCTGCATAACCTTGAGCATCATATGGTGGTGTGGTAATCTGCGTGCCATTAAGATCGTAAGCTATACAAATTTTGATACTGTCTAGAGAGTCTAACACGTCTAGTTTGGTTAAACAAATACCGGTCACCGCATTAAGATTAAATGAGCGATTAAGCGTTACCATATCCAACCAACCACAACGGCGCTGGCGGCCTGTAGTTGCGCCAAATTCATGCCCTACTGTACCTAGTGTTTTACCAATTTCATCACCTTCATCAGTGGATACATCATAAATTAACTCTGTTGGGAAGGGGCCACCGCCAACACGCGTAGTGTAGGCCTTAACAATACCAACCACATAGTCAATATCGGTTACACCAACGCCAGAGCCAGTGACTGCACCACCTGAGGTGGTATTTGACGAAGTAACAAAGGGGTAAGTACCCTGGTCAATATCTAATAGTGCACCTTGTGCACCTTCAAATAAGACATTTTCATTGTTCTTAATGTGCTGATGAATTTTCTCTGTCACATCAGTAATCATTGGCCTTACAACCTTAGCTTGCTCTAATGCTTCTGCTAATGTTGATTCATAATCAACTGCATCAACACCGTAATAATTGGTTAGTGCGAAGTTATGGTATTCCATCACATCTTTTAACTTTTCAGTAAATGCCGCCTCATCTAAAAGGTCTCCTACGCGCAATCCGCGGCGAGCAACCTTATCTTCGTAAGCAGGGCCAATACCATTACCGGTTGTGCCAATCGCAGCCTTGCCGCGTTTAACCTCACGTGCATTATCAAGTGCAACATGGTACGGCATAATCAATGGGCAGCCCGGTGAGATTTTTAAGCGTGCTTTAGCGTCAACACCCGCAGCATCTAACTCGCCCAATTCTTTAATCATTGCTGACATCGACAATACCACGCCGTGGCCAATTAAACACTCTACATTGTCGCGTAAAATGCCTGAAGGGATTAGATGAAGTACGGTTTTTTGACCATCAATCACTAACGTGTGACCAGCATTATGTCCGCCTTGAAAGCGAACCACACTAGATACTTTATCGGTAATTAAATCAACCACCTTGCCTTTTCCTTCATCGCCCCACTGGGTGCCAATGATTACTACATTTTTTGACATACTAATTCCTACTGTTTAATATTTATTGTGCTTGAGATAAAAACTTTAAATCAAACGAAAAACCGGTTGCTGCACGCGCTTGCCCAAAAGAGGCACTTAAACCATTGTAGCGGCCACCTTGTGCTAATGCTTTTGAATAATTCTCGTTATAAGCTGAAAACACAACACCGGTGTGATACTCGTAAGCTTTTAATTCAGCTAGATCAAACATAACCTCAACGCCGACTGCATTCAATTGGGTGTTAATCTTGATTAAGTCTTGGATTGCTGATTTTGCTTTGGGTAGATCAGCAAAGATTTTTAGTGCGCCGTCTAGTACATTAGCGCCGCCCTCTAATTTCATCAAAGCAATAAATTTATCAGCACTACTTAAATTATTGTTGCTTAAGAACACATCTAAATCTGGTGCTGAACGTCTGGCAAAAATTTGCCTTAGTATTGACACTTGCTCACCAGTCAAATCTTCTCGCTCAATCAAGGCATTGAAAATCGCCACATTGCCTAAACTCAATACAATTGGGTCAATTGATAATAATTTTAGACTCTCAAGCATTAGCTCAATCGCCTCGACATCGGCTGAAATATCGTCAGAACCATATAGCTCAGCGCCCGCTTGGATTGGTGAGCGAGAGGCATAAAAATCATCTGCCTTGGTTTGTAAAATGGCATTTACATAGCAATACTTCTCAACTTTATTGCTTGCTTTTTTTGCATCAATACGGGCGATTTGCGGAGTGATATCAGCATGCACACCAAGCATTTTTCCACTCACAGGATCTAAGAATTTAAAGGTTTTTTCATCCACTGAATCTGAAGTTAACAATAGTGAATCTACATATTCAACCATTGGCGGAATCACCAAGCCAAAACCCTTGTCAGCATATAAATCTAAAAGTGCTCGACGCACAGACTCAAACGCTAGCGCTCGATCACCAGTGAGTTCATCAATACCTTCAGGTAATTGCCAAGTACTCATACAAATAATGCTTTATTTAACTTCTGGGTTAAAGTGGCGGAAAAACTCCGTATTTGGGTTTAACACCATAATGTCGTTATTTTCGTTAAATGATTTTTTGTAAGACTCTAACGAACGATAGAACGAATAAAAATCTGCATTTTGGTTGTAAGCTTGCGCATAGTTACTGGCAGAAACTGCATCGCCCTCACCTCGAATCTTCTCAGAATCACGATACGCATTGGCTAAAATAATGGTGCGCTCTTTATCTGCAGCTGCTCGAATAATCTCAGCTTCTTCTGCACCCTTAGATCTGAAATCTTTGGCCACACGCTGACGCTCTGCTTGCATACGACGATAAACCGAGTTCGACACTTCTTGCGATAGGTCGATACGCTTAATACGAACATCAATAATCTTAATACCGAATTCACCAATATCTTTATTGGCCAACTTGAGAATATTGGACATAATCTCACTACGCTCACCTGAGACCACATCAGCAATCGTGCGCTTAGAAAACTCACTCTTAAGGCCGGTTTTGATAATCTGCGCTAAACGGTTGTTGGTTCTAGCGATATTGCCACCCGTTGATTTGTAGAATTGCTCCGCATCAACAATACGCCATTTTACGTACGAGTCTACAATTACGTTTTTCTTTTCACCTGTTAAGAAGCGCTCTGCTGGCGCATCTAAAGTTTGAATACGATTATCAAACTTCACCACGTTATTCACGAATGGCATCTTAAATTTAAGACCTGGCGTATTTTCAACCGTTACAATCTCACCTAAACGGAGTTTAATAGCTGTTTGTGTTTCGTTAACCGTATATAGCGCCGAACTCAACACTAAAAACAAAACTGCACCAATGATTGGGAATATTTTTTTCATTATCTAACCTCCCTATTACGGAAAACATTTCTGACACTACCTCTTGAATTATCTTGCCCTGGCTGAGCTTCTTGGATAATCACTTCAGTACGTGTTTTTTTAGCATCAATTAATTTATCAATTGGTAGATACATCATGCTGTTGGCTTTTGAATCAACCACTACTTTGCTGGTATTGGCTAATACGTTTTCCATGGTTTCACGATACAAGCGCTCTCTAGTTACCCCAGGTGCTTTTTCATACTCTGCTAAGATTTGACCAAAACGTGACGCTTCACCTTCAGACTTAGAAACAACTTCAGATTTATAAGCTTTAGATTCTTCGAGCATACGCGCAGCTTTACCACGAGATTTTGGCAAAATATCATTGGCATACGTTTGCGCTTCATTAATTAAACGTTGTTTGTCTTCACGTGCTTTTACTGCATCACTAAATGAAGCCTGCACCTGCTCTGGCGGCTGTGCATCTTGCATGTTTACCGTGGTAATATACAAACCGATTTGGTAGCTATTTAGCAATTCTTGAGATCTTTCTTTAATACTGTCAGCAATTGCCACACGACCTTCAGTTAAGATGTAATCCATGGTGTTTTTACCTACCACTTGACGAATCGCACTTTCGACTACATGACGAAGCGTTGCATCAGGATTGGCCACATTAAATAAATAAGCTTGCACATCGTTAACTTTGTACTGTACTGCGAATTTAGCATCAATCATATTTTCATCTTTAGTCAACATTAAAGATTCAGACGACACGTTGCCGCCACGACGGTTACTAACAGCATCACGATAACCAATTTGAGCGGTTCTGATCTGTTCAACGTTAATGCGGTTTAAACTTTCAATCGGAAATGGCAGGTGCCAGTGTGGGCCTTGGCCTGTTTCTTCTTGGAAAGCACCGAAACGCAATATCACGCCTTTTTCAGCAGGATCAATAATATAAATACCAGATAAAGTCCAAACCAATAAAGCTAGGATAAAAATGTATTTAAACCCACCTGTTGGTGGTGTGACAGATTTTTGAGAACCTGATGCTGGTTTTCCACCAAAAATACCACTAAATTTGTTTTTAAAATCTTTAATCACCTCGTCTAATTCTGGTGGTGTTTGACCGTTACCACCCCAAGGACTTTGATTGTTGTTGTCGTTCCAAGCCATTTATTACTTCCATGTAGTATAAAACCTGAGTTATTTTACCCAAACTATCTCTTAATAAGGTGACTAATACATACTTGAAAATATAAGATTGTTTGCCAACCAATAGTGAAACCAGAACGCTGTAAGCATAAGCCTTAATATGGCTGATAGATGGTGTTAAAATAAATGAAATTTATAAGCAAAACAAACAATTGTGAAAAAACAACTGGCTCTTTATTTTCTCGT
>Ga0209658_1000911_pt1 | contig 19588 bp, 28 predicted proteins | sample SaaInlV_150m_DNA_6_FD_184656 | JGI IMG/M metagenome (GOLD analysis project Ga0209658, IMG submission 184656) | Marine microbial communities from expanding oxygen minimum zones in the Saanich Inlet - SI037_S4LV_150m_DNA (SPAdes) (version 2) | ecosystem: Environmental > Aquatic > Marine >...
TGCAGAAACAGGCGTCTGAAGAAGTAGCTGAAGAAATAGCTGAAGTAGTTAAAGAAGAAGTGAAAGAAGAAGTTAAAGAAGCTGAAAAGACTGAAGAAGTAGCTGAAGAAATGAAAGAAGAAGTTAAAGAAGCTGAAAAAACAACTGCTGCGGATAGAATTATCGGAGCATTAACCTCACAGTATTTAGGAGATAACTAAAGATGGGAACACTATTAGACACATATAAAGCTATTCAGGAAACTGAAGCTGAAAAAGTGGCCGAAGAAGTTACTGAAGAAGTAGTTGACGAGGGTCAAGAAACTTTACGTAAGTACGCTGAGGGCGCTGAAGGCTTATTAGCTGCAGAATATGGTGAAGATTACGACGAAAATGACGTAATAAAATTAGCTGGAATGATGATTGATTACGATGTGGAACAAGAAACAATGCTTGAAAAAGTAGCTGAATTGGAAGACATGGGTACAATTATAGGACAAGCTATTAAAGCTGAGTTAGCTAAAGACTAACAAAAAAAATGGATCCCAAGTTAATTAGCGAAACTATGGCTCTTGTTGAATCTCTTAGAGATGATAATGAGAAATTAGCATCTGATCTGGCGCATGTGCAAAACGCGTATGCAATAGTATTTCAGATGTTTAAAGCCGGACATGTAGCTGCAGAAAATTTGGAGTCCACAATCAAGAAATTCGTCCAAAAGGACGACTCGGAACTTGAAGTTATTGAAAAAGCTGCTAGCTTCGGAGGCGCTGTCGCGTCTCTAGGGGAAGTTAGTGACCGACTTCAGGATGACGGGACCATGGATCCTTTGACAAGAATGCTTGTCGAAGATCTTTAAAGATAATCGGAGGATATAATAGAATGTTAGAAATTCTTTCTACCTTAAATAACCTTACTAGAATCGACTTGACGTTAGACGCGGCAGGCTGGGTTTTAGCATCGGGCGTAATAGGCTCATGGGTTAGTCCTACCGGAACTGATCAATGTATAAAAGTTGCGGCCGCTGGAAACTTCGGATTTCCAATCTGGTCTGAATCTAACCGTTCAAGCTCTTTAGCAGGGTTCTCCCCTGACATAGCAGCTACCGGAAAAATTACTGTTTTATATGGTAAAATCCGTGCAAGAACTGACCAATATGATGGTACGCCAGCTATTGGGTCTAAACTATACTTATCTGTTACAGGAACACTGTCTACAACAGCTGGGAGCTCGGCTCACCAGGTAGCGGTTTGTACTAAAGCGCAGTATAGTCATGATGTTAAATTCCAAGGCGCCATAACTGCAACAAACGTAATTGAATACGTAACCATATAAAGGAGGATTAAGAAAATGGAATATTCAGCTAGTACGCTAAATGAGTTATTTGTAGAAAAGCTTAATTCCCCTGCGGGACTTGAGAAAGTCGCTATGGAAGGATCAGCTTTCGTTAGACAAAAACTACGTGAAGTTTCTTTTGCAAGAAAAATAATAAATCCACAATATGTAACTAAAGCTGACTTGACAAGATCTGTCAATCACGACGGCCTAGTTAAAATCGTGGACATCGAGCCTGACTCAGAAGCCATGGCACTGAACATGCGCGGACAGCCAAACCTTAGATACGTAATGGGCGATCGATTCGAGATACCCCTGTATCAGGTTAGTTCTGAAGACTTTCAGAAGACTGAAGAAGAGCTGTTGGCCTATGAAATGCCACTGACTGACATAATTGAGAAGAACTCAGTACTCGATTTACAACGCATTGAAGATGAAAAATTCTTAGAAGGTGTAGACGCGCTAATGCCCGTTGCAAACGCTAAGACCGGTTCTTATAGAGCATCCGGCAGTGAAACAGGTGTGATTGAAAAATCAAGCCTAAAAGAACTGTTTGACGTTTTAGACGGAGCGGAATTACGTTGCGATACCCTATTAATGGATTCTACAATGTATAACAGATTATTCTTGTATGATGCATCAACTATTGGTGACTCAGCAGGAAGCGAAATCTACATTAATGGTTTCACTTACAATACGCTCTTCGGACGTAAAGTAGTTGTTTCCAATAAAGTGTTCAAACAGGACGGGTCAACTGCACTGTTACAGAACAAGATCTACGCTTTTGCACCACAAGAATTCTTAGGACAATTCTTAGTATTAAACGATACTAAATTCTGGATCGAAAAGAAAAAGAATATTATCACATGGGCCGTGTACGAACACATTGGCATCGGATTTGGTAACTCCAAAGCGCTTGCTAAACTTACACTGTCGTAGTATTAATACATACGCTAAAATTAGGGTCGGCTTTGCTGGCCCTTTTTTTTACCCTTGACATTTTCCTCCACAAAATCTATATTTAGATATGATACATCCCACAACTAATTATAAACGTGAAATAAAGGCTTTAGTAGGAGATCCAGATGTATTTCCAGTAACTCTTCCAGGAGCTTGAGGTACTGAGGCTGTAGACTTTACATCCGACTTAGCGGCATTATTGTTTCGAGATTTACAATTAGGGATGACAGACACAACTTTACAAGACGACAGAGCCTACGCAGTGAGTAGTGTCCTAGGGCATTCCTTAGTTACAGACGTTGTATCAACTGAAGCTACGAGTTTAATAACAAATTCTCAAATACAGATGATTGATACCAGTATGGATACAGTAGTAATAGTTACTACGAAGGGAAACACCTTAACTATAATATAGGAGATTCAAATGGCTACTAGTGTAGTATACATGAAAAGACACGATACCAGGCCCTTCTTAGATGTTCAACTTCAGGACGTAGACGCTAATAACATTAATGTAACAGCGGCTATTGCCACTGAAGTGAAATTTACTATGAAGGAAATAAATAGCACTACTATAATTGCTACAGGGGCTTGTACCATTTTACCGGCAACAGACCTAACTAAAGACAACGGATACGATGGTCGAGTTAGGTATATTTGGCTAGCAGCAGACACCGTTACTGCGGGAGAATACTTAGGAGAATTTCAGATCACTTATACTAATGGTGATAAAATGACAGTACCTACAAGTGGTACCTTAGCTATAGTAATTTTGGAGGACTACGATAATGCCTAATACTCAGGAATTATTAACCAATTTAATACCCTTTGCAGATCAGCTATATGTAGATAGATTTAGAACCTTTCTTAATGATACAGTTGCAGAAAATGAATTAGATTTAACAGAAGAAAGTTCAGATACTCTTTTATGACATTGTCTAAAAGATACCCTAGACGAAATTAATTATGAAATACCCCCAATAAGAAGTAGTGTGTATACTACAATATCCGAGGTACCAAGTTGGTCGGTAATGAAATTTGGGGCTACCCTCCATATTTTAGTTTCAAAAGGAATTCTTTCAGCAAGAAATCAATTAACATGAAATGATGCCGGAGGGATTACAGTTAGGGATCAGGATAAGTATGGGCGATATGTAAATTGATTTAACGTGTTATCAACTAGATATGCTAGAATGGCTAGATCTATGAAAATGTCTGCCAACATAGACGACTGTTATGGCGGCGTACACTCTGAATATTTTGATATAGGATACTAATGCTTACTTTAACTTCTTTAGATATAACGTCTTATGATATAGACGCTCTGACTTTAACTTGAGCTTTTTCAGACGTAAGTGCTTCTGGATTTAGCATTAGTGTTTATAGAAGCGAAGCGCCCAGTAGTGACATTACTGAGTATGATTTAATAGCTTCAGGAGTAACAGCTTCTGGTTTTTCTTATTCAGATACTTCTGTAGAAAAATTATATGATCCACAACGTACCTGGTATTATAAATTAAAGATAATAGATTTATCAGATTTATCTTCGTCTATAGCACCAGCTACCCCAGCTTATTTAGATGACACTTCAACTCATAAAGTTTTTAGACGAGTAAAAGCTCTAAAAGAAAAGGCTTTAAGAGTAGGTGGGGGCAGAACTATATACATATTAAAAAGAAGAACTTGAGGGACACATTGTCCGGATTGTTACAATAGTACGTTAGGAAGACAAACTGAAAACGAATGTTTAACCTGCTTTAATACAGGATGAACAGGTGGATATTATGACCCAATAACTATAACGGGTATGATAAATCCAGCACCACAATTTAATCAAATAACAATGTTTGGAGAGTTTATGCCGAGTGACTGTGTTTTAAACATGCTAAATTATCCCCCATTGAGACCTAAAGATGTTGTAGTCGAAACTACTAATCAAAGATGAATAGTTAGACAAGTACGACCTTTAGAATTTCAAGGAACTTTATTAGAGCAAACAGTACATCTTAGCAGAATACTTCCAGACGACACCATTTACGATAAAATATGAGCTTGGTAGAAGAAGTAGCCTTATTAGACGATTTTAATACAGGCAGATTAAAATGAAATAGAAGCCTAGTAGCTTTAGAAGGCGGTATTGATTCGATAAGTACAGCTAATGCGTGGTCTCAAAATTTAGATACGGTCTCAGGACAGTATGTATCTGGAGACTCATATTTGCTGATTAGCGGCTCTTTTATGCATTCTGAGTTCCACACTAGCGGTATTGTTAATGATACCGGAGAATGAGCTTTATACGTTAACTCTCTACGAGTTCCTCCAACCGATATAACTTCAATGATAAATAATGCATTAGGAATATTAATTCAACTAAACACCACAGCGCTAGGATATAGCATCGATGCGACTGATGAATTTCTACTATGAGGACCGGTAATATAATACTAAATGAATATATATGGTCACACTTCCTTTGTCGGGCAAACTGGCTATGCCGCTCATGCTCGTGGATTTTTTAGAGCTTTAAATAACTACTTACCAGTTAAATTAAGAAATTTTTCTGTAGGGCCTTCCTGAGATGGAGTATCTGATCGTCCTCATGAAAAGGAAACATATCTAACAGACATTGATAAAGAAATGTTCATTAGGCAGACTTGTGACGAAGGTATGGATAGTGGGGTGTACAAAGGTATAGATTTTGAGATGTATAACGGAGTCGGAACTCTTCCTCCAGAAAATCCTGTTAACATAATTTTATCAGAAACAAACCACCATTACTGATTCGAAAATAGTTATCCCGGCTACAACATAGGCTATAATGTCTGAGAAAGCACTTTATATCCAAATGAGTTTTTTGAAGCACTATTACGAAATGAAATGTTATGAGTACCCACTAAATGGCAACGCGACTGTAGTATCGCCCAAGGATACCCTGCTGATAGAGTATTTGTAGTTCCGGAGGCTGTGGACACCTCAATCTTTAACGTTAGTTCTGGAAAAAGACCAGACGAGTTTAAAGACGACCGATATAAGTTTGTATTATTTGGCAGATGGGATCATAGAAAATCTACAACAGAAATTTTAAGAGCTTTTAGTGAAGAATTTGGTGCAAATGAACCTATCGATCTGGTGTGTTCTATCGAGAATCCCCACTCGGTGGATGGAATGAATTCTACTAAAGAACGTTTAGCTTTTCATAAAATAGAACATCCAAATATTAAAATTATACCTTTTTTACCTAGAAAAGATTACATTAATTATCTTAAATATGGAGATTGTTTTGTATCTTGCGCTAGATCGGAAGGGTGGAACTTACCCTTAATAGAAGCTATTGCTTCTGGAATTCCCACCATATGCTCAAGCCATCCGGCACAATTAGATTTTGCGGGAGGAATCTCCCAACAAGTAAGGACTATAGATCAAAGACCTATGAAGCCTTTTATGTTTGCTACAGAAGGAGTAGGATTATGAGATGAGCCTGACTTCGACCACTTAAAGGAAATAATGAGAAGCACTTATGAAAATAGAAATATAAATAAGGGCCAGGCACTTCTTAAAGCTCCTAGAGTCAATAAATTTAGTTGACAGAATGCGGCATTAACTGCTGTTGATATATTAAATAATAATGTAAATGAAAATTATTATAAAGATTTTGGAAATTATATTACAGCTATAAAAAGTAATAATACTCCATTAATAAAAATAAATGGACCTATAAAAAAGCAATATACTGTTGAATTTCTTGAAGATAATAAAGAAGTATATAAAGCAGAATTATCAAATGAAGATTCTTGGGCGTCTAGTTTTCCTATTTCAAAAGATACAAAAATTAGGATAAATGGCGAAGATCAATTTTTGCTTGATAAGGTATCAAATAAAATACAAAGTACTGCTGCAAAATTAGGAGCGTATGTAGTAGGCGGTGATCTCAAATATATGCCTTATGTAGAGGCGTGTGTAAAAAGTTTATTAGAATTTTCAAAACTCCCAATAATTGTTTATGGATTTAATTGTGAAGTACCCTTTTCATATTCGAGAGTAATAAATAAAAAAATAGAATATTCTGGAGGCAAAGTAAACCAGGTAGGTCATGTAGATAGCCAAAACTATTTTGCTAGAATAGCGGCTGCATTAGAAACTACAAAAAATGATGAATTTGATTATTATATTTTTTTAGATGGAGATATGGTAGTGTCGGAAAATATAGACCATCTTAATACTTATGTAGATAAACTAAAACATTATCCACTATGTATGAGATATAGATACCCCTCTTTATTACATTTTAGAGAGGATGGGGATGGGCGAAGAGAAAAGAAGCATGGAGAAGAGCTTTGCGAACTATACGGGTGAGATACCGGTAATTTACCATATAGCGGTCACACAGTGGCCACAGGTATATTTATGTATGATAAAAGATCTCAACGTTTTTTTGAAGAAGTTCTCCGAGAAGAGGCTTATATAAGGAACATTAGTAATACAGATTCAGATGGTAAAATTTTTGTAGATGACACGGCATGCTCTGAAGAACGAATTATTAACATGTTATTTTGAAAATATAAATATGACGAGTTTCTTCCTATAACTTGAATTTCTCCACATGACAATGTTATGGGCTTTAGCCAGGGGCATATAGCCTCCTTAAATTATTCTTCTATGTTTTTTATGGAGAATTGGCCCAAAGAAATGGATGAGATTTACCCAAAAAGCGAAGCTAATATACTAGCGTATCATCCAGAAATCGATAACAAAAATCCTAATACTGCTTCAAAAGTATTGAGGTTTCTTAAAAAAATTAAGAAAGAGATTGTAGTTATAAGCTCTTATACTGATACCGCTAGTAAAGAAAAATTATTAAAAGAACGCATAGCGCAAATTAAGGGGTTTGGATACGATATATTATTATCAACCCACTATGATGTTCCTCAGGAGATAAAAGATGAAGTAGATCACTATGTGTATGATCCAAATAATGAAATATTTGAAACTCCTGAATTTTTTTGAGGAGATCTTTCTGGAGTTTATTTTGAAACTTTTTATAGTAAAAATAAAAATCATTCTTATGCAGCGTTTACATTATTTAAAAATGCCTTTAATTACTGTAAAAACTTAGAGGTTGATACTATACATTTTTTAAATTATGATGTTTTGTTAAAATACAATCCTTTCATTAAATTTAGAACTCTATTAAAGACCACTAATAGTTCAGGATGTTTTATTACAAGTCAATCAAACGAAGACAATATAACTTTTGAAAATGTTAGAGTTCTTATGTTTTCAGTTACCACTAAATTTAAAGGATTTGAGGGAATAGATTCTTTACAAGAATACTTAGAGCTTTCAGAAAGACAATTGGAGAAGTGACTTTATGAGCGTTTTAGAATGCAAAATATCTGAGATGATATTATAAAATTAGATGAAAAAACAGAAGCTTCTCAATATACAATAAAGGATTCCATAAGCTTGACAACTTATAAAGTTAATTTATTTGAAAAAAATAAAAATTTATTGGCCCTAATTTTTAGAGAAAGATTAGATGATAATGAAGTATTATTTAAATACACTTGCTATGAGGATACTAGAGATGTATTGGAGAGAGAGGCGCATATTAAATTTGAAACAGATAGTAAAGTGGTGGTGATTAATTTAGGAAATTTAAAAGATGTTAAGAATATTAGTCTTTTAGATTCTCATAATGGTGTGGAAATAACTAAGGAACTAGACGAAAAAACTTTATCTGAAATAGAAAATAATATAATTAGGTTAGAAAAAGAAGTAGAAATGGTGGATCTAACAAGAAATGATATATTACAAGCTATAGAAGATAATAAACCTTTAAAAGAAGTAGTGGCTATTTTAGCCTATACTAACACCAAAGAAAAAATAGATGTTTTAAAAAAATGTATAAAGCGAATTAAGGAATTCGGATATGATATTTTGTTAGTAACACACTACCCAGTTAGTTTAGAAATACAAAAATCTGTAGAACATTATGTATATGATAGTAACAATGAAATTATAGAAATCCCGGTTACTTTTTGATTTGATAACGAAGATTATTTTGTTAAATCTGTAAATCATGAAACTCCAAATCATTCTTATGCAGTATTTTCATTATTTAAAAATGCAGAAGTATACTGTAAATCACGAGATATAGACATAATTCATTTTTTAAACTACGATATGATTCCGCAAAAGGATTTATTTAAAATTCATAAAGAAGATTTAGGTAAAGGCGCTCATGGCTCATTTTACTACTATGATACAGATGAGGATTCTTTTGCTATGACATTTTTTTCAATTTCTAAAAATTTTACGGCGTTCAATAATATAAATAATTCCCAGCAATATTTTAAGGCTTCTTCTTCAAGAGATGGGGATTCTAGACTGTATCTAGAGCCTTGGATTTATGATCTTATTATTAAAACAGAGGGAGAGTCTAATCTAAAAATAAGAAAATATATAGATGTAGAAAAGGATTATGGAGTTAAGAATTTAATTACTGATGGAGCTCTTAATATATATGGATTTGTATATAAGAAAGAATTTAGGTTAGTATTAGGTAAACCAAATATTACTGATGATTCTAAATATTTGTTAAAATATAATGGTAAGGAAATTAATTTAGATTTTTCAGGTTCTAAATTTTTTCATCATAATTTGGGATTAAGTTCTAAACTAAATAAATATCAAATATATAAAGATGGTAAATTATTCAAGAATGAGCTAGTTACAAAAGATTACAAAAAAAGAATAGAAAAATATAACACATTTGTCGTGAAGGCTGATACTAAACTTCCTAATAAGTTGATGATAGTAGCTCACCCGGACGACGAACTTATTTTTGGAGGATACGACTTATTAAAAGACCCTGAAGATTGAAAAGTTATATCAGTAACGGGAAAAAGTAATCCAATTAGAGCGTATGAGTTTAGCAAAGCTATGGAAACTTTAGGAGTAGGAGAATATGCTTTATGAGATTTTCCTGACTCTTTATATGATAAATTTGATGAAAAATATTTAAGAAAATTTATATTAGGTGAAACTTCTAGAAGATATTATAAAAAAATAGTAACTCATAATTCTAACGGAGAGTACGGGCATGTACAGCATAAATCTCTTCATGATGCTATGATAGAAATTAGTCCTAGAAATTTATATACTTTCTCGATAGGAGATAAAACTAAAATATATCCTTTAGAAGAAAAAAGAAAATTACTTGAAGTTTATGAGAGTGAGGAAACAGAATTGCCTGGTTATTTAGATTATCTTTATTACGGGGAATCAACTTCTATATTAAATGGAAATATATCAGTTGACCATAATTTTGTAGATGGACCATTTGTAGAATTGTGAGGATCAGAATCTGACCATACTTATGATATAAAATTTATTGATCAAGATTTAGAAGAGGTTGTATATGAGAAAATTGGAGTATCTGCTAATAGCTGAATTAAAGCAAGTAGAGTATATTTTACCAATTATATGATTACGGTACATAAAGGTGAAGAATTAGTGAACCAATACGCTTTTAATTGTGATAATAAACGAGTATTAATTGCGTTAGATAGCAGCTCTCTAGGAGATACTTTGGCTTGAATACCCTATGTTCAAAAGTTTAAAGAAAAACATAATTGCGAAGTAATAGTGTCTACATTCCATAATCATTTGCTTGATTATCCAGAATTAAAGTTTATTAGTCCGGGAACTACTGTTGACAATTTATACGCAAGCTATGTAGTAGGTATTAGAGAAGATGATGATTTCCTTCATAAAAGAAATCCATTTTCAATTCCTTTACAAGAGGTTGCTTGTGATATTTTAGGTCTCGAGTATGAAGAACTATTACCGCAAATGGCTAAGATTAAAGGACATACTGATATTGACGGTCCTTATGTATGTCTAGCGGCCCACTCCACAGCTCAGTGTAAATATTGAAATTATCCTGGAGGATGGCAAACTGTGGTAGACTATTTAAATTCAAAAGGTTATAAAGTAGTAGTTATAAGTAAAGAAGAAAGTGAATTAAATGGCATAATCGACAAAACTAACTTGAATCTTACTGAAACAATGCGTATATTGAAACATGCTACATTCTTTATGGGATTGAGTTCAGGATTAGCTTGGCTAGCTTGAGCGTTAAAGGTGCCAGTATTAATGATTTCCGGCTTTACAGCGCCTTGGTATGAATTTAAATGTGTTAGAATGCATAAAGACACAGTATGTCATAATTGTTTTAATGAGGAAAAATTTGATAGAGGCGATTGAAATTGATGTCCTAGAGGAAAGAATTTCGAGTGCTCTTCAAGTATTTTACCAGAGGAGGTAATTAATACTATTTATGAAAATTGAAATATCTAATGGAGAATTAATAGATAAGCTATCTATTCTTCAATTAAAAACTGAGAATTTTACTGACCCAGAAAAGATTAAAAATGTACAAACAGAATTTGAGGCTTTACAACATAGCGTTGTAGAGCTATTGAATTTCTCATTGGATTCTGAAAGTTATATGAATCTTTATAATTGTAATGCAGAGCTATGGGATATAGAGGACCAACTGCGTAGAAAAGAACAATTAAAAGAGTTTGATGAGGAATTTATAAAATTAGCGCGAGCAGTGTATTACACTAATGACACTAGAGCTAATTTAAAAAAAATAATTAACAACGAAACCAACTCTATGTTTATTGAGGAAAAAGAATACGTAAACTATAACTAGTTTGGAGACCCCGCATGTCAGGACAAATAAAAGCCAAACAAATATCGGATGTATATAGCCAATCACAGGCTAATGCAACATTTTCAGCAAAATCCCACAACGCATCCGCCGCACCACCAGCGTCCCCAATAACTGGACAGACTTGGTGAGATTCATCTAATGAAGTATTAAAAACATGAACAGGTAGTACATGAGTAGCCTCTGAAGGTACCTCAGGTACTTCTGGCTCAAGCGGAGCTAGCGGTGCTAGCGGTACTTCCGGATCAAGCGGAGCTAGCGGTGCTAGCGGTACTTCCGGAACTAGCGGTACTTCTGGATCAAGCGGATCAGCAGGTTCAAGCGGATCTTCGGGGACTTCCGGAACTTCTGGAACTTCAGGATCAAGCGGAACTTCAGGATCAAGCGGTACGAGTGGTACAAGTGGTACGAGTGGTACTTCAGGTTCAAGCGGTTCAGCAGGTTCAAGCGGTTCAAGCGGTACGAGTGGTACTTCTGGATCAAGCGGGACTTCAGGAACTTCAGGATCAAGCGGATCATCAGGATCAAGCGGAACTTCGGGAACTTCTGGTTCAAGCGGGACTTCAGGAACTTCTGGTTCAAGCGGGTCAGCAGGATCAAGCGGTTCTTCCGGAACTTCCGGATCAAGCGGTACGAGTGGAACTTCAGGATCTTCTGGAGAGAAAGGAGTTACTGGAGATTCAGGATCAAGTGGATCAAGCGGAACCTCAGGCTCTTCTGGAGCTAAAGGAGACGCTGGAACGAGTGGTTCAAGCGGAACTTCTGGTTCAAGCGGAACTTCAGGATCAAGCGGTACTGGCGGTACTTCTGGGTCTTCTGGAGGAGTTGGAACGAGCGGTACTTCAGGATCAAGCGGAGCAGCAGGAACTTCAGGTTCAAGTGGAGATACGGGGGTGCCCGGAGCTTCAGGGTCAAGTGGTTCTTCCGGAACCTCAGGATCAAGCGGTACGAGTGGTACTTCGGGGTCAAGTGGAACTAGCGGTACTAGTGGTACTTCGGGTTCGAGTGGATCAAGCGGTTCAAGCGGTTCAAGCGGTACGAGTGGTACTTCAGGTTCAAGCGGTACGAGTGGTACTTCAGGTTCAAGCGGATCAAGCGGTTCAAGTGGATCAAGCGGTACGAGTGGTACTTCCGGAACTAGCGGAACTTCGGGATCGAGTGGAGCAGCTGGAACTTCAGGAACAAGCGGTTCAAGCGGAATAGACGGAACTTCCGGGTCAAGTGGTACGAGCGGTATAGGCGGAACTTCCGGATCTTCAGGAGGTGCAGGTACAAGTGGTACTTCTGGATTAAGCGGTACGAGTGGTACGAGCGGTTCTTCTGGGACTTCCGGATCAAGCGGGACTTCTGGATCAAGCGGTTCAAGCGGTTCAAGCGGCACAAGCGGTACTTCCGGTTTAAGCGGAACGTCAGGTTCAAGCGGTACAAGTGGAACTTCAGGATCAAGCGGAACTTCAGGATTAAGCGGAACTTCAGGATCAAGCGGTACAAGTGGAACTTCAGGTTCAAGCGGATCAGCAGGATCAAGCGGTTCAAGCGGATCAAGCGGATCAAGCGGTACGAGTGGTACTTCGGGGTCAAGTGGAACTAGCGGTACGAGCGGTACTTCGGGCTCAAGCGGGGATAGTGGTACGAGTGGTACTTCAGGGTCAAGTGGGACTTCAGGAATTAGCGGTACTTCAGGATCAAGCGGAACTAGCGGTACTAGCGGTACTTCTGGGTCAAGCGGGACTAGCGGTACTAGCGGTACTTCTGGGTCAAGCGGGACTGCGGGTACAAGCGGTACTTCTGGATCAAGTGGAACTAGCGGTACAAGTGGAACCTCAGGGTCAAGCGGTTCAAGCGGTTCAAGTGGAACTAGCGGTTCAAGCGGAACTTCAGGAACTTCTGGAACTTCAGGTTCAAGCGGAACTAGCGGTACGAGTGGTACCTCTGGATCAAGCGGTTCAAGCGGTTCAAGCGGTGTAAGCGGCACTTCCGGATCAAGCGGTACGAGTGGTACTTCAGGTTCAAGCGGTTCAGCAGGTTCAAGCGGTTCAAGTGGAACTTCAGGAACTAGCGGAACTTCAGGATCAAGCGGAACCTCAGGAACTTCAGGATCAAGCGGTACGAGTGGAACTTCGGGATCTTCTGGAGAAAAAGGAGTTATTGGGGATTCAGGATCTAGCGGGTCAAGTGGGACCTCGGGCTCTTCTGGAGCGAAAGGAGACGCTGGAACAAGCGGTTCAAGCGGAACTTCCGGAACTAGCGGAACTTCAGGTTCAAGCGGTACTGGCGGTACCTCTGGGTCTTCTGGAGGAGTTGGAACTAGCGGAACTTCAGGATCAAGCGGAGCTGCAGGAACTTCCGGTTCAAGCGGTACTTCCGGTTCAAGCGGAACTTCCGGAACTAGCGGAACTTCGGGTTCAAGTGGAACTTCCGGAACTAGCGGAACCTCAGGATCAAGCGGTATAAGTGGAACTTCAGGATCAAGCGGTTCAAGCGGTTCAAGCGGATCAAGCGGAACCTCAGGATCAAGCGGTACAAGTGGTACGAGTGGTACTTCAGGTTCAAGCGGTACGAGTGGTACAAGTGGTACTAGCGGGTCGTCTGGAACTAGCGGGTCAAGTGGAACTTCCGGTTCAAGTGGTACGAGCGGAACCTCAGGATCTTCTGGAGAAAAAGGGGTTACGGGGGATTCAGGTACAAGCGGCTCAAGTGGAACTAGCGGTACAAGTGGAACTTCAGGATCAAGCGGAACTAGCGGTACGAGTGGTACTAGCGGGTCATCTGGAACAAGCGGATCAAGCGGAACTTCAGGAACTTCTGGAACTTCAGGATCAAGCGGAACTTCAGGAACTTCTGGAACTTCCGGGTCAAGCGGAACTTCAGGAACTTCAGGAACTTCAGGTTCAAGTGGATCTGCAGGATCAAGTGGTTCTTCCGGAACTTCAGGATCAAGCGGTACAAGCGGTACTAGTGGTACTTCGGGGTCAAGCGGTACAAGTGGTACGAGTGGTACTTCAGGTTCAAGCGGAACTAGTGGTACTTCTGGGTCAAGCGGTTCAGCAGGTTCAAGCGGTTCAAGCGGAACCTCTGGTTCAAGTGGTACTTCAGGCTCAAGTGGAACTTCAGGTACAAGCGGAACTTCAGGTTCAAGCGGAACTTCAGGTACAAGCGGAACTTCTGGGTCAAGCGGTTCAGCAGGTTCAAGCGGTTCTTCCGGAACCTCAGGTTCAAGCGGTACGAGTGGTACTTCAGGATCAAGCGGTACAAGTGGAACTTCAGGATCAAGCGGAACTTCAGGATCAAGCGGAACTTCAGGAACTTCAGGATCAAGCGGAACTTCAGGAACTTCAGGTTCTAGCGGAACCTCCGGGTCAAGTGGAACTTCAGGAACTTCAGGTTCAAGTGGATCGGCAGGTTCAAGCGGTTCAAGCGGAACTTCGGGATCAAGCGGAACTTCAGGAACTTCAGGTTCAAGCGGTTCAAGCGGATCATCAGGATCAAGCGGAACTTCCGGGTCAAGCGGAACTTCAGGAACTTCAGGTTCAAGCGGATCAGCAGGATCAAGTGGCTCTTCCGGAACCTCCGGGTCAAGCGGTACGAGTGGAACTTCCGGGTCAAGCGGTACGAGCGGAACCTCCGGATCAAGTGGTTCAAGCGGTTCAAGCGGTTCAAGCGGTTCAAGCGGTTCAAGCGGAACGTCTGGATCATCTGGTAACACCGGAAATGCAGCCGGACATGTCCAGTACAACTTTGACAGCTCAACAACTGTAGCAGATCCGGGATCTGGAGACTTACGATTAAACAATGGGACTCAAAACGCGGCTACCGTTATAATCTGTTCCGATGAGGACATTTTAGCGGTAGATGTACAGGGGTTACTGGCAACCTTCGACGACTCTACTAGCGCGGTTAAAGGTCACATCGTGCTCAGCGAGACTTATGTACCTGAAAACTGATTAATATTCCAAGTGAATTCTATAACCGAGGGACCAGGATACTGGCAGATCGGAGTAACTAACGTAGATTCTTCCGCAGCATCACCTTTCTCAAATCTAGATCGTCTAGTTTTAAATTATTTCCGTACAGGAGATGCAGGGACTAGTGGTTCAAGCGGTACGAGTGGTTCAAGCGGTTCAGCAGGTTCAAGCGGATCTTCAGGGACTTCCGGATCAAGCGGTACGAGTGGTACTTCAGGATCAAGCGGTACGAGTGGTACTTCAGGTTCAAGCGGTTCGGCAGGTTCAAGCGGTTCTTCAGGAACTTCAGGTTCAAGCGGAACTTCAGGTTCAAGCGGATCATCAGGATCAAGTGGGTCCTCTGGGACTTCCGGTTCAAGCGGGTCAAGCGGCTCCTCAGGTTCAAGCGGAACTAGCGGCTCTTCAGGAAGCTCCTTCACCTATTCCCCTTCTAACGATAATAGAGTATTAAGAAGTGATACCGTAGGATCGGACGGAGTGCAGGAAACAGGTATAACCGTCGATGATTCTGACAACATGAGCGGAATAGCAGAACTATCAGCTACTGTAAAAAAATTCGTAATAATACATCCTACTAAAAAAGATTATAAATTACAGCACAGTGCTCTTGAAGGGCCTGAGCATGGAGTCTATATTAGAGGTAAACTCAATATTGAGGATTCAATAATTCTACCTAATTATTGGGAACAATTGGTGGATACATCAACTATTTCAGTACACTTAACTCCTATAAGATACTATCAAAAACTTTACGTGGATACTATTCAGGACAAAATAATTCTAATTAAAGAAGCAGACTCTAAACCTATATACTGTTTCTATGAGGTTAGAGCCGAACGTAAAGACGTTGATAAACTAGAGGTCGAGGTACCATGTCAGTAGGTTACGGAACATCATTAGTTAACGACAGCTTAGTTTTTTGTCTAGATGCTGCAAACCCCAAGAGCTATATCGGTGATGGGGATTGGTATGATTTAATCAAGGACAACAATGGAACTAACTATGGACCAACTTATAGTTCAGACTATGGTGGGATTTTCTTATTTGATAGAGCTTCTTCTCATTATTTTTATATAGGAAATCCAGCAGAGCTCTCTTTAGGTTCTAATTTTACAGTAGAAGCCTGAGTACGAGCTGACGCAGATGCTTGGATGTATTTTCTATACAACGGCTATAATCAAAATAACAGCTTCTGAATGGGAACACACCCCACCGCCAATGCTTGGTGACACGGTACTTATTATAACACTTCTTATAATTATTTGAGTAATGGTACTGACTCTGTAGAAATAGGAGTATGAACTCGCTGTGCTCTAACTTTTGATGGTGCCAAATTTAATTGTTATATTAACAAAGAACACACAGTTACTGACGATCTATGATCTAATGATGCTTTTTCAAACCCAAGTACTGGAATTCAAATAGGCAGTTCTTCGGGAAGTCGCGCTTGAGAAGGAGCTATAGCTGTTATTAAAGTATATAATACTGTTCTATCTGAAATTGAATTAGATAGAAACTATGACGCTTTAAAAGGCAGGTTCGGCTTATAATGGCACTTCAACACTCACCAAGAATAGTTACTGATGGGCTCATCTTCATGATAGATGCTGCCAATCCTAAGTGTATGCAAGCAGGCGATACCACTTGTACAGATTTAATAGGAGCTAAAACTTGTACAGGCGCTAGCGGTACTCCTGCGGCAGGGGCGCACACTCCGAACCCAGCTTACTTTCCAGAGTACAATGATCTCTATGGTGGGGGTGTGTTTGATTGTGCTGGTGGAAGAGGGATGAACGTAGAAGAAAGTTTAGGCTCTCATACAGAAGTGAGTGTTTGTACGTGACTTTATAAAAATTCCTCAAGCGCACAATACATAACTGACGGAAGAAATAACGGCGGCACTTGGTATATATTTAACTATACCTCACCACAAACTAACTTGTCTTGGGCAAACCAACTTACACATACTTTCAGTGATCCTAAAGAAGCTGACGATGAAGCTTTTATGAATAAATGAATTTACTTGGTTATCGCAGCAGATGCCTCTGCTGGTACTTTCTTTGTTAACGATGAATCAGTTGCTACCGGTGGCCCTATAACTGATAGTTTGGGAGTAAATTTTAGAATAGGTACTAGGTATACTACATCGGCCCCTTGAACAGGTTATATGGGTCCTATACAAATCTATGATAGAAAAATAACACTTGCAGAAGTGCAACAAAACTTTAACGCACATAGATCGAGGTTCGGGGTATAATGGGTTGTCATGAGGGGCCGCGATGAGAAACCGATGGTTTAAAATGATGCGTAGATCCCGCTAGTTCTAAAAGCTATAGCGGGTCAGGCTCGGATGTTTATGATTTAAGTTCTGGTAACTATAGTAGTACTATAACGTCCGCGACTCACAACGGCACTGGTCCAAAATCTTTTGTGTTTGCCGCTAACCCGGATAGAATAGAAACGTCTTCCTCAACTTGATGAACTACTCCTACAAGTATGAGCGTATCTACATGATTTAAAATGACAGGCGGGGGCGGTACCTATAGAACTGTTATTCACAAAAGTAATACAGGTGCAACCTCTGTAGGCTCGAGTCAATTCTGAACAGGTATAACTGCAGCGGGTACTTTGTGTGCTACTATTGGAGCAGCTACTGGTGGAATAGGTTGGGCTGCAGGGAATACTACCACCACAGGTACTTTAGATATTTGATGGAATTTAGCCGCAGTTTGGAATGGTGCCAATGTGCGAGTCTTTATAAATGGAGTCTATAACAAGCAATATGATTTAGGAGAATACCCTGTTGGCGATTACGCAGTACGAGTAGGGGCTTCTGGTGATGCTGGTACCTACCAAGTTATAGGTAAAATTCCCATGGTTACAGCAAATCACAATGTCGCACTAAGTGACGAACAAGTTGCACAAAACTTTGATACACACAAATCGAGGTTCGGACTCTAATGGCTTTTTATCACTCACCACGAATAGTTACTGACGGATTGATAGCATATTTTGATGCGCTTAACCCAAAATCCTATCCCGGAAGTGGAACATTATTATATGATTTGACTGATCTCACTAATATTGCCGATGTAAAAAATTCCCCAACATATAATGCTGATGGAAGTTTTAGTATGAATGGCACTGATCAATATATTAATATGGGCACCTGCGAACAGTATTATCCAGCTACAGGAAGCTTAAGTTTGTGTGCAAGTATATGAGTAAAAGATACTGCAAGTGAAAATAGTGTTGTACTTGGGCAGCAAAACGTAGCCAACGAAAGACTATATATTGGTAGATACTCAGGTAATTGAAACATGGCTTGAGGAGAACAACATTGGGGCGATTCATATACTGGAGATTTAGTAGCAACTAGTGCTGGATTTGATAATGTGGTATTAAACGTGATAAAAGGAGTACCAACTTTATATGTTAATGCTGTAGAAACTATCAGTAGAACGGGGGACACTAATGTATCCTTAACTGGCCCATTTCCGCTTGGTGCGTATTTTGGAGCACCTGGTGTGTATATTGACGCTTCCTCAGGTCCAAACGATAGTGCTATATGTCAATTATATAGTAGAAATCTATCAGTAGCAGAACTTACTCAAAACTTTAATGCACTAAAAGGAAGGTTCGGAATATAATGACTGTAGTAGGCGGGCCAAATATAATAAGGGATAACTTATCGTTTTATGTAGATGCAGCTAATATAGACTCATATCCAGGTAGCGGGTCTACTTGAACGGATTTAAGTGGCAATGGTTTTGGAAATGCATTATTCGGAGCTACAACATATTCAACGAGCCCAGATAAGTTTGATACCAATGCGACTGATCATTTAACAGCTGACCATTTATCATTAAATGCAACTATTACATACGCTGACGCTTCTGCGTATACCTTTGAATTTGTAGTCAAGTTAAGAGCGTCCGCTACAGCGACTTATCAAGGATTAGTTGGATATGGGTCTACAAATCCTTGACTAACGTTATATGCAAATAACACTTCTGGAAGTTCGTGAGATTTGCGGTTTAGAGATAATGCCGCAGCTTATAATACTTTTTCTGATATTACTGATTATAATATACAAAATAATTGGGCTCATATAGCTATCGTAGTAGGGACAGATAGGAATATGTTATTTTATTTAAACGGAGCATGAAAACAAACTAAAGCTCTAACTACTTCTCTTTGTAGAGTACAAAGAATATGTGGGGGATATTCTTCTGGAGGAAATTATTACTCTTTACAAGGGTCAATGGCGTTATCTAGAGGATATACTTCAGATTTAAGCGCTACCGAAATATTACAAAACTTTAATGCTACTAAGGATAGGTTTAGTATTTAAAAATATTATTGCAAATACACTTAAAAGGAGATATATTTAGTCATGGCTAAAGATATTACAATCACTCCCGGAAGTGGAACTATTGAGTTTCACGATTTAGCTGGGGCAGTACAAATTACTCTTGAAGTACTAGATGACGGTACATTACAATGATCTGGTAGTTCAGGAGCTTTATTTTCTTTAGTAGATAGTTTAACAGGGGTAGTGCTGTCTGCAAATGATATATCTGGCTTACCTATTTTTGAAGTAGATGCCG
>Ga0209658_1000927_pt1 | contig 19401 bp, 22 predicted proteins | sample SaaInlV_150m_DNA_6_FD_184656 | JGI IMG/M metagenome (GOLD analysis project Ga0209658, IMG submission 184656) | Marine microbial communities from expanding oxygen minimum zones in the Saanich Inlet - SI037_S4LV_150m_DNA (SPAdes) (version 2) | ecosystem: Environmental > Aquatic > Marine >...
GCTGGTGTTTCAGGAGCTGGTGTTTCAGGAGCTGGTGTTTCAGGAGCTGGTGTTTCAGGTGCTGGAGCTGGAGCTGGTGCTGGAGCTGGAGCTGGTGCTGGAGTTTCAGGTGCTGGAGTTTCAGGTGCAACTGGGGCTGGAGTTTCAGATGCAGGAAGTTCAGATACAGCTGGTTCTGGTATTGTATCATTATTATCAGGTATATCATCAGCATTTTCAACATTTAATGTTACATTCGGTTCATCATCATCATTATTTAAATTATTATCTTTAGATGACATTGTAATTACAATACATTTATATTATATTTTATAAATTACAACAAAATTCTTGTAATTTACTTATATTATACTAAAGCATATCAATAACATTTAAAAAGAAGCTCCAAATGAAGAACCTAATACTCCATTTGCTGGTGCTGGACCCATATTCATCATAGGAGAATTCATTTCAGTATGAACATTTCCACCTTGCATCATATGGTCATATGACTCCATAACAGAGTTTTGTGGAGTAGTTGCAACTGGTCCAGGAGGAAACATACCATTTTGTACACCACTATTATCTAAATAATCAGCTTGACTGGACATATGTTCTTTATTATTGGGTTTTCTGCGTACACCTTTATCTTTCATACCCTCCTTATAATCAGGTCCATTCCACAATTCATGTAGACGGTCTACTAAAATATTAACCTTGATACCTAACTTAGTTTGAATACTCAAGACAATGATTAAAAACGCGAGTATAACATTGGTTAAATTCAATGTTTCATATTTAAATCCACTATATGTTGGTAAATAATTAATAATACGGTGAATAAATATAATTCCACTAAACATTACCACCAATTGAATAAATACTTCCAACAAAATCTCCAAAGAAGATTTCTCAGGGTCTGCTTCAGGTACAAAACGTTGAATTAATTTATTCAATACAACAACAGGTACAACACCCATTGTTGAATATTGAATTACATTTAAAATCTCTGCATTACTTTCTTCTGTCATAGAAAATACGTGAGATAAAAACGATTTTTTTGTAATATCTGCTGTTTCTTGTAATAGTTCCATTATACTAATTCTATAGAAACCCATTAGAAAATAAAAATATTTGAGTTCGTCTAAATCCCAGTAAAACTATAGTGAAATGGATATAAAATTTTTGATATTATGCCCTCATTGCCCCCTTTATCTGTGGATGATATTGATAATCGTGTATATTCTATAACATAATGTTTAAAAAATATATAAATATGTTTCGTTATATATAATCAATATGAACCAAGATGAAGTGATTAACCATCTTAAAGAAACTATTCAAAAATTAGAACAAGAATTACAAGAAACCAAAGACCATCTCAAAAAATATACTGCACCTGCCAGGACTAAAACTTATTATGATAATCATAAAGAAGATATACTGAACAAAAATAAAAATTATCAAATATCTCCTGAAAAAAAGAAACAATATGCGAGACAAGCATACTTAAATAAAAAAGAAAAATTAAAAACAAAAAATGAAAATATTTAGGAATTATATAATATTTCGTAATATTATATAAAAAGAATATCTTTAGGGAATATATAGAAATGAAAAAAATCATTGGTGTTTACAAAATTTCAAATAATTTGTGTCCCGAAGGGAAGTATTATATCGGGTATTCATGCGATATTCACAAAAGATGGGGGAACACATCGTTCAACACTAAAAACTAATAAACATTGTAATATATTACTGCAAAGAGCATATGATAAATACGGAGCAGACTGTTTTACATATGAAATTTTACATGTGTGTGAAACAGAAGAAGAAGCACAAAAATATGAACTTTCTTACTTAGAAGATGAAAATATAAGAGATAAATTATATAACTTACATTATAATAGTAGTGGAGGTGATATGCTAACATATCATCCAAACCGAGAAGAAATTATAGAAAAAATTAATAAAACCCAAAAAGAACAAATTAGCAAAATGACAAAAGAAGAAAGACAGGCAAAGTGGGGGCAAAATGGAGAAAAAAATGGTATGTATGGAAGAACCCATACCGACGAAGTTAAACAATTATTTTCTAATTTACATAAAGGTAATACATATAATCTTGGTCGTAAAGTATCACAGGAAACAAAAGATAAGTTGTCTACTATTGCCAGTCAAAGATTGGGTGAAAAAAATCATTTTTTTGGTAAACAACATAGTGAAGAAACTAAAAAAAATATAGGATTAGCAAATTGTAACAGAATACCAGCAAATAGAAGAGAAGTACAAATAAATGGAAAAATATATACATCAGTAACAGCAGCAGGGAACCAGTTACTTGTATGTACTGCTACTATTTTATATCGTATAAAGTCACCTAATCCAAAATTTGCTAATTATTTTTATGTGGACACTATTCAAGACGAATTTATGCCACCATCTGTAGTTTAATTGGTGCATGATGTTGATAGTCATGTAGTTTAAAATCTTCAATTACATAATCATTAATATTATCTCGTTTATTTAATATTTCTAATGAAGGAAATGGATAAGCTTCACGTGTTATTTGCTCAGCCGCTTGTTCAAAATGTCCATCATATAAATGACAATCTCCACCATAGTGGATAAATTCATAAGGTTCCAAACCACATATTTTTGCTACTATATAAGTTAAAGCACTATACGAAGCAATGTTAAATGGCAAACCACACATGGTGTCAATACTTCTCTGATAAAGCAAACAACTTAATTTATTTCCACCAGTTACAATAAATTGAAATAATATATGACACGGCGGTAAAACACCTTTATCCATTTGACAAGGGTTCCAAGCTGATATTATATGACGTCTTGAATTTCTGGTTTCTGGATTTTTTAAATTATCAATTACTAATTGTAATTGGTCGATACCTGTCCCTGTATAATCCTCATTACAAGAACTATACGGTGCATTAAAATATCTCCATTGAAACCCATAAAGTGGTCCCAGATCACCTTCTACATAATTTTCTAATCCACGCGATTTCATATATTCGGGTGTTGAATTTCCATCCCAAATATGCACATTTTGTTTATTCAATATTTTATTATCTGTATCACCACGTATAAACCACAATAACTCTTTAAAACAAGTTTTCCAAGCAGTTTTTTTAGTAGTTAAAATAGGTATTTTACCATTTTCTAATGAGAAATGCATGGCAGCACCCACCCCCCGAATAGTTTTTCCATTTCTACCTTCTTCCAACTTACCTTCCTCTAACAAATCCTGCAATAAATTTAAGTATTGGTATTCTTCATGCTTTGGTTTAGAAGTATCACGACCCTTATGTTTATTAATTTCAACAACGTGTTTCAACATTTTATATATTATATTAAATAAATCATTTAAATAGTTTTATACAAATTGTATATTCAATATGTCATCTAACGCAGCTGCCATACGCCGACGTGTAAATCCACAACAACAACAACAACAACCAATACAACCCAAGCCAGTTGATAAACCAACCCCCCAGTCACCATCTAATAATAAGCAAATGACTATCCAACAAGTAATAACTACAATGGACCAGAGACTAAAACAAGTTGAAACTATTATGCAAAATAATGGCACCAATAACAATACAAATGATTTATCAATGATTGTTGATGAATTTAATAATCGTTTTGAATTGATTGTAACCGAAATGAATTCTTTAAAAGATATAGTTATGCAATTACAGACCTATACGATGTCTGTCAATAAAACGTTATACGATGAACGAATTAATATATTATCTGATTTAGGAAATAATGCAATAATTCCATCTGATAATAAAGAATTACCTTCTGGTTCTACTCCTTTAGAAAATCTTGAAAACGTCAATATGGACGCATAATAATCGTATTTATATAAAAATTATTGTAGTATATTATTTCATACTACAATAATGAGTGTAAATTTTCAAGAAAAAATTGCACAATTACAAAACAACTATTATAAAGATAATACAAAATGTCTATTATTTAAATCAAATCAAAAATTAGACTGTGCAAATACCGTATCTAATGCATTTAAAAAAAAAGAATTATTTGCTAATACCATATATATTTTATCAAATACAAACAAGCTCTATTTTGATTATACATTTTTTAAAACATATGCCACACCTCCTATTTTTCATTCATTAGTAGAATACATATATGACCTGATAAAGCAAACAATACAAAAATACAACTCTTACGAAATACATATTAATTGGAATACATATACTATTTCTGCACATGACCGTTATAAAGAATTATATAGTTTATTTTTGAATAGATATGATAATTGTGAATTTAATTTTCATGACAATTTAAACAATTTATATGTTTATTATACACCCAACGTTATTCAAGTTATATCAAAATTAATGACACCAATCATACACCCTGTGGTTCTTAACAAAGTAACACTGTTTAGTAAAAGTGAAAGTGAAGAATTATTAAATAATCTATTGAAAAATAAGTAAGTACGTTAGTAAAGGGTTTAAAATATTGAATTATATACTTATATATGAATATTACTATAACTAATACTGGAAAAGCTGAGCTATTCGGGCTACTATTTCAACATGTCCGTTTATTCACAGAACATGTAAATGTTACATTTGATAAAGAAAAAATGTTCATGCAATCAATGGATTCTGCACGTGTTTCAGTATTTGAGTTATCATTACCAGCCACATGGTTTGATTCATATGAACATACTGGAGCTGCTGCAATTACACTTGGTATACCAGCGACTATGTTATTTAAAGTTTTAAACACCCGAGATAAGTCTCAAGATACCCAAATTGTATATAATACAGATGACGACAAACTCCTCATAAACTTTTCATCTAATAATGCATCAGTCTTTAATAAACGGTTTGAACTTCCATTAATAGATTTAGACTGTGAATTAATGGCTATTCCTGAAACAGAAAGTCAAGCTGAATTTTCAATAGATTCCGCTATCTTTTCTAATTTAATTAATCAACTTAAAATATTCGGGGATACCATTGAAATACAATGTACCGAGGATAAAATAATACTGCATTCTATTAGCATAGAAGCTGGAAAAATGGTTGTAGATATTAATATTGACGACTTAACTGAATATTCTATTACTGAAGGTGAAGTTATGAAATTATCATTTAGCCTAAGTATGTTGCATAATATTTGTATGTATAATAAAATCGCTAAGGAGATTGAAGTTCATCTTATTAATGAGTTCCCAATGAAAATTAAGTATTTATTGGGTGACGATGGTGCTTCTTTCACATTCTATCTTGCTCCAAAAATTGGTGATGACGATTAATATTTCTTCGTTCCAATGAATATAAGATAAAAATATGTTATTATATATAGCATATTTTTATGAACGCATTCTTTCACATCTTTTTATTCATACTCATATTATTCATCTACATACACATAACACATCAATATAAAACCAGTGAAGATATGGAAATATATGAAATGGATTATGTATCCAATGAGCATTTACAAGAAGTATGTAACATTAAACAACCTGTATTATTTTTTTACAAATCCATTCACCCTGAGTTCTTTGAAGAATTAGACCATGAACATTTAGATAGACTCCATACATATGATGTAAAGGTTAAAGATGTCCGTGACTATTATGCCGATGAACCCAATATTGATTTTACAGTCATGCCATTCCGCAGTGCAGAAACACTTATGACTACTGATACTAAGTCTTCCTATTTTACAGAAAATAATCATACTACTATTGATGAAGCTGGTTTATTAAAAACATTCCAAACCAATGATGCATTTTTTAAACCATCATTCACTATGAACACACAATATGATTTATTAGTTGCTTCCAAAAACACTTGTACCCCTTTACGATATCATAAAAATGAACGGGTATTATTAACGGTTGTTACTGGTAAAATTACAATTAAAATGACTCCATGGAAGAGCACTAAATACCTATACCAAAATAAAGATTACGACCTATACGAATTCTGGTCACCCGTGAATATGTGGAAACCGCAACGCAAGTATTTACATGAAATGGAAAAACTTCGGTTTTTAGAATTTGATGTTAATGCTGGTTACACCGTGAGTATCCCACCATATTGGTGGTACAGTATTAAATACGACAGTAACCCCGAAACTTGTGTTACAAGCTGTACATATAATTCTATTATGAACTGTGTTGCCAATTTACCCGACACTTGTTTATACTTTATGCAACAACAGAATATTAAAAAACGAGTATCTAATACCATTATCGCGTTAGATTCTGAAGATACACCTACCCAAGAACAAGATGATTCTATTGAAGAAATTGATGAATAATTATTTATAATAAGTTCCCACCTTTTATAAATCCCACAATATGGTGAAATTTACCATTGATTCTTTAAGTCCTATTTTCAATTTATATAGTTGTCAGAAAAAATCCGAAAAAAAAGTGGTTGCACTTTTCCAAAAATGGACATTTTCAGAATGTCCTTTTTTGGGATATCCGAAACACTTTTTTATTTCAGAAAACATGAAAATCCAATTTAGAGCATAATGCAGCAAATCCCGAAATTCTACAATTTATTTGACTGCATACTTTTTTTTAATACTTATTAGAAAAAGGATTTAGGCGTTTTTTATGTCATCATATTATAATGACAGATGATGACAACTAAAACGCCAAAAAACGCCAAAGAATATTTCTGCCAAAAATGTGATTTCATATGCAGTAAACCAAGTGATTACAATAGACATATTTTGACTGCAAAACATAAAATGATGACAAATGATGACAATAAAGTTCCAAAAAACGCCAAAGCATTTATATGTGATTGTGGCAAAGAATATAAATATCGCCAAGGCTTATCAGTGCATAAAAAGAAATGTACATATGAAGAGGCTGTAAATCAACCCACTGAAGTGAATGAATTTGAGGAAGAATCATATCCACCAACTGGTATTCATAGCATGATAGGAACATTAGTTAAAGAAAACCAAGATTTTAAAAAATTATTGATTGAACAAAGTTCCCAAATGATGGAATTAGCAAAGAATTCACAGACGATTAATAATAACACTACGAACAATAACACTCAGTTCAATCTAAACTTTTTCTTGAATGACACATGTAAGGACGCAATGAACATAACCGACTTCATTGGTAATATGAATGTGAACATAGACGAAATAGAATACATAGGTCATCATGGATATGTGAATGGTATGACAAAGATGATCATGGATCGTTTAAAGGATATGGACATAACGAAGAGACCAATACATTGTACAGATATCAAACGAGAAACAATGTATATAAAAGACCAGGATGAATGGTGTAAAGACACTGATGAATTAACAAAGTTACGTAAGATATTAACCCGTATAACAATGAATAATTATAGAACTGTACCTCAATGGAAAACAGCTCACCCGAAGTCTGAAGAAATGGATACTCGTGATTATAATTTCTGTTATAAGATGATGCGAGTAATATTGGGAGATGTAGAAGAGGAACAAGTAAGGTTGGATAACAAAATAATCAAAACGATGGCGAAAGGATTATTTTGTAAGTAGAGTGTTATACATATCCATATAGTTACGAATATGTATTAAAAATTAGGCTGAATCAAGAAAATCTTTCCAACTTTGCTTAGTTCCACCATCATAAGCAAATGCATATTTATTTTCAACCAACCAATCATTGACTAAACAATCATCACAAAGAATGTTAACCAACAATCTACCATATTTATCAAATTCTCCACATTGAAGATAAATCACTTTATTTAAAATCTTCTCGCGTAGTAGGTCACGAACTGTATACCCAAATGCTTTTTCTGGCTTACATCTGGTTCTTATTTCAGGTGTATCAACACCAGCAATACGACAATTCCAACGATATAATTTGTTATGAATAGGAAATACACATTTAATTGTATCACCGTCATATACATCAACCACCTTTGCTCTGTGTTCTTGACCTTCTAATGAAAAGAGGCCAACACTATTGTCAACTTTTGTCCAATCAGTTTCCATTGTTGAATAATATAATTAAATTGTATTTATATTATTTACTATTATTGTATTTACTTTTTTCGTGATTTTCGTTTTTTATTAGTTTTTCGTTTCTTTGTTAGCTTTCGTTTGGTATTCTTTTTCTTTTTACGCGTATAACCGCCAGGAAAATACTGCCCATCCGCTGATGGTGCATCTGGGTTTGAAGCTGAAGACAGATGAGTTCTTTTATATTCTGCCCATGATAAAGGAGAAAAAACTCTGTTAGATTTTGTTCCAATATTTAATAAATCAGTATTGGTAGGCACTCTTTTAATAGGGTTAAAAGAATTGGTAACATTCTTTTGATGAGGGGATAAAAAATGAGAAGGAGGAGAATCTTGGTAAAAACTTTTGTTAACATTATAAAATTCTTCAATATTGACTTTTTTTTGATTAGATGATTTTGGCTTTCGGGCGTTAGGTCTAATAATAGGTCTTTGAAGTTGATTTTCTATATCATGTACCGGAGATGAATCTATTATTAATTCTCTATATGGTGACATTCTGTGTTGGTTTTCTATATCATGTACAGGAGATGTAGTAATATTATTAATTGACTTTTCTATATCATAATGGTATGATGTATGTTTTGGTGGGTTAGGCATTATAAGTTATATAATAAACATATAATAATTAAAAACAATTACTACCATCTTCATAGCAAGGAAAGTTTTGTAAAGTCCATTCCCCTGGTATAGCATAGGCACATGATTTTTCAATTCCAAGTTGATTTTCGCCTAAAACAAGACGCATGAAACCCAATTCCCCCCAATAGCTGCCCCAAGAATTACGAATAATCCAATATTGTTTGCCGAGGTCGTCATCATACCCCCACCCAACGATAGATATGATATGGTTAATCATTTTTAATTTATTAGGAAGGTCAAGCACGCCTCCCTCGTAATCAAGAATTTCTTCGGCATTAATCCCACACGCGATAGGTCCATTTTTCTGTATTTCAGTCATCATATCAAGGCTACCTTTGACCGCTCCAAATTCAGTGATAGTAGCATTCGGGTATTGTGTGATAGGATTACACACACCCCCGTTAGAAGTGAATGTATTGCATGTTCTACAAATATTGTTAGGTGTACAAACAAAATCAGTTTTAGATTGACAAGCAGATTCCCGTGAATCCGAACTACACGCTTGGTAAACCATACAATCTTCAAATGGAATAGACCCGTATTTTTTAATGGCTTTGTAGGTAGCAAGATGGTCTCCACCGTTACAACTCCCCCCCATTTGACAATTTAATAAGAATTGAATGCTTAAATTAATGTCAGGCCATTCAGCTTTACGTGCAATTTTGATTCTATCACCAAGTGCACTAATACTCCCGTGTGCCCAACAACTACCACAGTACACAGGTATATGTTGATTTAGGTTTTTGGTTAAATAGTTAGTTCCATCCACATTGCTCCAAGAGAAAGATTGAGGCAATTGTAAATAATTCAAATTATCATGTGTAATTAAATGGTCTTCAATATTAACTGAAGGAATATATTCACTGATTCTGGCAGCAGAAAGTGCCAACATGGTTGTAGTCAAAAATAAGAGAGAAAACATTTGAAACATAATATAGATAATGTATAGTATGTATTTATATAATTTATGAAAATATATAAATACATATATAGTATGTATAATATAAATGGGAAATAAATTATCAATGCATAATCAAGTAGACGAATGTATAATATGTTGGGAAAATATAGAATCAATAGATAAAGTAACTTGTATTCGTTGTAATATATCGTTACATGCATATTGTGAAGAAACCGATAGAAGTGTACGCACAAGACAATATTGTAAATGCCCTCACTGTCAAGGGATAGGAACACTTAGTATGTAAAACCAATATAAAAATATTATAGCAATATTTTTATATATCGATGGAAGACGAAAAAAAAATAGAAACCAGAATAAACCCATATGTGAATAATCTACAAACCTTAGAATATTATTTGAATGAAAAACCAACTGTATGTGATACCATTAAATATTACTGGACTGCGTTAATAGATAATCAGCATCATAAAATGAATTATATTCAATTAAAATCTCGAATGCATCGTACAGAAATGTTTGTAGATTATTACACAAGAAAGGGATTTAAGATAGATGACGTAGGAAGTAGTGAAGATGTAGATATAAAAACCGCATATTATATAATTCATCGTATAGAATGGTTATTAACCGATTATGGGTATATGTTATGGAGGTCAAGAGCCCCATATGAGGTATTTTTATCAAAATATATGTTTTATCGTGATGATATATTACAGACAAATACACTGGATAAAGATATAAATGAGGATATTTATTCAACTGAATATTACAAAGAAAAAATTAAAATGGTACCACCAAAGGTGTGGGATATACAAAATTATGAAAAGATAGTTCCTCGTACTAAATCGCGATTAGTAAAGCACTCTGTTTATCTGGCATTGGATTTGATGACAATGTTAGAGTTTATGAAGAATGACATAGATAGGAATGATGATTTGTTATTTAAAGTTCTCATATTAACAATGAATGGACTTATATTTATAGGTCAATTTATATGGGAACGGTATGTGTAAAGTGTATCAAATAATAAATGATGTTAATTACCATTCCCAATATAACTATATTTATGTTCGCATTTAATAGATTTTACAGTAGCACTCCAACCACTTTCCCCTGGACAAAAAAGCCATAAAGTGATTGTTTGAGTTTCATCATCAGTCATATTTTTCCTATTTTTAAATATTTCATGTCTATTGATATTAAATTTGTAAGTATCAGGTGGTTTATTACTAAGTTTTACATTTTTCTTTTTTTTGCGTTGTCGTATGATAGTGAAAGCCTTTATACATTTCCCGTTATTAATTTGATATCTTATATGAACTTTACCAGTTCCGCCTTGGTTTTGGTCATGTGCAACAATAGTAAAACAAATATTAGTAAGTTGATAGTTTTTCTTATCAATATTTTCTTTCATATAATTACCAAAAGTAATTTCGTCATGTGCAATTTCTATACATGGATATTCGTTGCCATAATCAGCAACACATGGTGGGTGATACATACTATTCTGGGAAGAATATATAAAATTACTAATATAATCCTTTGTTTTCTTAGGTGATTCAACGGTATTATCAAGGTCTTTATTATCAATACGTTTAATACCTGCGGTTAATTGAGGAAATCCTTTCATGTATTCAAGTGTTAATGGTAAAGAAATAAGGTCACTGTATAAAGGAGGTAATATAGTTTGCATGTTATCAAATCCCTTAATTTTATTTTCAATGTCATTTTGTTCTTGCATAACTATGTTGGTTTGTAACTTGTCCACCTTTTTAGTATATTCAGCAATATTATCAGTATTGTTTTGTTCGGCGTATTTTTTATCTTGTTTTGCTTGTATTAATTCTAACTTTTCTTGAAGTATAGCTTTTTTAGCAGCAAACCAAGTACCTTGTAAATAATTAGTATATACATCAAAGAAATGTTGTGTACAATTATATTCATATTCTTTTAATATATTAGTGTTTTTGTTAGTAGTTATATTATCATTATCATCAGCTTCATTATCCGAATCAGTATCATTATTATTGCAAATCTGTCTATTAAATATACATAAATATCGGTTTCCCCCCGAATTTTTGTTATTCTTTGGTTTCTTAGTAGATATATTATCCTGAGATGAATCATCGTTATCAAAATCAATATTAAACTCATTATCTTGATTTTTTGGTAAGTAATCGAACATAACATGTGGTAAATCATTTAATTCTGCAATGGATATATTATTATCTCCCTTAGTAGTACCCCTATTATCAATATCATCTACAATATAAGCAATCCCATTTTTAAATCTATCTTTAATTTCCCATTTATTAATAACCTCTTCACCAAGTTCAGTATCTAATAACATATACAAATTGTCTTGTAATATATTGGAAGGCAATGAACTATCGTTAAGTTGATTTTCTCCTGCTAACATCCATGCTTTTCTCATAATAGGATGTCTAATGCGTTGTGCACTTCCAAAAATAGTACGTTTGAGGTCAATAACTAATGGTAAAAGTTGTTCAATATCTTTAAAATGTTTGTACAATCTACGTTTAAGTGTAGATGGTTTTTTAAATCGAATGTATAATTTACACAATGCTCGTAGTTTCACCCGAAATCTAACACAAAAATGGGAATTATAAAAATATAATTCTGCTAATAAGTCAAATAGCTCTTGTATTGGGGCTAATTTTACTCCAATCGTTTCAATCTGTGAAAGTTTTAAATTATTAAATTCAAATAATTTATTATGGTCATTATCAATATTGGTAAATACATTTGATAGCATGGTTAATGCATTACCAATCCGTTTTAATGCAGTAGTAAAAATATTATATTTATGCGTTGTCATTAATGTTTTAATTTCAATTACATCATTAGCCTGTTGTTGAATATTTTTAACAAAATCTATACATTGAGAAACTGTAAAACCAACTTCATTCATTAATATTATATAATATGATATGATATTAATAATGTCAATACTCTTGAAAGAGTTAAAAGACGATAATGCCGACAGTAATAAAACTTTGCAACATAGAAATTAACTTGGCAATATTGGAAACAGGAAATATATCACCATAGCCCAATAAACAAGATGTGTTCATAGAAAAATAGGCACGATCAAACAAACGTTGAAATGGGGGTACATTAATTTTGTCTTCTTTTATCTCATCTACTGCAACATCTCTTGAAACATTTTTGGCAGCGTCCTCCATGGCAATGTCTGTTTTTGCTTTCTCAATATGTTTTTGATATTGATTAGAAAACGAATTACCAAAAGCTTCCATCGGGTCACTAATCGTATCTTGTAATTCATTATTTATTTTTTTCTTAATGACTTCTTTTTTAATGGTATCTTTTATAAAATTAACACCGCTAAAGTGACTATCATCTAAAAACATGTATAGTATAGAAAAAAAGATGAAAGACAAAAGAAGAACAACTAATTTTGGGTGTAGATTTATATTTTGAAAAATATTCATTGATATATCATATGGAAGGAAAATATTATGTGTATTCAATAGAATTAGTAATATTCACCGTTTCTGTATTTGTGTTTTCATGATGGTTATTATTCGTTTTTATTTTTTTAATTATAGGATTTGCATTAAACTTGTTACAAAATTCCATAATTGAAATATTTTTTGTTTGAAATGTACTACCTATGGTTTTATCGTCAACATACATGGGTTGTTCATCTGGATAATACCCCCAAAAGTCGTAAAATTCTTGTAAAGAATTCTCATCATCAAATATAATCGTTTTTTTTTCATGGTTAATTTGTCCATTGTATTTAAAAATGCGGTTTCTCCATATAGGAGTATCTAAACAGTAATAGAGCCAGTGATAATAATAAATATTTTGTAAATCACTTAAATTAGGTACGACTGCACCAAATAATTGATTATATTCTTTATGAACCGCATATTTACATGCACGTTGTAATACAGTATCTGCTCTCCCCATTGTGATAGTTTTATATTTTTCAATATCTTCATTGGTTAGTGTAATAGCCAACTTTCGTTTTGATGTTGTACTCACTGGATTAGACTTACAATTCACGTTTAAATAGGTAGTGACGAATGAGTTGATATCATAATCACGGTAAATAAGAGTAGTAATAATAGAGCCAATAGTCCAATGCGCGGATTTATCTTTAGACCATGTAATAACCATTTGTTCAATGAATAAAACTAATTTTGGATTTAATATAGAGTAAGATTCTCTATATACATTGATAATATAGTCAAATGTATCAGTATCAAACCCCGAAAAATATAATTCATATGCCCAAAACATAGCTTCATCCAGATTTCGTTGCAATAATGATATAAACAATGATTGTTTTACTTCCGTTTTATTATACAAATATCTGGTGAATATAATCGGTTCTGTTGATATACATAATGATGTTGACATCTGTGTTAATAATTATAATAATTTAAGTATATATGTTTAAATCAATTTTATATTCTTTTTATAGTGTATAATAATGAAAACACGTAAACATATAAATAAAAAAATACGCAAAACTGCGAAAGTTGAGCCAATAGAATCAAGAAATAAACGAAATGCATATATTGTGAAAAAGTTTTTAGAAATGTTAAATATGGTGAAATTATATCATTGGAAAACTCGTTCCTTTTCCCAACATAAAGCAACAGATGAATTATATGAGAGATTAAATAAGCATATAGATGAGTTTGTTGAAGTATTATTGGGTAAAGAAAATAGACGAGTAAAAATGATAGAAAAGAGTTTACGTATACTGGATAATAACACAACAAAGGAATTTAATCATAATATTTACGAATTTCGTGAATTTTTAATAAATATGGAAAATAGTTGTAAAAAAAAAGATACTGGGTTATTAAGTATTCGTGATGATTTGTTAATAGATATTAATCAATTTTTATATTTAATGACATTAGACAAATAATTATTCAATTAACTTATTAGTGTTATTATAATGAGATAACATACCATATAATGAGGGTAAATACGATACACTGATTGGATAATTTCCATGAACTTCATTATAAAATAGGTTTTCTGGTAAGATTCGTTGTTGAATAGTTTCTTTGCGTTGTTTATATATTTTTTTCCAGTGTCTTTGCACGAGTCGTAACCAATGTGTTTTATTAAGAACTGTGACAATTTCAAGATAGCCTTCTTGTATAACATCAACTTGTAAAATTTGTACTTGATGATTTGTTATACGTGTTAATCCATAATAATATAAGTAATCATTTATATTATCATATGAATGTTTGAAAAATATTGGTGCTGAAACAGATGCAGATAATAATAATTGTTGACAGTTGTTATTGGTATAAATATGAGACAATCCAATATAATATTTATTATGTATTTTTTCGCTATAGAAATGTTGTGCATCTTCTACATTTATAATATCATAAATAATTCCATCATTACTGTCCATATCACTATCACTATCATAATCACTATAGTCATTATCACTATTATCACTATCAAATTGTCCTTCGCCATATAAGTCAATAATTATACTGGTATAATCTTCGGGTTCTTGACTGTCGGTACTACTAGTGACCCCAGAATCATAAGAATAATCATTGTCATTATTAGTATAATAGTACATCGTATTGAATAATATGAATAATATGCACCGTGATATTGTATGTTGTAATTATGCATTAATGCATGTATATATTGATATAGATTATATTAATATATAAGAATCAATTTTTTATACATATAAACTTTGTGAGGTGGTAATATATTTCAAAAGTAGGGTTTCAATACCAGTAAATTTATGTAAAGCTTCAATATTACCAATAATTTCAAATACATTCATCCATTCTTTTACAATTGTAGTTATTTTTAGCATTGCTTTGGTAAAGTCTCCAATAGATATAGATTTTTCTGCCAAATCAGTTTGAATAAATAATTTACATTCTTCAATAGATTGACAACTACACCATTTCATGGAAATATCAATAATATCATATTGTAATGCACCTTCATATTGAATACCAGTAATCATATTATTATCACCTTCATAATCGTCATATTTTTGAAATTCCTGAGATATTTCTTGTATTCGATACTTCAAAACAGAATCATCGGTAGTAGGTAGACTTAATCGGCAATCGCTTGAAACCTTTACATCAGTGAAACATGAAAATAGTCCAATAATCTGTTGTTGTGAAAAATCGGCGAAATAGTTCCAATTACTGAGTAAGGAAGGAACAACAAGTGAATGTATTTCTGCAATATTGGATGCAATAATTCCCATATCAGTCAGTTGATATTCTTCAGTATCATTAACAATTGAAATAAACCCGAATGTTTTTAATGCATTACATACGGTTAATGTTTGGTTTTGTATAAATTGTTCAGTGCTTCTAAGAGAATCCATATCATTTTTATACTTAGTTTTCATATCATTCCATTCCTGGACCCGTTTAACATCATCCATTAAGTAACGGTTAGTATCCTTGAGTTGTTGTAATTGTTTATCGGCTTGTTTGCGTTTTTTATTATTGGTAGTATTAAAAATGTGTAATGTATCAATATAATCATTGCAAATTTCATAGGATGTTCTTGAAGTTTTCACAAATTCTTCTTTTTTATCAATCGCGTTTTTAAGTTCAGTAGTTTCATAAATTTGACCCTGTACAGAATTACAAATTTCACGATGAACCATACTTTTTTGCGAGAATAGATGAAAATCTTTGGTCTGTCCATTTTTCAACAAATTCAAAATTAATGAATAGGAAATATAATATTTGGATACTAATTTTTGTGGAATCCCGCCCATAATAGCTTGATATTCACCTTGTGACGGATGAGAAAACAGATTATTACAATGAACAACGTGACCAATTGTATCAATACCACGCCGTCCTGCTCTTCCAGCCATTTGTGTATATTCATGCGACATAAGATGACGTTCCCCCCGTCCATCAAACTTAGTAACTCCCGTAAAAATGGCAGTTTTAATTGGACAATCCAAGCCAATTGCAAAGGATTCTGTGGCAAATAGCAGTTTGATATATTTTTTTGAAATCATGAGTTCAACAATCTCTCTTAACACAGGAATCATACCAGAATGGTGAATACCGACTCCTTTTTCTAACAATGAAACCAGATTTTGATATTCAGGCAAATGTAAATATTCTTCAAAATTGGGTAATTTACGAATGATTTGTTCACATTCCTTTCGTACGGTATATGAAACTTTACTGTCAAATTCCAATAAAGGGACAGTCATATCATTTGCACATGCTTCCACATTTTTCCGTGAAAACACAAAGGCAATTGCAGGTAGCATTTCACGTTCATATAAAAAAGTGCCCAACTGATTTAATACGTGTTTCCGTTTCATAAAAACCCGATTATCATTAAAATATTTATTGAGTTTGACAATTTTTTTATATCCAGGTTCATTAAACTTGCCATGTTGGTCTTGTAAAAGAATCAGTTTATTAGTAGTATCCCTAATTTCCTGCTGAACAACTTTATCCCGTATAGCTTTATAAATAGATTCGGTGGTAGTAACAAATCCATAATGTGTTAATGGAACAACACGATGATTGGTTGACGCCAAATATACGGATTTCCCCCCATTTTCAGCTTCTCCGCGTTCACACCAATCAGCAAAACCAGCAGGATTATCAATGGTAGCAGATAACATGACCATTTGAACATGCCTGGGCAACATTAAAATGGTTTTTTCCCAAACTTGTCCACGGTCTGCGTCATTAATATAATGAATTTCATCAAAAACAACACATGCAAGTTCGTTTTGAATATCAATTTGAAATTGCAATAATGTAGAATCATCTGTTTGTGGTTGATTAACGTTATTAAGAGAAGTAAATAAATAATTCATTAGGATTTCGGTAGTCATAATAAGTACATCAGCATTTGGGTTTGTTTTGATATCTCCTGTGAAAAGACCAAAAGAGATGTCAGGATATTTTTGTGTAAATTCATAGTATTTTTGATTGGATAATGCTTTGATTGGGCTTGTATAAATAACTTTTTTCCCCGTATTTACAAAATGTTGGATGGCAAATTCTGCAGGAAGTGTTTTTCCTGAACCAGTATGGGCAGTAACTAATACATGATTACCTTCAACAATGGATTCAATCGCATATTTTTGAAAATCGCTGAGAGAATAAGGATATAATTCAAAATGAGATTCATACTTTGAATTAGATGGGTAAGGTTTATCACAAATAACAACCATGTTTCCTTTGGTATACAGATAATATGTAGGGTATTGTTTATATATGTTTGTATTATTCTTTTTTCCATACTTGATAAAATTCACTTCTTGTATGTTTAAATTTGGAACAATTATTAGGGTTTGGTAATGGTAATGCATAAATCATATTAAAATTATGTTCTTTTAATATTTTATCAACATAAATTTTATGATTATGATCATGGAAATCATTTTCAATTAAAATAGTTTTAATATTTTGTAATATATCAACCATATCTAATAAAATATGATAAAATGCTCCTTCACAATCAATAACTAATGTATCAAAATCAATATTATATTGTAATTTAAAATCATCATATGAAATAGTATCAACAGATTTATAACCTTGTAATAATACATTAGATTCAATACAATCCCATCCTCTTTGTATTAATGGTCTATTAGATAATGCTTTATTAATAATTTGAAAATTAAAATTATTCAAATCTCTATTTTCTTGTAATTGTTTTGCAATATTTTTATCACTTTCAATAACAACTAAATTTGCACTGTTACTTAAAATAGAACTAATAATTAATGAATTACGACCTATATTACCTCCTAATTCTAATACTTTTTCATCTCCATTTAAAAACATAATTGCTAATATTTGCTCTGGTAATTCTTCAGCAAATGAACCATATTTTATTTTTAAAGATTTATGATAATTTAATAATTTTTTAATTATACTTTCATCAATATCAATTTCATGTTTTTTTTTTAAATAATTTTTATTATGTAGTATAATTTGTTGTGATTGTTCTATATTATCCATTATAAATATAATATAATATAGAATACATTTTATATATGTTTAATTCATAAATATATCATTAGTTAAAAATAACTTTATTTTATCAGTATCCTTAATATAATGAGTTGAATCTGGCATATAATCTTCTATAAAACTATCATTATTGTGTTTTTCAATATATTTACCAACATTATGTATTTTTATATTATATTTATTGCATAAATATTCTAATAAATTAACCAAATTATTTCTATCATGTATATATTGTAATGTAGTTTTTGTCTTCAAATTTAAATGTGGAATTATATGAATTTCTATATTTTCGTTAAATATTATTTTACATAATTTTATAATGTGATTTATATCATATTCAACTTCTTCGTCTGTTAGTTTTTTTTCAACTAACTTATATTTATTATGTAATTTTGCATAACGCGATGAATAGAAATAATTTAATGGAATATCATTATAATACATTACTTTCCTTGAACTTATTTCCATAATTATTTTATTTATATTTGTATCTATTTTTTTATTCAAAAATTCATTAGAATGATTTATAACACCAGGATGATATATATCTCCAAATATAAAATTAATTAATTCTTTTGGATTATTATTAATAATATTATTAATATTTGTAATATTTTCTAAAAAATATATTATTTCTCGTGTAGTATGTAATCTGGCAGGAAAAAAATTCCAACCATAATCATACATATATCTACATGAACCGATGTAGAACATATATAATAAATAATAATAAATAATAATAAATAATAAT
>Ga0209658_1000933_pt1 | contig 19316 bp, 18 predicted proteins | sample SaaInlV_150m_DNA_6_FD_184656 | JGI IMG/M metagenome (GOLD analysis project Ga0209658, IMG submission 184656) | Marine microbial communities from expanding oxygen minimum zones in the Saanich Inlet - SI037_S4LV_150m_DNA (SPAdes) (version 2) | ecosystem: Environmental > Aquatic > Marine >...
TGAAAATATTGAAACTGTTTCTGGAAACAAAGTTAAGCAGTCTTTATCGATAAGAAGTGGTATTTCGATGGAGCTATCAAAAGAGATAATAAAAACAGTTAAAGATTCAAAAATAAAAGCACAGTGCAGTATTCAAGGGGATGAGCTCAGAGTTAAAGGTTCAAAACGAGATACATTGCAAGACTGTATTTCACTGATTAAAGCCAAGCACAATGAATTTCCTTTGAATTTTGGTAATTTTAGAGATTGATTTAAATGGCACTAACACTTTATGAAAAAATTTTTAATAGGCATGTAGTGCGTGAGGAGAATGGCACGTACTTGGTTTATATTGATCGACATCTAATCCATGAAGTAACAAGTCCACAAGCATTTGAAGGATTAAGAATTGCTAATAGAAAAATATGGCGATCAAGTTCTATATTAGCCGTGCCTGACCATAACGTACCAACAACTGACCGTGAAAAAGGTATTCTTGATCCGGTTTCAAAAATTCAAGTTGACACTCTTGATGAAAATTGTAAAAAAAATAAATTAATGCAGTTTCAAATGAATGATAAGAGACAGGGGATAGTTCATGTCATTGGTCCTGAGCAAGGATCTACCCTCCCAGGCATGACTATTGTTTGTGGGGACTCTCATACAAGCACTCATGGGGCTTTTGGTGCCTTAGCAATCGGCATAGGAACTTCAGAGGTTGAGCATGTTTTAGCAACGCAATGCTTAATTTTAAAAAAATTTAAGACAATGCTTGTTAATGTCGATGGTATTTTGGGTGATTATGTTTCTGCAAAAGATATAGCATTGCATATTATTGGTCAGATAGGCACTGCCGGCGGTACTGGTTATGCAATAGAATTTGCAGGGGCTGCTATAAAAAATTTAAGCATGGAAGGTAGAATGACTCTATGCAATATGGCTATCGAAGCTGGCTCAAGAGCAGGACTAGTGAGTGTGGATGACAAAACGATTGATTATTTGAAGGGAAGACCATTTTCTCCGTTTGGTAAGAATTGGGAAAAGGCCGTTGAGGATTGGAGGGGCTTGGTAAGTGATCAAGGCGCTAAATTTGATAAGGTCATTAATATTGAAGCTTCCACCATTGAACCCCAAGTTACCTGGGGAACGTCACCTGAGATGGTGTGCGGTATAAACGACAAAATACCTAACCCTCTTGATGAGGAAAATTTATCAAATCAAAAGGGCTATCAAAGAGCTTTAGATTATATGGGACTTAAAAAAGGGACCAGGATAAAGGACATTGAGCTTGATAAAATTTTTATTGGTTCATGCACAAATTCGAGAATTGAGGATTTAAGAAAAGCTGCAGATATTGTTAAATCTAAAAGAGTAGCGATGAATATCAAGCAAGCATTAGTGGTGCCTGGGTCAGGTTTAGTTAAAAGACAGGCAGAAGATGAAGGATTGGATAAAATTTTTATTAATGCGGGATTTGAGTGGCGGGAGCCTGGTTGTTCAATGTGTTTAGCAATGAATGCTGATAGGCTTGAGCCTCATGAGCGTTGCGCCTCAACATCAAATAGAAATTTTGAGGGAAGACAAGGACAAGGAGGAAGAACTCATCTTGTTAGTCCTGAAATGGCAGCCGCAGCTGCTATTTATGGAAAATTTGTTGATTTAAGAGGAGATCGTGATGTTACCAATAAATAATCATCATGGAATAGTGATCCCTTTAGATAGAGCGAATGTAGATACTGATGCGATTATCCCAAAGCAATTTTTAAAATCTATTAAAAAGTCAGGTTTTGGACCAAACTTATTTGATGAGTGGAGATATTTAGACCATGGTGAGCCAGACACAAACCCAAAGAAGAGAGATCTTAATCCAGAATTTATTTTAAATAAAGATAATTACCGTGAAGGTACGATTCTATTGGCTAGAGAGAACTTTGGATGCGGGTCAAGTCGTGAACATGCACCTTGGGCATTGCTTGATTTTGGTATTAGGGTCATCTTAGCTCCAAGTTTTGCTGATATATTTTATGGAAATTGTTTTAAAAACGGTATCCTCCCAATCCAAATCAACGAACAAATGACTGATTTATTTTTTAAAAAAGCGTTATCTGAATCTGGTTTAAAATTAACCATAGACTTAGAAAACCAATTAATAATTGATGATAATGAGAAATATAATTTTAAAGTGGATGTATTTAAAAAATATTGCCTTATTCAAGGATTGGATGACATTGGTTTAACTCTTGAAAACAAAGAAGATATTAAAGGTTTTGAAATTAAATATTATAATCAATACCCATGGTTGAAATAAATTGGAGAAATAATGAAAATTGCAGTATTACCAGGTGACGGCATAGGCCCAGAGATTGTTAAGCAAGCTGTTAAGGTGCTCGATTTTTTTGGGTTGAGTGACGCTGTTGATTATTCTTCAATTGGTGGAGCAGGATATGATGAACTCAAGGACCCACTTCCAGAAGCAACCCTAAAACTTGCTCTGGAGGCTGATGCTATTTTACTCGGAGCTGTGGGTGGTTGGGAATATGATAAATTACCAAGAGATATGAGGCCAGAAAGAGGTTTACTTAGAATTAGGCAAGCGCTTAATTTATTTGCAAATTTAAGACCAGCTTTAATGTTTCCTGAGCTTATACATGCATCCAGCTTAAAGCCAGAAATAGTCTCAGGCCTCGATATCATGATTATCCGTGAGCTTACAGGCGATATATACTTCGGAGAACCTCGAGGGATATCTCTAAACAACAAAGGAGAGCAGGAAGGGGTGAATACAATGCGTTATTCAGAGTCTGAAATAAGAAGAATTTCGCATGTCGCATTTAAGGCTGCTAATAAAAGATCCAAAAAATTATGCTCTGTAGACAAGGCAAATGTTCTTGAGTCAACTGAATTATGGCGAAAAATTATTACTGATGTTTCATCAGAGTACCCTGAAGTCGAATTAAGCCATATGTATGTTGATAACGCAGCGATGCAGTTGATTAATGAGCCCAAACAATTTGATGTGATTGTAACCGGAAATATTTTTGGTGATATTTTATCAGATGAGGCATCAATGTTAACTGGCTCGATTGGAATGCTTCCTTCTGCTTCATTAGACGAGAATAATAAAGGAATGTATGAGCCAAGTCATGGATCAGCACCAGATATTGCTGGCAAGGATAAAGCAAATCCATTAGCAACTATTTTGTCATTATCAATGATGTTTAAGTATACGTTTAATGACAATGATAAAGCAGAAAGAATTGAAGGTGCGGTTAGAACTGTTTTGAGCCAAGGGTATAGGACGCAAGATATTTTGTCAGAAAACATGTCGCTTGTTGGTTGTGAAGAAATGGGAGATAAAGTTATTGAGGAATTACGAAATGTATAAAGTTGGTATTATCGGGTGGAGAGGAATGGTTGGTTCTGTTTTAATCCAAAGAATGCATGAGGAAAATGACTTTTTTAATATTAATGCTCAATTTTTTTCAACTTCTCAGGCTGGAGAAAGTGTTCGTATACTCAAATCTCAAGAATCCATTCTACTAGATGCTTTTGATATAGGCGCGTTGAAAAAAATGGATATTTTATTGTCATGTCAGGGTGGGGATTATACAAAGAAAATATTACCTTCACTTAGGAAAAAAAATTGGAATGGCCATTGGATAGATGCTGCATCAACTTTAAGAATGGATTCTGATGCCGTTATTGTTCTTGATCCAATTAATAAGGATGCTATCAAGAGCGCTATTGAAGCAGGTAATAAAAATTGGGTAGGTGGAAATTGTACGGTCTCTCTGATGTTATTGGCAATCCATGGTTTAATTAAAGAAAATTTAGTTGAATGGGTTTCATCTATGACCTACCAGGCTGCTAGTGGCGCTGGAGCTCAAAACATGAAAGAGCTCTTAATTCAAATGGGAGAGCTGTCAGAATCTTTAGATAAAATAAAAACCAATACAAATATCCTTGATTTAGATAAGGAAGTGCAGCTGATAATGAATTCTGACAGATTTACCAAAAAATTATTTTCAGCACCGCTTGCGGGAAGCTTGATTCCATGGATTGATGAAAAGTTAGAGAGTGGGCAAAGTAGAGAGGAATGGAAAGGCAGTGTTGAGACTAATAAAATTTTAAAATCAAATGGGCATAAACCCTTCAGTGTTGATGGTTTGTGTGTTCGAATTGGAGCGATGAGGTCACATAGTCAAGCTTTAACAATTAAATTAAATAACGATTACACAATTGAAAAAATTGAAGAATTAATAGCTTCTGCAAATCCTTGGATTAATTTTATTCCAAATGAAAAGGAGGAATCAATAAAAAACTTAAGTCCTGCTGCTGTTTCAGGTAAACTTTCGATTGCTGTTGGAAGAGTAAGAAAATTAAATGTTGGTGAGAATTTAATTTCTGTATTTACAGTTGGTGACCAGTTATTATGGGGAGCAGCAGAGCCGGTAAGGCGTGTGCTTAATATTTTGACAAATAAAACAACATGATAAAGATAAATTTTTTAAAACAAACTTCATTAGCAATAATTTTATTGATTTTTTCACTAGAGGTTTTTGCTCTTCAATTAGGACAAATTTCAGTCAACTCAACACAAGACCAGCCTTTAAACGCTGAAATTGAATTGGTAGTATCCAGTGGAGATGATTTAGATTCACTTAAAGCAAAAATTGCGGGAAAAGATATTTATCAAGCACAATCAATTGAGAGAGTCCCTGTTCATGAAGATATCAAGATCAGCGTTATCAAAGACGCAAAAAAATCAAAATTAAAGCTTAGCTCAAAAAATCCAGTCCTTGATCCATTTTTAGATTTATTAATTCAGATTGATTCACCAAAAGGAAGAAATTTTAGGGAATATACCGTTTTACTTGATCCTTTGCCAGCTAGTCAAGCACAAGTTGAAAACCTAATGGAGCCAGAACCTGCACCAGAGCCAAAACCTGTAGCTAAGAAGAAGCCTGTAGCTAAGAAGAAGCCTGTAGCTAAGAAGAAGCCTGTAGCTAAGAAGAAACCTGCACCAGAGTCAGAAGTTACGACAGTTGTTTCAAAAAAAGGGGTGACTCTTTATCAAATTGCAAGAAATAACAAGCTTGAAGGCGTAACGCTTCAACAAATCGTAGTAGGTATTTACCAAGCAAACCCAAAGGCATTTGCAGATGACAATATAAATGGTCTGGAAGTTGGTAATAAATTATTACTGCCAAACAAAGAATATTATGAAAATCTTTCACATGTGGAAGCAACAAAGATCTTAAAGAAGGAAAATGCGGTATGGAAGTCGATCAAAAATAAAAGCAATAAAAAAGAGGTTAAGCCTGAAGAGCCAGTGAAGGTGGTTAAGCCTGAAGAGCCAGTGAAGGTGGTTAAGCCTGAAGAGCCAGTGAAGGTGGTTAAGCCTGAAGAGCCAGTGAAGGTGGTTAAGCCTGAAGAGCCAGTGAAGGTGGTTAAGCCTGAAGAGCCTAGCATTGAAATTGATACAAAAACTTTTAAATCATCTATTTCAAGTGCTGATGACAACATTACTGAAGTAATTATTCAAGATAAAGAAGAAAGTGAGTTAACCACCTTGCATATGTTATTACTTGTACTTCTTTTGGTATCTATCGTTGGTTTGTTAATTATTCTTTCAAGAAAAAAACGTAAGGCTTCATTATTGTTTGAAGAAAACGTAGACGAAAGTTCAAACATTAAAATGAATCAAGTGGTAGAAGTTAATGAGCCATCAGTTTCCTTAAAACCTACAGACCGATATATTGCTGCAATGAAATATACAAACAAAGAATAAAGATGAAAATATGCTCTATTCATTTTTACTCTTCTTTAGTATTATTTTTCTTTTTTTTGTGGGTGATTTTGACTTAAGGACAAACCTTTTTTTTGTATGTGGTTTTTTTGTTATATTCGTTTACAAAAAATTTTCTATCTTACAATTCCTAAACCGTATTAAATATTTTTTATTAGCTCTTTTTTTCATCTTTGCTCTAGCAACTCCTGGAAAAGTTTTAGCTTATTATTCTTTTATTTCAGTTACAAGTGAAGGTATCTTACTAGGGCTAAATAATGTATTTAGATTAATGAATACATTCTTATTGATAATAATTTTAATGAATACTATACCAAATGATTTTATTACTCGATTTATTGTAAAGCTTTGTTTTCCTTTAAATTATATTGGAGTCAACTCGCAAAGATTAGCAGCCAGAATATACTTAACACTTGCATACTTAGAAAGTTACAGACAGTTTAATATAAACCATAAAACTTTCTTTAGTTTTATTGAAATACAATTGAGTAATAAATCCAATAATCTTCGTGTCAAGATAGAAAAAGTAAATTTTACAAAAGCTGATTTTTCTTGGTTCTGTGGGTTAATCTCTTTTATTGTGTCACTGAATTTTTTTATCAAATGAGAATTGCAGCTGCAGTCGAGTATGCTGGGCAAGAGTTCTCAGGTTGGCAAAAACAGCCCGGAATTAGAACAATTCAAGGTGAAATTGAAAAAGCTATTTTTTCAATAACTAAAGAAAATATAAACACCACAGCAGCAGGAAGAACTGATGCAGGTGTTCATGCATTGGGTCAAATTATTCATTTCGATACGAATTTAAAAAGACCTATGCATTCCTGGGTAAAAGGAATTAACGCATTCTTACCAATTTCAATTAGAATTAAGTGGGCGGTTGACGTTTCTGTAGATTTTCATGCGAGATTCTCAGCTAAGCAAAGAGAGTATCAATACCTACTCTTAAATCAATCAATAAATTCTGCGATTATGAGTCATTATTGTGGGTGGACTTTTTATAAATTACATATTGATTTAATAAAAAAATCCTTGCTAAAATTTAAAGGAAAACATGACTTTAATGCATTTAGATCTTCTGAATGCCAAGCAAATTCATCAATTAGAACTATTTCTAAAATAAACGTAAAGCAACATAAAAATTATTTTTTATTTACTTTTATTGCAGATGCTTTTTTACAACACCAGGTAAGGAATATGATGGGCACAATCATAAAAGCAGGTTGCGGAGCAATTGACATTGATCATATTGATTTTCTTTTAAAGCAAAATGACCGCCGATTAGTGCCAGCAACATTTTCACCTAATGGTTTATATCTCACCAATATTAGGTATGATTCTAAGTGGGGCCTGCCAAAGGCTAACAATAAAATAAGCGTTAATTTATAGGCTATTTAAGATATTGAGAACACGAGTAAAAGTATGTGGAATAACAAAAAAAGAAGACGCGCTTCTTGCAGCTGATTTAGGTGTGGATGCGTTGGGCTTTGTTTTTTATAAAGATAGTCCAAGATACATAGATCCTGGTAAGGTTGGTGAAATAACTTCTGGTCTTCACCCTTTTATTTTAAGAGTAGGCTTGTTTGTAAATTCAAATGAAGATGTTGTTAGGGATTCAATAAAAAAATCAAAAATAAATTTTTTGCAATTTCATGGGGATGAATCAGAGAAATATTGTAATCAATTTAATTTGCCCTACATTAAATCAATATCAATGAAAGATGGTGTTAATTTGTTAGAATGTTGCAGTGAATATAGATCGGCATCTGCGCTTTTGCTTGATACTTACAACAAAAAGTTAAAAGGCGGGACAGGCGAGGTTTTTGATTGGAAAAAGATTCCAAATAATTTAAGTTCACCCTTAATTATTGCGGGCGGATTAAATCCTGAGAATATTGAAAATTTAATTAAATTAGTAAATCCTTTTTGTGTGGATGTTAGTGGTGGAGTTGAAATCAATAAAGGAATAAAGGATAAAGAAAAAATGAAGAAATTTATGATAGGAGTTCATAATGCAACCTTATGATCTACCTGATGAATTCGGGCATTTTGGCCAGTTTGGAGGAACCTTCGTTGCTGAAACACTTATTGAAGCGCTTGATGAGCTTAGAGAAATGTATGAAAAATACAAAGATGACCCTGAGTTTTTAGCTGAATTTCATAGTGACCTAAGACATTTTGTTGGCAGACCAAGTCCTATCTATTTTGCAGAGAGACTTACCAAGCAAGTGGGAGGGGCTAAGATCTTTCTTAAAAGAGAAGATCTTAATCATACTGGGGCTCATAAGGTCAATAATACGGTTGGACAGGCATTGCTAGCAAAAAAAATGGGAAAACCAAGGGTTATTGCTGAAACTGGTGCTGGCCAACATGGCGTAGCTACAGCAACAATCGCGGCAAGGTTAGGTTTGGAGTGTGTGGTCTATATGGGGTCTGAAGATGTCAAAAGGCAATCCCCAAATGTTTATAGAATGAAGTTATTAGGAGCAACCGTTGTTCCAGTTGAAAGCGGTTCAAAAACGTTAAAAGATGCTCTCAATGAAGCTTTGAGAGATTGGGTAACAAATGTTTCGAATACCTTTTATATTATTGGTACTGTTGCAGGCCCTCACCCTTATCCTATGATGGTTCGAGATTTTAATTCTGTTGTAGGCAAAGAATGTTTAGAGCAAATGCCAGAAATTGCTCATAAACAACCAGATGTTGTTATCGCATGTGTTGGCGGTGGGTCAAATGCTATGGGTATTTTTTATCCGTATATTGAACACAAGAATGTTAAATTAATTGGAGTTGAGGCAGCAGGAGAAGGCATTGATACTGGAAAGCATGCGGCACCTCTAACATCAGATAGTAAAATAGGTGTCCTTCATGGCAACAGAACATATCTTATGCAAAGTTCTGAAGGGCAAATAATAGAAACACATTCGGTATCTGCAGGACTAGATTATCCTGGTGTTGGACCAGAACATTCATGGCTTAAAGACTCAGGGAGGGCAAGCTATGTTGCAATTAAAGATAACGAAGCGTTGGAAGCATTTCATAATTTATGTCGAGTTGAAGGTATTATTCCAGCCTTAGAGTCAAGCCATGCTCTTGCTTATGCTCAAAAATTAGCTGCTGACATGTCTACGGAAGAAGTCATCTTAGTCAACCTATCTGGTAGAGGGGATAAGGATATAAATACAGTAGCAAATATTTCAGGAATTTCTTTATAGGTATGTCAAAAATAACAATTACATTTGAAAAATTAAAGGAGTTAAATAAAAAAGCATTGATCCCTTTTATTACTGCTGGCGATCCATGTCCAACAGAAACCGTAGCATTGATGAATACGTTGGTTGAAAATGGTGCTGATATGATTGAGTTAGGTGTCCCTTTTTCAGACCCAATGGCAGATGGACCTGTTATTCAAAGGGCTAGTGAGCGTGCTCTTAAAAATAAAGTTGGTATTAAGGATACTATAAAGCTTGCCAAAGATTTTAGAGAAACTAACAAAAATACTCCTTTAATTTTAATGGGATATGCAAATCCTATAGAGGCTATTGGGGTTGGGAATTTTATTAAGCTAATTAAGGACGCACAAATAGATGGCGTTATTACTGTTGATTACCCACCTGAAGAATCTAAAGAATTTGTTAAAAAACTTAATAAGGAAAAAATTGACAGCATATTTTTACTCTCACCGACAACAGAGGATGATAGGGTTAAATTAATCGCTGAACAGGCATCTGGTTTTTTATATTACGTCTCTTTAAAGGGGGTTACAGGTGCAGCAAATATTGATATTAAGCAAGTCTCTGAAAAGGTTAAAAATATTCAAAAATATTCAGATTTACCTGTTGCTGTTGGTTTTGGGGTGAGGGATCCTGAAACAGCAAAATCAGTTTCAGAAATTTCGGATGCAGTTGTAATTGGAAGTAGAATCGTAAACGAGATTGAAGGGTCTAAAAAAAATGAAGTTATTTCGAATGTTAAAAAATTGATGCATAGTATAAGAAATGCGATTGATTCCTCTGGGGTTCAATAAAATATGAGTTGGTTGAAAAAAGCGATTCCACCTAAAATTAAAAATATTTTAGGTAAAGTTAAGAAAAATATCCCAGAAGGATTGTGGCAAAAATGCCCATCGTGTCAAACGGTTTTGTATGGCACAGATTTAGAAAAAAATAATTATGTTTGCCCAAGTTGTGATTTTCATCATCGAATTAATGCAAGAAAAAGAATTAGCTTAATTCTTGATACCCCTGGTCAGGTGGAATTAAATAAAGACATTAAACCAAATGACCCACTCGGCTTTAAAGACTCTAAACCTTATAAGGAGAGAATTAAGTTATCACAAAAACAAACTGATGAGAATGATGCATTAATTACTTTTAAGGGGCATTTAGAGTCATTAGATGTAGTAATTGCATGTTTTGAGTTTAAATTTATGGGAGGGTCAATGGGTTCTGTTGTTGGTGAAAAGTTTGTTGAGGCTGTTAATACTGCCGTTAAGCTCAAATGCCCATTTATTTGTTTTTCTTCAAGCGGAGGGGCAAGGATGCAGGAAGGGCTCTTATCACTTTTCCAAATGGCAAAAACAAGTGCTTCTTTAACTAAACTTAGCGCTGTTAAACAGCCCTTTATTTCTGTTTTAACGGACCCTACTATGGGTGGGGTTTCAGCTAGTTTTGCAATGCTTGGAGACATAATAATTGCAGAACCTAAAGCATTAATTGGATTTGCTGGCCCCAGAGTTATTGAGCAAACTGTAAGAGAGAAGTTACCTGAGGGATTTCAAACCTCAGAGTTTTTATTAACTCATGGTGCGATTGATATGATAGTTGATAGAAGGCAGCTAAGAAAAACTTTGGCCGACCTTATTGTAAATCTTAAAAATTGACGTGATTGGTGAGTTAGATCAGTCAAGCTCTATTGGTGAATGGTTGGAATTTATTGATCATATAACATCAAAGGAAATTGAATTAGGGCTTGATAGGGTTCGCCAGGTTTATAAGAAACTAAATATTGATCAATATTTTCCGATTGTGATGGTAGCTGGGACAAATGGTAAGGGTTCTACGTGTGCTTTCCTTGAGTCCATCTATCATAGCTCTGACTATAATGTAGCTTGTTATTCGTCACCACATTTTTTTAAGTTTAATGAAAGAATTAGGATTAATAAAATTCCTTGCTTAGATGAGGTGATTGTTGATGCGTTTTTTAAAGTTAATAAGGCAAGAGAAAGCATACCTCTAACCTATTTTGAAATGACTACATTGGCAGCAATGTTGATATTTGTAGAAAATGATATTGATATTGCTATTATGGAGGTTGGGTTAGGCGGCAGACTTGATGCTGTGAATGTTTTTGACCCCGAGATATCTATAATTACCTCTATCTCTATTGATCATCAGGAATTTTTGGGAAGCTCTATAGAAAAAATATTCAAAGAAAAATCAGGGATTTTTCGAGCACATAAAAATGCCATTATAAATTTTAGCTGTGATGAAGCATTAATAAAAAAATGTAAAGATGATACAAAGGCTATTATCTCTAAGATTAATGCTGACTATTATATAGAAGAGGAAAATTCTAAAATCAATTTTATAGGAAAGAAAAAATCTTTTTTAAATCTTCCATTGCCAGGGCTTAATGGAAAGATACAGTTACAAAATTTATCCGGAGCTCTTCGTGTTGTTGAGCTTATGAGTAAAAATTTTCCGGTAACACAAAATGCTTTAGAAAAGGGGATTGAGGAAACAAATATAACTGGAAGAATGCAGTTTATCAAAAAAAATCCATTGATTATTTTAGATGTTGCACATAATAAAGAGTCTGCTGAGTCTTTAAATCAATTTTTTAAACAACAAAGACTAAAGGGAAAGGTTCGTTGTGTTTTTTCACTGCTAAAAGGTAAAAATACTCCTGATATTACAAACCAATTTATGGATTACGTTGATGAGTGGTATGTTTCAGAAATTGATTCTCCAAGGGCGTCTAAGGCTGATGAGATCATTTCAGAACTAATTAAGCAAAGAAAAGATATTGTTAGCTATGAATTTAATACAACTCAAGAAGCTTTTTCAAAGGCATACAAAAATAGTGATGTTGATGATAATATAATAGCGTTCGGTTCCTTTTTTATTGTAAGTGAAATTTTAGAAGATATTTCAATATGTCAAACCCAAAAGATTCAGTAAGCAACCTTCTTTTAATTAAAAGAGCCAAGAGACGACTCGTTGGGTCCATAGTAATACTTATTATCTTATTTTCCTTATCCATATTTTTTGTAAAAACTAAAACTGAGGCTATAAAAAGTAATCCGAAAATTTCATTTTTAGAGACTACACAACCATTTGCTGTTGCAGAAAAAATATTGGACGAAAGTGAAGGCATAATTTTTTCTTTAAACGAAGACCTAGCAATCAATGATAACTCCCAAAAAAAAAAGGCTTTACTGTTCAGTTAGGTATTTTCACGGATAAGACAAATATGGAGAAAGTCAAAGATCAAATTAATGCAATGGGTTATAAAACAAATGTACAACTAATAAAAATGAATAATGAGGACAAAATAAGATTAACCACGGAATTTTTTTCTAACGAAAAACAAGCGCGCATAATTCTTCAGGAAATTAAGAAAGCTAACTTATCAGGCTTTATAAGAAAGCTACCATAAATTTATGTCATTAATTGATATTTTAGTAATTCTAATTCTATTCACCTCTCTAATTTTTGGATTTTTTAGGGGTTTTGTTAAGGAGCTTTTAAGTCTTCTGGCATGGGCGTTGGCTTTTTTTGTAGCATATTTCTTTGCTTCAAGCGTTGCAATAATTCTTCCTTTTGAATCCGAATTTTCAATAAAATATGTTAGTAGTTTTGTAATAATCTTTATATTAGTTTTAATTGCTTCATCGATACTAATCAAATTCATAAGCACCTTCATTCATAAAATTGGCCTGGGCGCTTCAAACATAATTCTTGGAGGTTTATTCGGAGTATTGAGAGGGGTAATTATTGTTTATTTTTTAATTTTTGTTATTGGAAAGACTTCTATTGTCGAAGACCCATCTTGGCAGAACTCTAGCTCAATTGCCCTGATAAAGCTATTAGTAGAAAAAACATTCCCTTATTTGCCACAGGATTGGCTTAACAATGTAAAATATGTTGATAATACAAATTAAATGAGATTTATATGTGTGGGATAATTGGAATAGTTTCAAATAGCCCAGTGAATCAAATGCTCTATGATGGATTGCTGGTCCTTCAACATAGAGGTCAAGACGCGGCTGGCATAGCTACATGCGACAATGGTCGAATAAAAATGTATAAAAATAATGGTCTGGTGAAAGATGTTTTTCGTACTAGACATATGAGGCATTTGTCTGGGAACATTGGTATTGGTCATGTTAGGTACCCAACGGCTGGCTCTTCTTCTGCAGTCGAAGCTCAACCCTTTTATGTAAATTCACCTTATGGTTTAGTTCTAGGTCATAACGGCAACTTAACCAACTCTGAAAAACTGAAGGGCGATATGTTTAAGCAAGACTTAAGGCATATTAATACAAATTCTGATTCAGAAGTATTACTTAATGTTTTAGCTGATGCGATTGGAAAATCAACAAAAAGAAATGTTCTAACTTCAGATATTATTTTTGACTCAGTAAGCTCAGTTTATAAAAGATGTAATGGTGCTTATGCCGTAGTATCAATGATAAACAACTTTGGGTTACTTGCCTTTAGGGATCCTCATGGTATCAGACCACTAGTAATTGGAATCAAGGAATCTGAAGATGGACCTGAATATGTGGTCGCATCAGAAACAGTCGCACTAGACATTTTAGGATTTAAGTTGCTTAGAGATATCGAACCAGGTGAGGCAGTATTTATAGATCTAGATGGAAATTTTTTCTCCAAAATTTGCAGTCCGGTTGTTAAACGAACACCATGTATTTTTGAATATGTTTACTTGGCTCGACCTGATTCTATGATTGATAATATTTCGGTATACCAAACGAGGTTGAATATGGGAAGGTCGCTTGCTAAGAAAATTAAGAGTGAATGGCCTGATCTCAATATTGATGTTGTGATACCAATTCCTGACACAAGTAGGCCAAGCGCACATGAGGTTGCACTGAAGCTAAATGCAGAGTTTAGGGAAGGCTTTATCAAGAATAGATATATAGGAAGGACATTTATTATGCCAGGTCAAGAACTTAGAAAAAAATCTGTCCGACAAAAACTTAATCCGATTAAAGTTGAATTTCAAAATAAAAATGTATTACTTATAGATGACTCAATTGTGCGTGGTACAACGTCAAAGGAGATAATTCAAATGGCAAGAGATGCCGGAGCAAAAAATGTATTTTTTGCTTCTGCTGCACCTCCAGTAAGGTATCCTAATGTTTATGGAATTGATATGCCATCAAGAGACGAGTTAGTAGCATACAATAAGGATGATGAGCAAATATGCAAAGAGATTGGGGCTGATGCTCTAATTTATCAAGACCTTGAGGAGTTGAAGAGGAATATCCTTCAAGAAGGAAACACAATTGAAGACTTTGATTGTTCCTGTTTTGATGGAAAATATGTAACCAATGACATTGATGATGCATATCTTAATAGGATTGAAATGCTTAGGTCTGATGATAATATACATGAAGTGTCAAAAAGCTCATCACAGCTTGATTTAATGTTAGATCCAACAAGCGAGCAAGAGGAACATGCGTAGTCAATATTTGCCATAATATTGTTGTAAAGTTGTATAATTTTTTAAATATTAATTGAATTGCTTTAAGTTTATATAGTTAATTTAATTAATTTTTTCTTGGGTGCATTTAATCCAACTTGCTCCACCCGCAAATAAAAAAAAGGAAGCTAAAAAGGAAGTCAATGAATAAAAAAAACTTACGAACATCAAAATTCGCAACAAATTCAGTTCGAGCTGGTACTTTTCGTTCCAGCCAGGGCGAACACTCTGAGTCTTTGTATTTAACTTCAAGTTTTATTTTTCAAAACGCAGAGGAGGCGGCAGAAAGATTTGCAAATCAAGAAGCAGGTAACGTATATTCTCGCTTTACAAATCCTTCAGTTAAAATGTTTGAAGATAGGTTGGCTATACTTGAAGAGGCTGAGGAATGTGTTGCAACATCTACTGGTATGTCAGCAATTTTATCTTGTATTATGAGCCTTTGTAGAGCAGGTGATCATGTGGTAGTTTCAAGAAGCGTATTTGGCACAACGGTTAAATTATTTGATAATATTTTATCTGAATGGGGTTTAGAAGTTAGTTATGTTGCTCTCTCAGATGAAGAACAGTGGAAAAATTCATTAAAGAAAAATACAAAACTTTTTTTCGTTGAAACACCATCAAACCCACTTATGGAAGTCTGTGATATCAAATTTTTGGCAGATTTAGCTCATAAGAATAAAAGCCTATTGATTGTAGATAATTGTTTTTGTACCCCTGCCCATCAAATTCCAGTTAGATTTGGAGCTGACATAATTATTCATTCAGCAACAAAATATCTTGATGGACAAGGTCGATGTTTGGGGGGTGCTGTTCTTGGAAAAAGGTCCCTGATGAAAAAAGTAAGAGGATTTCTAAGGTCGGCTGGAACTTCAATGAGCCCTTTTAATGCTTGGGTTTTCTTAAAAGGTTTGGAAACGCTTAAAATAAGAATGGATGCCCATGCAAGTAATGCATATAAATTGGCAGTTTGGTTAGAGCAAAATAAAAAAATTGAAAAAGTTTACTACCCCGGATTAGATTCACACCCACAGTATGAATTGGTAAAAAAACAACAAAACACTGGTGGCGGAGTAGTTTCATTTAAGGTTAAGGGCGGAAAAGAAGCGGCATGGAAGTTAATTAATAGTACTAGATTATTATCAATTACAGCAAATTTAGGTGATACAAGATCAACGATAACGCATCCATCAACTACAACGCACTCAAGATTAAATCAAGACCAGAGAGATCTTGCTGGAATTACTGAAAATTTAATAAGAATTGCAGTTGGCCTAGAAGATATTGATGATATCAAAGCGGATATAAATTAGACATAGAGTTAGTAAAATCTCACTTAGTAACCTAGTGATACATGGTAAAATCACTTTAATAAAATCAAAGAATTTGTAAATTATGGATGATCAATTCGCAAAAGAAACAATCCCAGTAAGCCTGGATGGTGAAATGAAAAAATCGTATCTCGATTACGCAATGAGTGTAATTGTTGGACGCGCATTACCTGATGTTCGAGATGGACTAAAACCAGTCCACCGAAGAGTTTTATACGCTATGCATGAGTTAAGTAATAGCTTCAATCGGCCTTATAAAAAATCAGCCAGAATTGTCGGTGACGTAATTGGTAAATATCATCCGCATGGTGATACAGCAGTTTATGACACTATCGTGAGAATGGCTCAAGATTTCAGTTTGAGGTATATGTTAATCGATGGTCAAGGAAATTTTGGTTCTGTTGATGGTGATAATGCTGCGGCAATGAGATATACCGAAATTAGAATGTCTAAAATATCTCATGAATTATTATCTGATATAGAAAAAGAGACTGTTGATTTTGGACCTAATTACGATGGGTCAGAGCATGAGCCACTTATTATGCCAACAAAACTCCCCAATCTTCTTATTAACGGGAGTTCTGGGATAGCAGTTGGTATGGCAACAAATATTCCTCCGCACAACCTTACTGAAGTTATAGAAGGCTTGCAGGAGCTCTTAAGGAAGCCTGATATTTCGATTGATGAGCTTATTGAAAAAATACCAGCTCCAGATTTCCCAACTGCGGGAATAATTCATGGGATATCTGGTGTAAGGGATGGATATAGGACAGGGCGAGGAAGGGTTGTGATGAGAGGAAGAACTCATACCGAAGAACTTGATAGAGGTAAGCGTGAAGCAATTATAGTCGACGAGCTTCCTTATCAGGTAAATAAGAAAAATTTTATTGAAAAGATTGCAGAGCTTGTAAATGGTAAGAAAATTGATGGTATTTCAGACTTAAGAGATGAGTCTGATAAATCAGGAATGAGAGTTGTTATTGAGTTGAAACGTGGAGAAATTCCAGATGTTGTTCTCAATAATCTGTATAAACAAACTCAACTTCAAGACAGCTTTGGAATGAACATGGTTGCCTTAATAGATGGACAACCAAAACTTCTTAACTTGAAAGAAATTCTAGTTGCTTTTTTAAGACACAGAAGAGAGGTTATAACACGAAGAACTGTTTATGACTTAAAGAAGGCAAGAGATAGGGGGCATGTACTAGAGGGTTTAGCTGTTGCATTAGAAAATGTTGATGAAATGATTAAAATTATTAAATCTGCTGAGACACCACCTGACGCAAAAATTGAGCTAATGAAAAAAACCTGGAAGTCTAGTGTGGTTGAAAGCATGCTCCAAAAAACATCTATAGGTCTTTCAAAACCAGACGGGCTATCTGATCATTTTGGCCTCAAAGAAAAAGGGTACAAGCTATCAGATAATCAAGCTCAAGAAATACTCCAATTGAGGTTACAAAGGCTAACAGGGCTCGAACAAGAGAAAATTGTTAGTGAATATAAGAGCATTCTCGAGGTAATAAGTGATCTTTTAGATATTTTGGAAAATTCTGAACGAGTTACAAAAATAATCCAAACTGAACTTGATGAAATAAAAGCCCAATATGGTGATGATCGAAGAAGTGAGATTATTGAAGATGCAAATGATTTATCTATCGAAGACCTAATTACCCCACAAGACCTGGTAGTGACCATTTCTAATACAGGGTATATAAAAGCCCAAGTGCTTGATGAATATAGAGCTCAGCGTAGAGGCGGTAGAGGAAAGCAGGCAATGACGGCCAAGGAAGATGATTTTATTGAGCAAATGTTTGTTGCTAATACACACGATAACATCCTTTGCTTTTCAAGTAGAGGACAGGTCTATTGGTTAAAAGTTTATGAGGTGCCACAAGGCAGCAGGGTAAGTAAAGGCAAGCCAATTGTAAACTTGTTCCCTTTGATGCCCGGAGAAAAAATAAATGCAACACTTGTAGTTAAAGACTTTGTTGATGATAAATTTATTTTTATGACAACTTCAAAAGGTACTGTTAAAAAAACTCCACTTTCTGATTTTTCAAACCCGAGAAAAAATGGAATTATCGCAATTAAGCTTGATAATGGAGATTATTTAATTGGTGCTGAAATTACAAATGGAGAAAATGATATTGTCCTTGTTTCTAATGGTGGTAAAGCAGTATGGTTTGATGAAAATGATGTAAGGAGTATGGGAAGGAATGCAAGGGGTGTACGAGGTATGAAGATACCAGACAATAATCAAGTTTTATCACTTCTAATAGCATCTGAAGAATCAGAATCTGTTCTAGTTGCAACTGAAAATGGCTATGGAAAAAGAACTGTTTTATCAGACTTTAGAAAATCAGGGAGAGGCACACAGGGTGTTAAAGCTATTCAGGTGAGCGATCGAAATGGCATTGTAGTTGCTGCAAGACTAGTGGGTGACTCAGATGAAATTATGTTAATTACTACCGGAGGTGTTTTAATTAGAACGCGTGTTTCAGAAATTAGGGAATTAGGAAGAGCTACCCAAGGCGTAACATTAATTAATTTAACAAAAGATGAAAAGTTGTCTGGTCTTGCCAAGATAGTGGAGCCAGAACAAATCAAAATGAATCAAGATGAGTTACCAATATAATTTCTCTGCTGGACCAGCAATGCTTCCTAAAGAGGTTATGTTGCAAGCCCAACAAGAATTTTTAAATTTTGATAAGACAGGCATTTCTGTCATGGAAATGTCTCATAGAAGTAAAGAGTACCTTCCGATTGTTGAAAAAGCAGAGAAAAATTTAAGAGCCTTACTTAATATACCAAACAAATATAAGGTACTTTTTTTACAAGGCGGAGCTATCACTCAAAACTTTATGGTACCTATGAATTTGTTGAATAATGGATCAGCAAGCTATGTTGTTTCTGGGTATTGGTCAAATCGCTCATATAGAGATGCGCAACCATTTGGCTCTATAAAATTATCAGCATCATCAGAATCAAGTGCTTTTGAAAAGCCACCTAGTTTTGAATCTTGGAATTTTGATCAAAAAGATGCGTATGTTCATTTTTGTCAAAATGAAACTATTCATGGGGTTGAGTATTTAGATTCATTCAGGATGCCTAAGGTGCCTATCGTATGTGATATGTCTTCAACGATTCTATCAAGGCCCATGAATATTGATGATTATGGTGTGATCTATGCTGGAGCTCAAAAAAATATCGGACCCTCTGGTTTGACTATTGTGATAGTTAGGGAAGATTTGCTTTTATTTGCTGATAAAAAAACTCCCACTACATTAAATTGGAAAATTCAATCAGAGAATAACTCAATGATTAATACTCCCTCTACATTTAGTATCTATATGGCGGGCTTAGTTTTTGAGTGGCTTTTAAACGAGGGAGGCTTAAAAAAAATAGAAAGATTAAATATTAAAAAATCAAAGTATTTATACGACTTCATTGACGAAAATGAGTTTTACATT
>Ga0209658_1000946_pt1 | contig 19079 bp, 16 predicted proteins | sample SaaInlV_150m_DNA_6_FD_184656 | JGI IMG/M metagenome (GOLD analysis project Ga0209658, IMG submission 184656) | Marine microbial communities from expanding oxygen minimum zones in the Saanich Inlet - SI037_S4LV_150m_DNA (SPAdes) (version 2) | ecosystem: Environmental > Aquatic > Marine >...
ATTTGATTAAGGGAGTTTACGAAAAGATTGCCGAAGATAAAATCCGTATTACAGAATTACCTATTGGTACATGGACTATGCCATACACTACTTTCCTTGAATCGTTGATGGATGGAACCAGCAAAACTGGTAAGAAAGTAACACCCAGTATTCGTGATTTCACATCTATTTCTACAGAGGTATCTGTTGATATTACTGTTGTATTCCCACGAGGAGCATTACATGAATTAGAACAAACTATTGATGAATATGGATGCAATGGGGTTCATAAGATTTTGAAATTGTCTACTACGAATAGTGCTACAAATATGCATATGTTTAACAAAGATTGTAGATTGCATAAATACGATTCTATTGAGGAAATTGCCGATGAGTTTTATGATGTTAGACTTGGTGTATATAATAAGAGGAAGGAATTCCTAATTAAAAATATGAATCACAAGTTAATTCGTTTATCTAATCGTGCACGATATATTCATGAAAATCTTAAGGGTTCTATTGATTTGCGTCGTAAAAAGGCAAATCAAGTTACAGAATTATTGGAAGGTATGAAATTTGATAAGATTGATGATGATTACAAATATTTGGTCAAGATGCCAATGGACTCAGTCACCGATGAGAATGTTGTATCCATCATGAAAGAAAAAGATGATACACAAATGGAGTTGACTGTGTTAACAAATACTACATTAGAACAGATGTGGTTAGGTGAATTGGCGACTTTTAAAAAGAATTATATGACATATAGACAAAAACGTGAAAAAATTCAAGCAGGACAAGTCAAACCCGCTGCTGCTGGTAAGAAGGTCACCAAAAGCAATGTCTTAAAAATTAAAAAGAAATAATTATTGTAAATATTCATCTATAAATTTCTGTATATATACACCATTTTTTATATGGATAAGTCCATCACTTAATTCTTTACATAAAAACCCTTCTGCATCTACATAGTGATTATAAACATCAAAGAATGTAAAATTATTTTCAGTACATTTTTGCTCTAATATTTTATTGAAATACAATATATATTGTTTTCTTTCTTCATCTGTTCCTAAAAATGGATATGCAAATTCGGGTTCAAGGCTTATTGATTCCTTTTTTATTGGCGGGGTAACACTATAAATACATACATTTTTTAATTTGTTATTGAATACTTTAACATTGAGTTGGATTGCTTCAATATAATCATTTATAATTTCTTCAATTATCATTTGAAATGTATTATCGGGTGTAATATGTTTATGTATATGACATCTACAATCTATCTCCCCTAAACAAAATATAATTGTATCATTAGTTTTTACATTAAATTTTCTAATATCTATTCTTTGTAATTTCTTTTTTCCAAATGTATAACACAATGAAGAATTTATATTATTCTTTTTTATATCATCACCCCAACCAAATAATGCATGACTATCGCCAAATGTATGAATAACTGAACCTGCATCTGGGTTTTCACTATTTTGTGGGTTATCTATAATTAAATTTATTTTTCCTTTCTTACGCCTTGTATAATTCATTAACATAATGAATATAAATCTTGATATATATATTCATTATAATGTTTATCAATTATATATTCTCTATGTATTAGAATAACTCTTATTTTTTATTTTTTCTGGATTTACGTTTTCTACTTTTTCTCATTTTTCTGCCACCTGTTTTTCTTCCCTTTTTACTGGTAGTTGGACGTACAGTACTTCGTGAGGATGGAGGAACATACTCTTCTCGTACACCATCTATTTTTTTTGCTAATGGTGCTAAAACTGGTATATTTTTTTTCATATTATTGGGTGTCATGGTTGTTATTGGTGATGGACTTAAACCTACACGAGGCAATGTTATTGGTGATTGACTTATTTTTTTTGTAGGATGTACAGGGGGTAGAACAAAGGGTATATTTATAGGAGATGGATTCATGTATTATATACTATATAATACATGTAGAATAAAATAGTATTCATGCCTTTCATTATCATATATTTATACAAAAGGTTTTAATTCCAATTGTTTACTTTCACGGTCACTTTGTTGAGGTAATGCTAATGGAACTGCTAATGTACTCTGATCTTCACGGTATTTCATGTAACCAACTGCTTCATTGTATACACTTGGTACTGCATATTCAAGTACTAACTTATTCAATCTGGATACTTCTTTTGTTATATTATTCATATCAAATTCAGCGTGTTGTAAAAAAATACTTCGCATAATAATTTTCAATGTATCCATGTTCTGTGGTACAATAACAAAATTATCACCAGACATTTTATAAACACCTGCACGTAATCCATTTTGAATTATTTGAATATTCTCTGCAGAAAAATAAACTGTTGATAATAAATTTGATTCTAAATCACCAGCAATAGCTCCTCTATATTCGGTTGTTTTGTTTTTTACCGCAATACGTTCTTGCATTTTAAACTGAATTTCGGGTGAGGGTTCTTCCATTATGTTAACACGCCCATTATATGCTGATTTATCTAATATTTGGTTGTTTTGATATATATCTATATTGGTCAAATTCATTTTATTGGTATAATCTTTAATAAGAAATAAATATGCAATTTACTAAATATTTAGTAATATGAAATAGTCTGTATTGATTAATTTATAACATTAATATATAATGGAGTGGTTTTACTTTATAACTATTGCAATCGCGATAATTTTATTAATAGTTGTATTAACCTTTATTGGCTCTCGTATGGTCGGAAATAAAAAAGGAGGAAATACCGATGACGCTTATCCTCCTATTACAAATACTTGTCCAGATTTATGGGAATCGTATGCAGATGATGCTAACAAAATATGGTGCAAGGTTCCTGCATTTGGTACATCTAATATTGGTTCATTACGACCAAGTCGTTCTGCCGATATCGTTCAATCTGATAAATATCCCAAAATAGTGAAAGAAAATAAAGATGGTACAGTTAATAATGATTGGGCTGACATGCAAGATAATGAAATTCCTATATGTTCTAAAAAGGGTTGGGCTAATATGAATAATATTGCATGGGATGGAATTTCTAATTATAATCAATGTGAGTAATATCATTATGAGTAATTATTACAAATTATATATTCTTAATATAATTTGTGACTTAGACCGTGCGTATGTTCTTACTATTTACAAAATAATCCTTTCGCCATTGTTTTTATTATTTTGTTATCCATTTTTACCTGTGCCTCTTCCACATCACCCAATATCACTCGCATCATTTTGTAACAGAAATTGTAATCACGTGTATCCATTTCTTCAGACTTCGGGTGAGCGGTTTTCCATTGAGGGACCGTTCTATAATTATTCATTGTTATACGAGTTAATATCTTACGTAACTTTGTTAATTCTTCTGTGTCCTTACTCCATTCATCCTGATCTTTTATATACATCGTTTCCCGCTTGATATCTGTACAATGAATGGGTCTCTTTGTAATGTCCATATCTTTTAAACGATCCATTATCATCTTCGTCATACCATTTACATACCCATGATGCCCGATGTATTCTATTTCGTCTATGTTGATATTTAAATTACCGAGGAAATCTGATATGTTCATTGCATCCTTACATGTATCATTCAGGAATACATTAAGGTTGAACTGATTATTAATAGTATTATTGTTTATGGTTTGAGAATTCTTTGCTAATTCCATCATTTGGGAACTTTGTTCAATTAATAATTGCTTAAAATCTTGGTTTTCTTTTACTAATGTTCCTATCATACTATGATACCCTGCGGGTTCTGTTACATCTTCTACAAACTCATTCGTTTCTGCTGTGGGAATTTCTGGAATTTTATAGGTACATTGGCGTTTATGATTATTTAAGCTTTGCCGATGCTTATAGTCTTTTCCACACTCACATGAGTATGCAGTGGCATTTTTTGGCATTTTTGTGTAAGTATTTGTAAGTATTTGATGTTTTGCAGTCAACAAATGGCTATTATAATTACTTAACTTACTGCATTTAAAGTTGCATTCTTTGCAACTATAAATTTCGGCATTTTTCGGCATTTTTTTGTAAGTATTTTGTAAGTATATAATACTTACATAAAAAATGCCTAAATCCTTTTTATAGAAAAGTAATTAAAAATTTGTGCAGTCAAATATTTTATAAAAAATCGTGATTTGCTGCATTATGCTGTAAATTGGATTTTCGTGTTTTCTGAAATAAAAAAGTGTTTCGGATATCCCAAAAAAGGACATTCTGAAAATGTCCATTTTTGGAAAAGTGCAACCACTTTTTTTTCGGATTATTTCTGACAACTATATAAATTGAAAATAGGACTTAAAGAACGAGGTAATAAATAATATGTAAAATTACCCATTATTAACTAATTGAGTTATAAGGAGTTAAATACACTTATATATTTGTATGTTTGTTACAATTATATAAATTGAAAAGAGGACTTAAAGAATTATTTAACAAATTTGATAACACTTGGAGGTTCATCTGTGAGATATTCCATTTTGGATAATTCAACTGGTCGTTGCACTAAGATATGTTCAAAAATATCAGAATCAGTTTTTATTTTAATATCTAATTGGCAATTTTCGTCAAGAGTATTTATCGGTTTAGCATTTGTGGATACTGCTTGTTGTTTTTCCATTTCCATGACTTCGTATTTTAACATGCGTAGATTTCTGGCTTCGGCATTGATTTGGTCAACTTGTACCCGAACAGCTTGTTTTAAGAACTCAATATTATCTGTTTTTTTGTATTCAGCAAGTAATGATTTAATAGATTCAATAAGTTTAAAGATAGATTCATTTTTCTTGATAACCAAAGCCTTAGTAAGGTCATTATCATAATTATTATTATATATTTTGAGAAAGTCCTCGTACATTTTGGTAATCTCGTTATATGTATTAATTTCGTCATTGAATATGCGAATAGATTCTTCTTCTGTGATATAACTAAAAAGCCCATCAAGCTTATCACATATGATTTTTTGCTTAGATTGCTCAATCTGGTCTTTATAATCTTGGAAAAAAACACGAAAGCTCGGCATAAAACTATTGAAAATTTGAATATCCAAGCTGCATGGGTTTTGTGGGTCTCCACATAATGCAATATATTTGTTATCTTTTATTCCAAATGTTGTACCAACTGGGCGTTGACATTTAATACATGAAGCTTTAACTGATAAAACAGCCATTCGTCCCATTTTTTTAGTAGGAGCTTTTTTGTATACTTTGCGTTTGAGTTTGGATAATTCCTTTTCATAGTTTGATTTTATTTTAAAATATTCATTCAACGTATCAACATAATTTTTGTGGCGTTGTTCGTCGTCTTCTTTCTTGGCTGCATTTAAAGAAATAGTAGTTTCAGCATTACGAAATTCAATACTGGGCGTGTTCTCCATAACAAAATCAATAACTCCATCAGGGAATTCATAAATAATATGAACACTTGTATTAGATATGTGGAGAACCTGAAGAGATTTAGTATTTCCAAGATGTAAAGACTCTAAAACGGTGCTGTTTTCACATCTTAATTCTTTTAGTGAGGTAGGTAATTTCTCAAGTTTGGGTATTCTATTAGAGGAACAATGGAGAACCTGTAAATTTTTGAGATAATCTAACTCAAGAACCTCAATATAGTTGTTATTCACGTTAATTTCCTCAATAGTTTTTGGTAGGTTCTCCAACTCAAATAAAAGATTATGATTACATGTAAATTTTTTTAGTCCTTCAGGTAAATTAGTAACACTGGTAACGTCGCCCTTATTTATAACGACCTCCTCAACTAAACCAAATCCAAATTCTTTTAAAATAGAGAAATCCAAGTCACCATGCAATGATTCTTTAAATTCAATTCTTTCAATTCTTTTATTGGTATTTACGAGAACATCACGTAATTCAGTTTTACCAACGTTATTGTTCTCTAATATATGCTCTCTTTGTTGATGAATAATGTTCATTAATATATATATAATAATAACATATATATTATACTTGGATAAACGGTAAATCAGTAATACTGGATGATTGTTGTTCTCGTCTTTGTTTGCTATCTTCTTGGTAATACCGTATTTTAGAAACAACATATTCTTGGTCGCGTAATGTTTTTTGATGTTTTTCGTAATCAGTAGGTTTACGTGTATAACAATAATATAATGTAAATCCAACAATCAAAATAAACAACAGGAGAACCGAAATATTAAGAACATAATAATAGAAATTTAATCGGTTTACATGACATTTATGAAGGGTTTGTTGTATATGTGAACTTGCATTGATTTCAATTAATTGAGGAAGATCCATAGACCAATAAATATAGTATATAATTCTATGATTATATTATCACATATACGCTAAATAATACAAAACAATATAATAAGAAAAAATAGCCATCAAGAATATAACCAGCCAAATGGGAAAAACGGTTTTATGTTTATAACCGACCCCAAACTCGCGAAACCCGCCATCTTCTGTGTATAGGAACAATGGTTGATAAAAATGTAATGTGAATGCAAGAAAAATAAAGAGTAAAACCGCAATATTAACCTTATTATTGTGTACAAATCCTTTAATGTAATTCATTTATTATTTATATTACGCCTATAAATAATAATCTGGGATTTACACAAAAATTACATAAAAATAAAAAAAAAATCTAATCGTAATTAGGTTCTCTATCTTCTTCATAAAATACTCCATCTTCATAATCATCGCCCAAACCACTAATATCAACAGCTTCTGCATCTTCTTGATGTGTAGCTTCAATGTCAGCGTCTTGTTCAATATCATAAATCTCTCTGCGCATTTCATTAACAACTTGATGTACATTACCAGCAACATCATCATTTAACTGTGTTAGCATTTCGTTACGTTCTCTGGTATAGGTATCTTTATCGTAATGAACTAAACCACGTTGTTGTCCAATATTCCATTTTCCCAAACGGTATTTTTTCATGAGTACTTCAGCTTTTCTTGACTCGTCGGACATATTATCAACACCTAAATAGTCAACAAAGCTTTTCTTTTCACGTTCTTTTGCCATATTAACTTTTTTGATAACTTCCTCATATGTATAATTGGTTTCCTTCTTATTATCCATCTCAATTTGCAAGAAGGCATGAAGTAAAGAAGCAATTCTGGTTTTTAAATCAAGATTTTGTGTATCTGTATATATTTGTATTTCCGTTAATTCATCTGTATTCTCTTGAGATTGCGAAATAGCACCCATTTGTAGGGAAGAATCTATAACTTCCTTATTATGTTCTCTTAGTTGTTGCTTTAATAGTTGTTTATCTTTGCGAATAATATTAGGCTCATCGCTGAGGTTGATATAATTACATAACAACAAATAGAAGCAATGTGTAAATAACAAATATATGGTTTCTTTTCCAAATAAGGAATAAAAGGAAAGGATTTGTTTCTCGTTAGACTCGTTAATTATTTCTCGTTGAATATCGGTTTGTAGTGGTAATAATTTAATAAATAAATTTATATCAGTGGTTTGTGCAACAATATTTTGTAGAATATCATTAATTGTAGAGTCGTTACTAAATGCCATGATTTTATGATGATGTTTTTGCAAAAAGTTTTCAATATCAAATACATGGTCTTCAGCCAATCCCCAATGCTTTGGGATAACCATATAAGGAGACGAATTATTTAATAAAAGTTCTGGATAAACTTTAGAAAGCATAACAGTAGCATTTTGTATATATTGAGTAACAGTATATAAACCATTATCGTAAATATTAACGGTATCATTGGGTTTATCAACAGACCATTTGGTAATATCAGCTAAATAAGAGCGTAATTTATCATAATTTCTATCAGATAAGTTGCCATAATCGTCAAAGAATTCCATAATTTTTTTATACATACGTTGATTACATACAGATAAATAATCAGTAAGGTCATTCAACTCAGGTGTAAATGTATCATGCATTTTTGTAGGACTATATTGACTAATGACATTCCGCAAATGTTGTCGTATACGTTCTCCAAAAATATTAGAATCAATAACATCCAAATGTTCAATAAAATCAGTTAATCCATCAACAATGTTTACAGAATTTGTCATGTTTATACCAACAACGTTACGGGTATTAATAATAGTCATCAAATGATATAATGTTTCAATTGTAAAGTTTTTGCCATTACGTTTCAAAAACTCTATTTTTTCAAGCATAGACCATGATGGTTTGTAATCAGGTAGTTTTTCTCCACATATAGATAATAAATCATCTGGTACAGGTAGATTTTTATCAAAATTACAATAATATATGATAGCTGCATAAATGTTCTCCTCTAATCTACCGGTAGGTAAGTCAGGATGATGTAATCGCGTAGATTCATCATGAAAAAGAGAAGAACATGTAGAAATCTTTTGAATAGTAGTTTGAAATTTGATCATAGAGCGAACCTTTTGTAAGAGAACTTTAATATTTTCGTCTTCATTGTTAAAATAAACCATCGGTTTAATTAAATTGTTACCATCTTCATTACAACAAGAATTTTGCAAGAACGGAATTTGGCTGGAAGTTTGTAATAACAAATCTTTCTCCTTAATAATTTTATTAATAACTTCAATAATGCCATAACCAAATGCGGATATACGGCTATGTAATAATGAAATCATATCATTTTGTGTAGATTTGCCATTTTTAATAGATTCCATTAATTCTTGTTTGAAATCTCCACCGATAGGTCGTAATGTTTTAATAATAGAATAAGGAGTAACTGGTGGCATGAAATGATGCCATTTAGAGATAGCATGTTGTTTGGGAATCTCTATATCTGGTTTTAATACTAAGAAAAGGCGTTTTTCAGTATATAATTCATCCACATCACTGCGAATAACGATATATTTCTCAAGAACATCTTTGATACGAGTAGCAATTTTATCGGGATTTAGTTTTTGTATAGAGTTCCAGGGTTGAATAGAACTTTTTACTTTGTTAACAACGCATGCTATATATTGAATACCACTGATATCTTCAATGCCGATTAATGGATAACCTGTAAATGATTTAACACATCCAGGGAAAACGCGACTAACTTCAAACGATGGTGTAGCAGTTTGTATACCAACAAACGTGATAGCAGTGACAATCATAATAATAGTTTCATTTGTATATTTATCATATGGACCCAATGGTTTCCCTGTTTTTTTAATATTAGCTTCATTACGTCTATTATAAGCAGTTTCAGTTAATATATGTTTATCTGCAACTTCATTAGATACTCGTAATATAAATGATTCCATCGTTGTAATTGGTATATTAATGCGTGTTAATATGGTGTTAGCAATATTGTATATTTTTTCACTGAGTTCACTTTCAAAAACAGTAGTCGCAGTGTTTTGTGCAGATTCTCCCAAATCTTTTTCCATAATAGCGTGTGATGTGATACGAAACCCAGTCTCATCAAATCCTTCTTCTTCACTAAAATCAAGCTTGCGAATAACATAACCGCTATGTTTGTCAACAATAGAATCGCCATCGTCGCTCATAACTCCAACGGTAGCACATAATTGGTCTTGTTTATCTCGGTAATTCCCTCCAGAAACGAATGTATTAGCTAAATCATAAATAGTTTTTGGAAATAGCTTTGCATTGGTATCTTTACAATAAAACCAATGTGGAGAATCATTTAATTTTTCAATCATAGGTTCTCTTGTATAATGTGTAACAAACTTGCATATATCACTCTGTTTTTTAATAAAATCTGGTTGTCCCATAATAAGTTCTCTTAATTGCACATTAACCGATTTAATAACATCAGTTTGTGAAAACCGTTTTCCAATTTCGTAAGCTAAATTATTAGGTTTGTATTCGCGTATTTCGCGTAACATTATATTGCGTTTTAACTGTTTAATATAGTATGCAATTTTGGTTTCTAACTTATTTTCAAAGTCATCAATAGATTCATTGTATCGTTTATCAAATTCAGTTTTCATTTCGTTCGTAGACTCCATATTAATGCGAATTTTGGCATTTTCACGAGATTCACATATGCGTGATTTATCATTATATAAACAAGAATCGTTAATATTACAATAAAGAGATTGTGTATCCATAAACGTAGTTAATGTAACATCAGTATCAACAACCCACATATTTTTCAAACGACGATAATACTGTATTTTTTTACGAATGTCAGCTTCAGCTTCAACAGATTCCTTTTCTTTTTCATTTAACTTAGACTCATCTATTCCCTGTTGTAATGTTGGTTTTATTTCTAATACAGCATAATTGCCAGAAACGACCTCTTTCTTTTTAGCAATTAATGTTTTAGCAAATTCGGGTGCCATATGTGCAGGACAATTATGACGTTGTATTAGATTTTCAATTAAAAACTCAATAAAAAGTGCAGGGTCAAGTTTGGCTTGTTCATCTTTATATTTTTCAATAATATCGTAAGGTGTATCATCATAGTCTTTATCAAAATAAATAACATCAACAAGGTTGTCCTTCTGTAAGTCTTTTAGTGAAGTATATTTTTTAGATAATACGCGAAGATTACAATCAGATGGCTTTATTTTTTCAATATCACTCATATCATCAACTACTTGAGGTGTTAACTGTTGCATAATAGAATCAGGAGTAATAAGTGACACCATAATAGAGGTGATAGCATTCATAAAAACCGTTCCAGTATCCATTTGAATCATGCGATTTAATAATTCATGTGGAGATAACTCCGGCGGTTTTTTATCATTAGGGTGTATTAAATTGTAAACTTGGAAAAAAGAGTCGGAAATATCTTTTTTTTCAGCCAAAAGACGTAGAACAATATTAGGGTTGTTAATGACATGATAATTATAATTATGCATTTTATTGTATTGTCTTGATTCTTCCCCAATATAAGATTTTAAACTTTGTATTTCTTTGTTTACAAAATGACGAATCGCTTTATAATGTGCGTAAGTAATATCTTCGGTATAAATCATAAAAGGTTCTAATTGTTGAACCACACTGATCATAGATAATTTATTCTTCATATATTTATGAAAAAGCTGAATAATCGTAAATGTTTGTGGAATAATACTTTCCACAAATTTTTTAAAACGTTCATCATTATCAATATAATCTACATCTCCCAAGGCAAACTCATGTATGCCTTTAAAAATGGTTTCTTTGGTTTCCTTTTCCATTTTTTCATATTCAAGTTCATGTGATAAATCATCTAATATATGAGGAACAATTTCAGTATTTTTACGTAATGCACGAAATAAAGAAAAGTACTGTTGATGTAATGAAACCCGTTGTAACATATTAGTAGCAGGTAATTGTATAGCAGAAAATTTGACAATAGGTGCAGGTAATACCATCAACGATTTTAAACACATAGTTTCATTGGGAGTCATATTGGTTCGAGTATATACAGTTTTCCCCCCTTTAAGTAAATGGTCAGATAGTTTATTAAGTCCTAAGTTATACCTCTGCATAACATATTGACGTTTGGATGCACCTGAACGAGTATACACTGTGCTATTGAACTCATCCAAATTATCAACAACTGCATCAATATCTGCGAGTACTTGTGTAGTATATGTACTATCACACGTTTTGTCAACATTAATAGGGTTCATAATTTCTTGAATACGTTTTTGCATTAACGAATAATCTTTTGTATCATTAGGATTACGCTCATAATAGTCATTTTGAATAGTTTGTAAATCAGATAATGTTGATGATGTGGTATCTGCAAATATATCATCAATATCTGTGCCGTTATGTACATCATATAGTTTACGTTGAATTTTAACAGTAGGTAAAAGCCATTGTAAACGAACATTCATTTTCATAATATTTTGTACTAATGGTTTATAATAATCGCCATGTTTGTTAACATCATATATATTGTTATTATCATCAAACTTAGAATACCTTTCGCGAAGTAATTTATAATTGCGAATAATATTGTGAATATTATTCATAACAATTTCAGTACGTTCACTGTTAGGTATAGTAGATAATAACTCATCCATCAAATCATTTACTTGTACATCAATGCCGAACCGTTGTTCACTTTCTTTTCTTTCAACTGCATGTTTGACTTCTCCCAAATCATCGTTAAAATCAATAGTTTCTGCATCAATGTACATATCGCGTAAAACAGTACGAATATTTTGTGTTTGTGTCATATTATCTGGTATGTTGACAATGGACTCTCCACTTTCGGTAAATTCAATGGTAGCAGTTACATCATCATCGTCATCGCCGATTTCAAAGACTTCCCCTTCTTCAAGTCCTTGTTTTAATACAGAAAGTGAAACCTTAGATTTAAGTGTAGCGGGTTTCTCGCGTATGACGATTTTATCAATAGGAATATTTTGCGGTATTCCTTGATACTTAAAATCTAAAAAAATAGTATTTAATTCGGGATAAGTAATGATTTCAATCATATCTTCATCCAAATTAGTAATTTCACCAGTTATAATTGTAGGAATATCTCCACCAATATGAATACTTATCCAATTGTGAGGTAATAAATTATTTTGTCGTGCATAACCTTTATCTTGGCTACGACTTAATAAATTAATTCGTATAATAGATTCGTCTGTTAAATTGCCAGATTCATCAAGATTAAGCTGTACCTCTGTCAATGATGAGATTTGGGTTAATTGTATATGTTGATTATCAATATATTTGATATACATAGAGTTTTCATGTAGTGCAGGATTTGTAGGTGCAATAATTTCAATGATATCTCCTAATTCTAATGATATATCAGGGTTTATTTCATTAGACATATCTATTGTATTACTTTTGTCTATATCCATACGGAATAATAAAATATATATTATGTATCTAAATTATATTTGCACAATACAACAATTGTATATTAATACTCACGTTTTATGTAAATAAGTTAAAGATAAGGATTATATATCTATAATTGCAATATGATAAATAATATACATACAACAAATATAAATACTAATATTAATTCAAAAACGGTATATAATTATGAATCTTATCATAACGGAAAGCTATACAATAGACAATGCTACGATGAAAATATGCTATGTATTGATGATATGGAATCTGGTATGTATCGTTCAGTGATTAGTTCAGTTCCTGAAAATAAATTATTGGCATTTGCACCACCAAAAACGTTAACATTTTCCAAGTTTAAGTCATTAAACAAATCTTTAAATGATATTGTTATTCATGAATATATAGATGGAAGAATGTTGCATGTATTTTACGATAGTAGAATATCTTCTTGGAAACTAAGTCCCGTGATAATAAATAGTGAATTCATTATACCAGAAATAGATGAGTCAGCCTTTATTATTGCTATGGGTGGAGACGTATGTAAATCATTTAATAATTTGTCATTTTTGGAGTATTTTCCTAAAAATTATAGTTATACATTTATTATAAAAAAACAGCTAATGTTTCAATCATCATTATATTTAATTTCAGTGTATAAAATAACAGAATGTAATCAAGTAGAATATATACCCCAGCAAGAATATGAAAATTGGAAAGTATTTTCAAGTTTGACCGGTGTTATTTGTTTCCCTAAACAAGGCATAATAAAAGATTATTATATCGATTTATTAGAGGATATAGATTATGACTATAGTTCAAGTAAATGGGTATTAACAAATATTAAAACGGGTATGCAAACAACTATATCCACATCTATTTATAAGTTGAATCAAGAAATTGTATCTATAAATAGGCTTATCATATTTCAGTATTTATGTTTGCAGCGTATTTATAAAGAAAACGAAGAGCAAATGTATAGACTACACAAGATAAATAAGCATTTTTATACAGTAAAGCAAACATATGACTTATTTATTCGTACAATGCATGAAATGTATATTAAATATTACATTATGAAAACAACAAGTGAACTACCTATAAAATATAAACCATTTATCACGCAAATACACAAAGAGTATTACATTTATCCACTAAAACATAATAAAAAACAATTGGTAACAAAACAAATAATTAAAGATTATTTTGATAAAAAACATCCATTAGAACTATTAACAATATTATCTTGTAATAACTAATGAATGAATTGAAACGAAATCATAATATTATACAAATCAGTATATAATATTATTTGTTTACATAGAACTATACATTTGAGATAATTTACTCAATTTCAAAATGTAATCCGCACAATGACCGCGATTGGTATCATCCATAGTCTTAATAGGTGTACGCACTTTATCAATCATTTTCATAAATTCTGTTCCATTGGGTATATTTTGTAAATCAGCACTGTAATCTTTTTCAAAAAAGAAATTAACGTCACCTGCCTCAATAACCTGAGCATATGGTGTATAAACTAATTTGTGCCATGATTTAATTAAAATAGAAGGATTCATCTGTTTAAATGACAATAATGATGTTTTTGCGGTAGCTATATCTTTTTGTTCGGGAAAGATAGAAATAATATCGTCCAAAAAGGACATAATTAATTTATTAAAAGCTTTATTAATAGATGATTTGTCAGCCATACTAATAATAATATATTTGGTTTCTGTTTATATATATTATTATCATTATTTATTTTTTCTTTTTTGAGTCTTTCTTTTTTGAGTCTTTCTTTTTTGAGTCTTTCTTTTTTGAGTCTTTCTTTTTTGAGTCTTTCTTTTTGAGTCTTTCTTTTTTGAGTCTTTCTTTTTTACCGTTTTGCTTTTTCTTTTGGGTTTAGTTTTCTTTAATTTATGATTTCGCCTACCCCCATATTGAATATATTCATCAATACCATTTATATAATCAGTAAATGCATTATCATTCATTAACTCTTCTTCTGTCTTTCCGTGTTCTTCATATATATTTTTTGCAAATTCGGTAAATGAATCTCGTAAGGTTTTTTTATCTACAGATGTTGCAAAAGCAAAAACATTTTCTTCTGTTTTAGCATTTGCAATAAGTGTTTTTATATTTTCATCATTATCTGTATTATTGACCCATAATTTAAAGATTTCACCCATATCGGGTAATACATTATTAATAATATTTAAAATGGTTTGTTGAGTTTCATTAATGTCATTCTTAGCTAAGATCATTGTTAATGATTGCACTACACGTTCAAATATACCTTTTGTACAGGATACATTGGCAGCCGCGTTACGATTAGAACTGTACGCTTCTGCATTATCAGTAATCCATGTATGTATATAGTTACCGCGTTCGGCATCAGTCCATTGTGAAGACCATACATAGGCAAATGTAATTAATACTATTGTCATAATTTCTCTATCATCTATAAATCCTTCACCATCTGAAAACTTTTGTATTACCCAATGAAAAGTGTTTTGTTTGTTATTTTTTTCTGGTTCAGCAAAATATTTTATATGTTCATTAAAAGCTATTCTACTAACACGTAGTATTTCTCTTACAATATGTTGTCTATTTTCACGTGTACTTGTAGGTAACAACATCATATCTTTAAAAAAAGGTGTTTCTTCATTTAAATCTGTAAGATATTTATTTATAGTTTCAATATATCGTTTTTGATTAATTTTGTCAAATGCATTATGAATTTCATATGCTATACCTTCTCCTTCTCCTTCTTCTTCGTAAAAATCTCCATTGTTAAAATCTTCATCGTCAATCTCAATTCGGTTAATAAATTCTGGAGGAAGTTTATCTATACGAAAATCACCATTCTCATCAATAAGTCCAGAATCCATAAACATATCTTCCATATCGGTATACGGATGTACAAACCAATTACTTAGATCTTGATTAAAACTTTTTGCCTCTTGAAACATTCCTGCCATATCCACTACATTACTTACATCCCACTGACTTATATTTTGATTAAAAGAGGTTGCACATTGAAACATTCCTCTCATATCGGTTACGTTACTTACATTCCAACGACTTATATTATCATCAAAATCCGGATTGTCATAAAATAAGTCAGACATATCAGTGACCTCGCTAACATCCCAATCCTGTATACCTTCACCTGGAATATACTGTACCCAAGTACCTTTGCCAGAATTTTTATTCCATTCTATAATTGCTTCTACGATATTTTCACTCATTATAAATTTTATATTATTTTCATATTTTTCAATTAGAAGTTTTACTACATCAGATGCAATATTCATATATGTTCCATATTCTATATATGGTTCGTCTTCTGGTTTCCATTTTGTTTCGTATTCTGCGGCAGCTCTTGCTGCAATCATAAAAGGTGTTTTACCAGAATTATTAACTTCATTTACATGCGCTCCTGATTCAATCACTTTGTTCATCATATCTAAATCATCATTACCATTAGATTTAATATATTTTTTAATACATTCCATGAGCATTGTATTTCTACCCTTACCACTTATATTCACATCAGCACCTTTTTCTAAAAGTAAGTAAGCAGCAATATCATATTTGTTATTTTTATATGCATACATAAGAGCGGTATCTTCATCAAAGATGAATACATCCTGTATAATAGTTTGGTTTATATCTATGTTATGTTTTTCAATAGTTTTTCTAACATTTTCAACTATACCACTGTCAATTTCTTCACGCAATTTGTTATATTCCAGAAAACTGCCTCCCTTTTGTTTTTTAGAACGGTTATTTCTTAAAGTCTTCTTTTTATTCTTTTGTGTGACCATTATAATATTATTAGAAAATAGTATAATAATTTATTTTTTATAATTACGATAACGGTTAATCCAAACTTGGTAATCATAATGTGACATACATTTACCAGTAAGAGGGTGTTCATGCTCACAATCTTCAGGGCAAGGTGCATTAAATCCAATATTAGCCCATGTTTCTTTATAATTGCGATTATTTTTTTCAGTAATAGTCATTTTAATAATAGGTTTATGGTATAAGTGTTGCTGTGAATTGAGTAATTTAGTAAGTCTATTATTATACATATAAGTCAACAAGATAAATATAAAATCTGAACAAATATATAATATGAAAACAAATAAATGTGCGTACTGTAAAGGAATAGGACATTATATAAATAACTGTAATCATCCAGCAATAAATATTCTACATAATAAAATTCGTAAAGATGCAGTAATACATATGTATTCTATGATAAAACACAATTTTAATTATTTATTACATAAGTTATCAAGATTAACACCGCAAGAAATACGTGTGTTGTTATATAAAAATGATTATAACTCAAAAATAGCAATATCCCCATCTAAAACAGATTTACAAATATATTATCAGTACTTGGATGAGGTATATTCATTTATAAATAAGGAACATATTAATATACCTTATATAGATAATAACGAATTATGGAATTATGCAAGTGAAATACAATGTAATACTGAATTACAAAACATACTGAATATTTATATAGATATTGTAAAAATATCTCCAAGACCATATTGTTACGATATTAATATGCAGTATGTGGAATCCCATACAGTAATATACGATGAATATTGTGCTATATGTTTTGATTCGCTTCAAAAAAATAATGTATGCACGTTGAACTGTCATCATAATTTTTGTATTAACTGTGTCAAATTATATTTGATAGGATTGTATAAATATCAGGATGATAGGAATGAATATTACCCTGACTGTCCATTATGTAGAACCTATATTTCATGTATCAGTATAGATGATGGAGAGTCATATGTATATTTTGATGAAACCTTTTGTAATAGATTTATACCTGGTTATTTTAATAAAATTATGAATAATGAAACAATAATTACTCACAATTATGAAAAACCATTTTATTATCATATTGCACCATATGAAGAGGTTTATGAATATGATGATGTAGATAGCCCATACAATCATCCAATACTCATACACAGCCATTATCATTTATATGCAAATCTATGTAAGATTATAGGATATATAATTAATAATATCTATGAGAGAAAATTATTACAATCATGGTTATTTTTTATTTATATTGCGAATTTTGTATTAAGACATAAAGAAGACATCATTGAATTATTTTATGATTTTTCTCCAGAGCATTGATGGAAATTTGTAAATTATATTTATATAGACCTGGGTTGTATATTGGGCGGCATGTGTTGGTTAGGCTGTCCAATATCATCCATACGTTTTTGTTGTAACGTGTCCAAAGTAACATCATTGGATACTTTGTCTGGTTTATAATCATCAGGAGGGGTATTAATAAGATTCATATCATTTTGCACAGATATATAATTATATAATGGTCTTGCTTGTCCATTTCCCTTTGCACTTAACTCATCAGGTGTCATATCATAGCTTGTAAATTTTTCAGACATTATATTTGTTCCGCCGTTTGATGTTGCTAAAAAATATCCACTTGGCTCAATATTTGGTTGCATATTGGCAGACATAGTATTTTTGATTTGGGGATGTAAATGTTTAATAATATCATCCCCCATAAGAACTCGGTACTGTTCTTTTATAATTAATAATGATGGAACACTATGTACATTGGGTGGCATAATAACCTTCCCCCCATTTTCAAGAGTAATGTATGTTTGTCCATTAGATGGGTCACGAGAACGTTTATCGATACAAATAAAACTGATTTTATCGGTCAAGTTACTTTTTACTAAAGTTTGTATAATACTTTGTGAATGTTTGCAATAATTACTATAATATAAAATATCCATTAATGAATTTATATTATACTGAAAAAAATGATTTTACAAATGAACGGATTTAGTTCATTGATCCACTACACATGGAATGTAATAATCTATTTTGGAAATAGAAAATAGCATAACCTAATGCAATAGAAATAGTTTGGAAGTAGAAATCGGAACCTTTGTTTTTAGAAATACCAACTAACAAAGAAGATATTAACAAAACAGCAAGTAAAACAAATCCTAAAACAGATAAAAGCCAGAAGTAATCGCAGAATTTGCGGTCAAGAGGTCCAAATAGAGTTTCCATGATGTCAGCCATATTGGTGATTATAAGATATGAAAAGAAAATATATAAAACTACTAAATATATTTAAGTTATAGAAACAAATACAAATAACATAAAAATATATAGTATAATTTATATACTACATCATGGATAATACCACAGTATGGAAAGTAATAGACAAATATTTTGATAATAATCCACAATCTTTAGTAAGACACCACATTGAGTCTTACAATGATTTTTTCA
>Ga0209658_1000954_pt1 | contig 18998 bp, 23 predicted proteins | sample SaaInlV_150m_DNA_6_FD_184656 | JGI IMG/M metagenome (GOLD analysis project Ga0209658, IMG submission 184656) | Marine microbial communities from expanding oxygen minimum zones in the Saanich Inlet - SI037_S4LV_150m_DNA (SPAdes) (version 2) | ecosystem: Environmental > Aquatic > Marine >...
TTAGGTTCATACCCGAGCTCTTTAAGCTTAGTAATATCAGGTACCCTATAGTATATATCACCATGTTCTTTAGAGAAATCTTTCTCATAAGGTCGATACATCATATTAGATGTTGTGGCAATCTCACCAAGAACTGCCTTAGCTAACTCATTCATTGTTGAGGGGGTATCATTACCAATGTTATATAGCTCACCATTAGTATTAGAGGCTATCATAATACCATTAATAGCATCTTTGATATGACAGAAGGATCTAACTTGTTTTCCATCCCCATATATGATTAGATTAGATCCTGATTTGGCAGCATCAACAAATCTTGGAAGTACCATACCATACTTACCAGTTTGACCTGGACCTACTACATTAAAGAATCTTATGATCGTATAGGGGAAATTAGAAGCTCTAATCATGAACTCCATCATTAACTTAGCAGTTGCATATCCCCATCTTAATTTAGATGATGGTCCGATAGAAGCATTATCCTCTTCATTAAAAGGACCTTCACCATATACCTCTGAAGTAGATGCAAATGTTACGTGGCGATTAGCCTTTTGTAATAACGGGATAAGCTTATTCATAATAGCGATATTATTGAATAGGGTACCAGATGGATCCTTATCGATGTGTTCTACCCCAACAGATCCAGCTAAATGGTATATCTTATCAGCCTTTCGAAAGAGCTTTAATAACTCTTTATCTTCCATTGTAGCTATATCACCTTCTATAAAATTATACAGATTCTTATACTGTTTAAAATCATCTAAGTTAATTTCACTAGTGGCTAGATTATCGATAACAACTACTCTGTTGTTACGCTCACCAAAGTGCTCATCTCCATCTAACAGTTTATGTGATAGGTGCTGGCCTATGAAGCCCGCGCCTCCCAGAATTAAAATGTTCATATATGTCTCCTAATGTAATTTCCTCTACTTCTAATGGTTCAAGTTCAATGATGGATTGCACCAACTTATTTACTTGCATTATATAGTGTAATTTATTTGGTGTTGTAGGTTTATACGCGGTTCCATCCATACATCTTTTAATGAATGAATCATCACTCATACCATCACCATATATTGATGGTAGTCTGTAATTAGTACCGCTAATTCCGTTAGAGTGGTGTAAGTAAAGCTCCATCAAACGTTTAGCTGTATTATAACACCCCTGTTGGTTATTAATTAATGTATCTTCAGCACCCAATGATGATATATTTACAAAGTGTGCCTTCTTACAAATATTAGAAGCAAGCTTAGTTCCGTCAATAATAGTGTTAATGATTTTAATTGGATTATCGTTAATAGCTTTAGTAGATGAAGGACATGCTAAATGGTATATACGATCACATTGTATCGGTGTATAATCCTTATCGATTTTAATAAGAGTCCACCCCTTATCTTTAATAGCCTTACATAAGTGCTTCCCAATAAATCCAGAATGTCCAGTAACGGCTACCACCATATAACACCAATGCCTAATATGAATATTTGAGGAAAGAAATTAAGCATAACTGCTTTATCCTTATTAGCATACGCCCATACCGACCACAACGCTGCACCCATAATATGAACATAAACATTATATGGAAACAGATGTGGTTGAGTGTGCAGGAACATAGCAAATAATATGATTGTTGCACTAATATATTTTAATACGACCATACTTCTCCATCATTGCCTAACCTGATAAATCTAGACCCATTCTCCCGTAATCCATCTTTAACATCACGTAAGAACTCTTTACGAGTCTTTGGTGTGAACAAATCCATATCTAATGCTTTACATAAATCTTGATCATCATCAACCAAATGCCCTCTTCCACATACAGAGTAGCACCCATTTCTACCAGCATTAACGAATACAATAGATCCGTAGTCTTCACTCCATCCCTTAATGTTTAACTTCATTTGTTCATATGCTTTATACAATACAAATCCAGCTACACCATATACTACAACTTTCTTACCCTGAGAAGCTAAACCTGCAGCAACATTTACCATATTAGGTTCTTGTATTCCCATGTTTATAGATGAGCAGTCGAATCCCCACATATCACAATGAAGTAATATGATGTTGGGAGTACGCCTTATGAATTTATTTAAAGTTGCTCTCATCGTTTAACCAATCATTGTAATCAGTACCTTTAATAATATTAAGTAAGTCTTTATCACTTATCTCATTATTAATTAACTTATCATACCCTTCTGGATTTTGTTCAAACCCACCTAAGATAAACGTCCAAGCCTCTTTAGGAAATAAATTATTTTCACCAAATAATGCAGATTCAATATTACTATAGTCCTTCCAATATTGCTCAGGTCTATCACTATACTTGTAATGTGCTATGATAAAATCTAATACAGTATCAAACTCATGGTTAAATGCCTCATTGAATTGTCCCGATGTCGAATTTCCATCAATATATTCTTTAAGCATCTCAATAGCTCTAACCACTAAATATAAACCAGTCGATTCAATAGGCTCAATAAAGAATGATGATAACCCTACAGATACTACCGTTTGATTCTCCGACTCAATAATGTGTTCTTCATTACGACCAGTCTTCATTGGTACTCTATTTAAGTCTTCCAATTTAACATCACGATCAAAGTAATCACATAGGTACTCTAAGAATTCATCTTCAACGTTAGCGCCTTCTGGAAAGACGTATCCGATACCAATTTTATCTTTCATAGGGATTTCCCATGACCAACCGCTCTTCATTCCAGTGAATGTCGAAAACGGTTTACGTTGTGTATTAATATCACTATAATCAGCTCTATAAATTAAAGCTTCATTATTTGGTATGATACTAGAAATATCTACAAAATTTGTGGCAGTAGGTGCAGCGTCATCGAATATATTACGACTAAAGCCGGTACAATCAATAACCATGTCATCAGACAATTCTGCTAACTTAACAGTACGTCTCTCTACAGTTAAATTATCAAAGGTATCAAACACCTGATCCATATACGACATCAAGTCATTAACATCAAAATGATTTGAGATGTCTTGGTAATCCAACATATCATTTGGAATCTTACCGGTCTCCATTATTTTTGAGATCTTAGCAGATTCTTCAGCATCAATTCCGAACGGGAATGTAAATTCATGTCCAACACGTCTAAAGTCTTTAAACTTAATTCCTAATTTTAATGTACCTTTGCATTCTCGTATAACATCTTTAATTGATATACCGGCCTTATCCATAAAGTTAGATACATACGGCACGATAGCTTCACCAACACCGATTGTTATATTGTCTTCTGGGTATATCCAGCGTATTTCTTTATTTGGGTATGTCGAACATAAGAAGAGTGTTGTTACGTATCCTGCAGTTCCGCCACCAACAACTGCAATTCTGTCGAGTTTTCTATTTTCTTGTAATGCCATAATTTATTATCCTTTATCATCGATGGAAGCCCATCACCTTTAGTAGTATTCATTATATAAACTCTGGGTCTACTAGTCATTCCAAAGTTATTCAAATCGTATTCAACGTGCTAATTGTATTCCTTAAACATACTTATAATGGGTTTTACATCTGATCTTCTAACGAATTTATTTAAAGTTGCTCTCATCTGCTATCCATTTGTGAAACGGTTGACCATTTCTCACCCGCATATATCCAGCGGCATTAATGGCCGGGGTAAACTCAGCCTGCTTAAAGCCAGATAGTATAAAACTCCAACTCCTCTTTGGGAATATGTTATTCTCTCTGTATAACTCCACATCTATATTTTTATAGGCCGACCAATAATCATTAGACCTATCACTAAATTTATAATGGGCAACGATGAAGTCTAATATAACATCAAACTCATAGTTATAAATCCTATCATATTCCTCAGCATCTATTCTACCCCTAAAATATTCATTAATCATCTTAACACCATAAGCCACTAAATATAATCCAGTACTTTCAATTGGTTCAATAAAGAAACTTGAAAGGCCTAGGGCTATGATGGTTTTCCCATTATATTCAACAATGTGTTTCTTATTACGGCCTGTGATCATTGGGATCTCAGTGATTAGATCCTCTTGTACGGTATCGAAGTGTGTTTTTAAATGCTCTACAAATTCAGCTTTAACATCATACTTACCGTCATGTACATAACCAAATGCAATAGTATCTTTAAGTGGAATTTCCCAAACCCAACCATAGTCTTTAGCTACGGCATGAGTATATGGTACTTGTTGTTTTGATCTGTCTTGGTACTCTGATCTATATACGATAGCCCTATTATTAGGGATTTTATCAGAAATGTCTACAAAGTTATTAGGGACAATATCTTTCATCAACGACTTACTAAAGCCAGTGCAATCTAGTATCGTCTTGTTATCAATCTCATCAAAGCTATTAACAAACTTTCTTTTAATAGTAACATTAGGGATCTCAGGTATTATGGTATCTAAACACTCCATAAGCTGACACACATCAAAGTGCCCAGCAATCTCAGAATAGTCTAATATATCTGAGGGTACAGTACAGTCCTCCATACACTTTTTTAATTCAGCTGATTCACTTTCAGTGTCACCAAAGGGATGGTAGAATGACTCACCTTTATTAAAATCAGTGAACTTAACACCTAGCTTTAAACTACCATTAATATCTCTAAGTATTTTTTTAATATCAATACCCAAATCTTCTAAGAAATGGGTAACATCAGGCACAGTAGCCTCTCCAACACCAATAGGACTATTTACCTCTGGGTATATCCATTCAACTTGGGTGTCTGGATAGTTTTTAGCAATGTATAATGTAGCTAGGTATCCTGTAGTTCCGCCACCAATGATTGTAATTCCATCTTTGATTCTATTTTCTTGTAATGCCATAATTTATTATCCTCTTCCATTGTTCGAACACCATTACCTTTAATAGTATTCAATATATAAACTCTAGGTCTATTAGTCATCCCAAAGTTATTCAAGTCGTACTCTACATGCCAATTATATCCTTTAAACATCTCTATAATAGGATCAACTGATATGATATCACTTGTTGACCCTACCACTTGAGAGTTGTTGTAGTCTATGGTTAAAGCTATATTCTTCAATTGCTTTTGACCTATAAACTGAATAGCCTCTAAGGTATTGCCCATTTGTAAGGTGGCGTCAGTTATATTTATCCATACCATTTTATCCGAAGCCATAGCGATACCAGTACCAATACCCAATGCATTACCTATAGTCTCTTCTGAGTAGTCTACAAACGGAATCTCATCATGTTTAAGACCCATTGACAGTAGTTCTATATTATCAAGGTAACCCAGTTCCTTCCATACTAAGTAATACGCTTGAGCTCCAAATGGTTTACCTATTACTATATGATCATCAGGTGTTACTAGTTTATCATTAAACAAAGTCCATACATAGTCTAACATAGACAATGCCGATGGTATATGACTTAACCCTTGTTTATAACTATATTCTAAAAGATCTTTCTTCATATTTTATTCTGGTCCTCTAATAAAACACATGATTCATTAGGACATTCACTACAGAAATCTCCATCTTCTAATTTAAATAGATCCTGATCTAAGTCATAACCACACCCACTAATAATAAGGTCATTTCTAACAACGTTAATTGATAGTAGTTCTCTATCTTTAAACTTCTCACGTTTAGGCATATTGCTAAAATCAAATACAAGGTCACTATTTAAATGATTGATCCTAGGCCTATCATCTTCGTTCCTTAATCCCACACACGCTAAATAGTCTATATCATAATCCTTTATATTCTTTTGAATGAACCTTAGGCGGGTCTCTCTATGCATGCTATGATACATTGCTTGATACACTGTTTCAAATTCTGGCATACAAAAGCTTTTAGCATCTTCTAATAACTTAAATTGTGTTAAGTAGAACTCATTGGTAGCATTAATATTAGTATGCATCTTTAACTTAATGTTCTCTCTTGGTATTCCCTTAACAGTCTTTTCCATATAGGTTAGCATCACTTCTAAGTACTCTAAGAAGTCAGGGAGGTTCTCAAGTTCGTCCCCGGTAATAGATATCACTAGCGAATCGTAGTTATTAGCTTTGTAAAACCTAATACATTGGAACAACTTAAGCTTAAATGTTTTCTCATTTAAATATGATATGTCGGTGCGATCACTTTTAGAAACTGTACAGTATGTACAATTCAACTTACAGGAGAGGGTCATTACAAAATTTAAGTAAAGTTGCTTCATTAGTTTACGTCTAAGTTGCTTAGACTTTCCATGCATCTAGTATTTGGGCAGGTTATAGTTTTTAAATCAAATATAGATTTGTCACCACTACGTATGTTACCCATAACGACATCATCACAAGACTTTCTATAATCACCATTTTTATCAACCTCATATATCATAAGGGTGCATTGCTTACCATAAAAATTAAAATTAGTAGATTTATATACATCCATTAACTTTGAGCTTTGAGGAAACTCACCATCACTTAATGTAAAGGTATTATCCATTCTATGAGCTATCTCATCTAATAGCTTAAATTTACCCAATTGTTTTATTAGATCAAACCCACGGGCCCCATCAAATAATAATGCGTATAGTTTTAGTTTCTCACACGTATCTAATAGGGACTTTAGAAAATCCAGTTGATCAATTAAGGCATCATCAACCACTAAGTATAAAGTTATATAGGGGAAATTATCATTTGTATATTGCACGTTGTTACGGAACTGCTCAAAGTTTAAATCTTCTAAATGTATAGTGCATTCTATTTTGATCTTATCACCAAACACCTTTAAATAATCTATCCTCTGTTTATACCAGGACTCCCTATGATCAGCGTGGGTAAATAATATAATTCTGGTTTCAGGTTTCTTAACCTTAGCAATGTGATCTATAATCACTTTAAAATCAGGGTGTACCATTACCTCCCCACCAATTAAATTGAGTATAATACGGGAGTTGTCCATTGTTAATATACTAGTTAAGTCTGATAGAATTGTATCTAAAGGGAGTGAGGTCCTAACATCAGTATCGAACATGTTATAGCAATAAGAACAATCCTTATTACACAAGGTGGTAAACTCATATTCCACCATAACATAATTATCAAAGAACGGATTAGTAGATTTAATCACTGTTCATCACCATACTTTGGTATATAAAAATCACCACCACAATAGTCATACTTACATCTGATTTTAGTTTTGTATCTAATATTTAATATCTTCATGTAATTAGGATCAGTCACAACATTCGTTATAGGTTTAACAGGTTGACCACATTCCATTCGGTAAAATGTCATTTCAATGCCACAAGTAAACACATTACCGTCAGCATTTAATACCATGAATTTAGATCCTGCATCACACAGCTGTCCTTTACAATTCAATCCTTCAGCGAATAGATCATTAGTACTATACTGCTTTCCATCAACTTTATACAGTTGTTCGGTTTTATTATGTGCATTGTAAAACTCTATATGCTTCCGTTTAGTCACGGGGTTCTTTTCGTAATGACAGAAGCTATGTATCATTTCACTATCAACTATTCCTGGGTACTCCAACCAACCTTTAACCCTAGCATAAAAGGCATCTAATTCATCGAAGGGTACATCATCCAACATAACATCAAACCGGTTGATAGGTTTATTATTATCCATTATCCAATTAAGATTATTGACAAATGCTGTATGGAGGGTCTTCTTAGTAAGTTCTATATAGTGGTAGCTAATACTTATATTGTCGATTAACTTATACACATTCTCTAATCGTCTTAATGTGTAGCTTAAGTTTGTTTGTAATTCGATTATAGTTCTAATCCCAGTTTCCTTTTCCTTCTCCCTAAGCTTTTCTAATGACTTAATAAGGAGGGGGTGAATGCCTGCTTCTCCCCCATGGAAGTAAAACAACACTGTTTTAAAGTTCTTCTCTTTAAAGAATTCGAATATGTTTTCAATACACTCTAAGGGAAACCTATAGTTGTCACCATCATACCATCTACAATACTCACACTCTAAGTTACACTTATCACCTAACCTAAAGGTAACATGATAATCTGTTGGGACATTAGAATCACCAGTATCAATTATCTCATACGTATGGTTCATTTTTAGTTTTGCAATTTGCATCATATTAAATATCTCTTCAATTCACCAGCATACGTATGGTCGTCTAACTCTCTACCAATTATTTTAAATGACTGAACACCTAATGCCTTTAGCTTATCTATATGTTCTATATCTATGTCCATAGCAGCTTGCCTACTTTCTATATCAGGATCAAACCCCTTTATCCAACATTCTTCAACCTCTGCAGAATATCCATTGCCTAATGTATTCTCGTGAGCAATAGCTTTAAAGTGTTCATCAAATCGTTTACACTTCCATATACACGTATCATTAACCATTACCTCCCACTTAGTACGATCTAATTCATCTGCTCTTTTATCAAATACATGTTCAAACCTAGGTACAATCCAATCATATACAGACTCTAAGTGGTGATACACTTCGATATCTATATCCTGTAATGGTATATTAAGGGTGCCCATACCAGTTATAGAATAGATCAATTCATACTTAGGATAGTTCTTTCTAATGTATTCTCTTAATGCCCTATTAACAAGTATGATAGCATTACCTTCTTTATGGAACTTCTCGAGTAAATGATTGCCCACCTCATCATCTAAATCGATGACATCATTAGTGAAGGTTAAAGCTATCCCCACACCCTTAGAGTAATAGTAGTTTATAGTACCATCATTATACACTATATCCCTATTGATCCTACCACCATTCCATACACACTTATTAATGCCATCATACACTAAAATACGTGCCGTCCCTTTATACTTAGTTAAAGCTTCGAATATTGGAATGGTCCTCGAAAAGGCCCCTGCAATTAAATATCTCACATTAAAAAGCACTTATCATGTTTACATGTACCATCATGCTTCTCCCTATAACAACAATTATATAATTCTAAATTAGGTCCATATAAAAAGTATTCATTATAATATAAGCATGGTTTCCCCTTTGGCGAGAAGTTCTCCCATAGGTCACTTCTCCATTCACCCATCTTTTTAATGTCTTCAAAGCGAATAACTTTATTCCATATTGGGGTGTGCCTCATAGCATTATACTCTTCAAGTATCTTACCTGATATGCCATCACCAAAGTCTGCTATTGGTGTTAAATATGTATCACCAAAGTCTTTAACATCTATGTAGTAGTCTATTGCTTCCTTTCCAGTATACATTACATCAACTGTTTTAACCTGTACGTTGTCCGGCACCTTATTAAAACACTCTACTATTACCTCCCGCGACACCTCTGTTGGATGAACGGATACATTAATCTTGAATGGTTCTGCAATCCTATTCATTACATGCACCGACTTCTTTGATAAGTTTGTTTGTATAACATAATCAACTTTATACTTATTAAGTGTTTCAATGATGTATTCTATCTGAGGATGTACGAAGGGCTCTCCCCCAAAAACAAATAACTCTACGTCATATGTTTCAGATATCATTTTAATAAATCCCTCTATATCATCTTTAGGTAGTATAGATGGATCTAAATTAGTACAATAGAAACAATTGTAATTACATTCTAATGTTACTTCCCATTCAACTACCATCAGGCCATCCTAAAACTCTTTTATAATTATGGGTAGAACATCTACAATGAAATCCATTACAGAATATTTCCTGTACCTTTAAGGCAATGCCATCTTTAACCCACCCCAGCTTATATGGGTTAGCACATATAGTAGTCACTTCCCCCCAATAGCTAATACGCAAAGAACTTAACTCACATATAGTCTTATAGTTTTGAGCAATAGTTAAAAACTCTTCCCTCTTTGAATTATCCTGTAATACTCCGTCCATATATACCTGTTCAGTAAGGTGGGGGTATGGTTGTTGTAAGTCCACATAATACGTGTAATCAGATAACTGTGAGGAATGGTCTGTATTATACAACGGTTCTACACTAAAGGGTATCTCATTGTCCGTTAAAAACTTAACTTGCGCGGTAACTTCTTCTATACAATCATCCGCTAGTAACACTATACATATAGCCTTATCCTTAAGCTCAATCAAATTAGCCCTAAAATATTCTTGATTATTAACACTATGCCACGAGGTGTGTATGAAAACACTTTCATGTTTAGCTAAGAAATCGATTAGCTTATTCATTCTTTTTGATCCAGGCTTGAAGTTAATATTAGATGTGATATTAAATGTGATACCTGGACGCATAGCCCTTTCGATGAATTCAAACAATCTTTCGTATACAATTAATGGCTCACCTCCAAGGATATCGATGATAATATCCCCTTCAACCTCGTTGATAGCTTTAATTGTATCTTCAAAGACAGGTTCGTTTATAAGCTTTTTATTATCTAAATCTTCCAAGCAATAACAGTACTCACACCGATTATTGCAGGCCATAGTAATATCATAGTGTAAAACTATCTTACCCTTATTCTGGTCATTCATCAGATGCATAATTTATTATCCTCTTATAATTTGATGTATCGCATATACAATGGTGGCCACTACACATTACCTCTTTAAAATTTAAACCATCTCTAATATGTCCATAGTTGATAGGATGAGAGCAAAGGGTCTCAATAGTACCATCGAACTTTATTCGACACGAATACAATTGACAAATAACTTTATACCTTGTTGCTATATTCAGTAGATCAGCATCTAAAGATTGTACATCATTAAATTCTCTATCATCAATAGTATCACTCACTTCCTTTTTACTATTGTTAAACATTTCAATGATTCGTTCGTCCATCATATCTTGCACTTGAACTACATCAAACTCATCTCTTATGAATTGAACATTATATGCTATATCATTTTCCACCAACCACTTGGAATGATCAAGCATTAAATCTTGGTTACCTTCCCTCACCATTAATATTGGAGTTACTTTATCCTTTAGTGTTAAGATATTAGCTTTAACCCACTCATGATTAGATGTATCATGCCATGAGTTTGTGAAAACACAATCCAAATCTTTAACTAATTGTATATGTTTAGACTTAGGGGGAAAGCTCATGTTGCTGAATATATGTACATCTGCTTTAATCCTTAGCACAAATTCACATACCTTTTCTGGTACCACTAAAGGATCCCCACCTAGTAATGATATGAAAACCTTATGCTCATATTCATTAACCGCCTTGATAACTTGCTCAAATACCTCTTCATTAATTTTTAATGTATTGTCTAAGTACTCTAACTCAGAACAGTAGGGACATCTATTGTTACACGTCCGAGTAATATCAAAATCAATATCAATCTGATCCTTATGAGAAAGATTCATATGGGAGATGTTCAAGTTATATCGTCCATAGGAATTGCATTGCCTCGTTCCTTTTTTAACTTAAGTAGTCCATCACAATTGCATTCAGAATGGGGACACACCATTGACTCTGTTTGTTTAATCCTTTTAAAGTAATCTAAATCTCTAATTATACTAGACGTTTCTGTATTCTCTTCTTTGCAAAACTTAACCACATCACCATTAACATCTAGTTCGTAGTTATTATTCCAACAGTCCCATCCTTTAAACTTGGTTAAGCCGTAGCTGTACACCTCGAAGTCGTTATACACATCTTCATCATATTTAATATCCTTTTCTAAATTTCTAAATATAGAGAAGTACTCAAAGAATCCTTTATGGTATCTCATCAATTTCCTATCCCAATGGGCGTAAATGAAGTGGGGGTGTATCTTAACTCCAAGTGCTTGGACACGTTCAGCCATCTTCAATGACTTGGGCCAATTCTTTCTATTAGGGTGTAATAATATATTCACCTTAAGCTGCAAGCCCTTATCCTTAATATACTGAACATTATTAAAGAACATTTCATCATCTTCACAATCAGCTGGGTGATAACTAAATAGGAATGCTACACCATCAGTTTCAAGGTTTCTTAAATCCTTCATACCGTTAGTAGTTACATACACTTTATTAAACTTGTCTAACTTCTGTATATTTTGTATAATGTAATTATAGTGGGGTGATAGGGTTGGCTCTCCCCCTAACAATCCAAGGTTAAAGGGTAAAGTGCTTCTTCCTAATGCTTCAAATACTTTATCTATTACAGCTTTGCCAGCAATCTTCCCCCAGTCTTTACCATACGTATTCCTCGCATAACAATAGCCACACTTTAATTGGCATATAGTTACAATATCCCAATGAACGTTTAGCCTATCCTTATCTTGGCTAACATGTCCTTGTGTACTATACTTGGTCATGCAAGGTTTATGTTCCATAATACTTCCTGGATTCTGGGAATGATATATTATCCCCTCCGTCTGTTGTTTGATGGTATATAATCTTTGGTATATTAATCATAGTCTTCGATAACCCTAGCACATGATCAACTAACTTTCTATCATTATGTATATGAGAGTCCTTGGGAAATACAAATGTATCAACTAATGTCCTACACATAATAAACTGTCCTAACTGGAATACATCATCGTCAAGAATAAACCCCTTACTCATAGTAGTTGAACACTTCATTATCCAATCATCATTCCAATCCGGGTAATAACTTGCACCTATGATATCATATTTTAGATAATCATCAATGATATCATAGAAGTTATTAACTAGGTAGTCATCATCTTCAAGATAGTAAACATACTCGCCCCGAGCTTTCCCTAATACGAATTCGTAGTTCATTGATAGATTATCAAACTTATTATAGAAGTACTGCACTTGAGGATGCTTAACCTCTTGTATGTCATGGCTATCGTTTAACACTAGTATCTCAACATCTGACGGGATATTATGTAATGTTGATGCTAAACATCTAGCGAATAAGCTCGGTCTTTCGTGGGTTAGTATTAGTATGCTAAGCTTCATAGAAACCTTGCCTATAGTAGTTTATGTCATTTATCTTATCGCCTTCTTGAGGCATGCATTTGTTATTAGTCAATTGATTTTCAATTCCATCACATATATAATAGAATTTACATCCTTCACATCCTTCGTCTTTAAAATAACCTTTAGTCCTAAAGTCCCTAGCAGCATCATACGAGTGCCTTAACTTCTCTTCTCTAGTGTACTTAACCGAAGTATTAATCTCATGGTTATACACTGCTAAATTCCAATCATATATGTCATATATGTGCTGGTAATAGTTTACTACATACTTTTCATATCCTATCATATAGCAATAAGGTACGTACCTTACATTAATATACTTAATGGTATCCTTAACATTATCAATACAATACTTGATACTCTCTGTTATAATACTATAATCGATTTGTCTAAAGTCAGAGTTGTCAGTATCATAGTTTAAACATATGAAATTAACTTCATGAGGCTCTAATTCTTTTAATAGGGTGATGTATTCAGTCTTAAGATATTCATGGTTTAAATCGTACACAGTACAATTGATTCTTACTAATAGACCTGCCTCTTTAGCATTTCTGATAGCTTGAATGATTCTTGTAAATGCTGACTTTCTTTGGACTATCTTATCATGGACTTCTGCATTGGATCCATGCAGGCTAAACATGATTTCTTTTAAACCATGGTCGATGGACTTTTGTACAAACTCTTTTTTATGGAAGTGACCACCGTGTGAAATAGTGGATATATACATATCTTTTTCCATACAGTAATCGAGGATGTTAAACCAATTAGGTTCAATCGATGATTCACCACCACTTAGATCAATCTGTCTGATATCATAATTGTAGATATCATCAATACGATCCTTAATAGTTTCTAACGAATCCCTTTGATCGAGCCTATCTTTATAGTAGCAGAACTCGCAATTGTAGTTACAGAGGAAGCCAGTATTTAACCTGGCCCTCTTATTTTCGGTTGTTGTTGTATCGAATTTTAGGCCAATTGAACTAAATAATTGACGCGACTTTAGTGATTTCATCAGATACATCCAAGGTAATTGTTTTCATATTATTTAAATCTCTCATTCTTACTTCCAAGCCCTTATCGAAGGTTTCTGTATCATATATAACTTCTTTGTTATAAAATTTACATTCAGCTATAAATCTAGGGCTACAATCTATATGTGTAGTACTTAACACTTTAGTATAAACATATGTACTAAAGGTTTCCCATAATCGTTCAACTGGTACGATCATTAACTCTATATTAGACGGAACATCAAATACTTCATTAGTGAGTAATATATATTTATAAGCCTTATATTTGGAGGTTAATACCTCGAGATCATCATATGATAGCATCCTAGCGTTGCTAGTACCATAGAACATTATAGCATCACTCGACTCATCGATTTCTTTAAACTTACTGAATAGTATCTTCTTCTTATAGTCTATAGAGTTGTCTAGTGGATCATACACATCGTAGTCTTGTAATACAAGGTCACATTCCTCAAGATACTCATCTTCAGCACATCTTAATAACATCTTTCTTTTGCATAGAATGTCTGCGCCGAGTGTTCTTAACGATCCATCAACAAATATGATATCATTAGCTAATACTACTTTAGGTTGGTATGCAAACTTACAATGCTTAATGATCGAAGAATGCTCTGCCTTAGTAAACGAATACTTAGAGAGGGCAGTTATAAGTTGGTTTAAAGTGATTCCATCTGCTAGTAGTATGCAGACATTAATATTTTTATGGAATTTGAAATGATAAAAGTATTCTATTATCTCAAACAGATGACCTGATACTCCATGATCTGTTTCCCATGATTGGGTAATAGTTAAATCATAGGATTTTAAATTAACTAGAGGTAATCTCTTCATAGGTTAAAGCAGCATAATCAGGATATAGATCAAAAATATTTGGAGCTGCTTTCTTAATTTCATCTAATAAAGCCAACTCGTCTTTACTTATAGGCTCATTACGAACATAATTATCCCACCACAATGGATCATAAACAGTTAAAGCATTGTTCGCTTCTGTTAAATCATCTTTGACGTGGTGTTCTTTCTCGTATACAGTTATATGATCGTTGAAGGCTTTGTATCCAGGGGGTAACTCAATGTCCACCCCGTTAATTACCAACCCAGTTTTAATAATATCTTCAAATTCAATATTAGTAACAATATCCATAGATGACAACGCACCAGCAATCATTGTACTACTATCGTACTTTGTAAAATCTACATCTATATTTAAGTCAGAGTACACTAGGTCACCAAGGGTTTCCTCAGTCTTGGTATTAAGTAAGTAAGATACCGAAGGGTTACGTATAATGTTATATGCTTTAAAATCATCTTTAAGTACATCTTTCAGCATTTGAATATAATGACTTGAAAATTCACCTGAGAACACTAGGTTCACTAATTCAGATGGCCTCTCAATGTATGTCTTTAAGACATCATGATATGAATCTTCTTTCTCAAAGTAAGGATACCCATACTTTAATACATCACCTGTACTACCAGTATATGGTATATGATCGCTATTAACTCCTATGTCATAGTATTCATCACTATGTTCATCATATAAATGACATCTTCCAAGGTATGTTATAAATAGTCGTTCGTATAATTCATTGGCCCATATTACAACATCAATATCCCCACTGAACTCGGACGAGCTAACATTGTCAATAAAGGTTTCGTTGTTGCCATCCAATTTAGTCTTAAACTCAACTGTGTGGCCACCATATGTAAATGTGTTTAACTGATTAACAATAGCCTTAGCTAAGTACCTCTTACCAACCGCTTCAGATCCGGTTATTAATAATAGCATTACTTAGAAGTAATCTCTTCATAAGTTAAAGGTTCATAATCATATCCTGCATACAATTCAAACATATTAGGAACCACTTTCTTGATATTAGCAAGTAACAACTCTTCTTCATCAGTTAATACTGTACCAAGGGGTAATGGTTCGAACCATAGTGTATCATAATTAACTAGTGCGTTATTACCAGCAGTTAAATCCTGTTCAAAATGATTCTCATATTCAAAGATAGTAATATATTCATTGAAAGGTGTATACCCTTCCCCTAAATTAATTTTAGTATCATTAATCACTAACCCCGTCTTGATAATATCTTCGAACTTAATTGTCTCACAAAGATCTGGCCGAGATGATAATGCTCCTGTAATCATTGTAGTACTATTATACTTACCTAAGTCAATGGGTATAGTATAGTCTGGTTTAGTATCACTTTCGAAGAATGAATCACCTTTCTTATTTAATAATAAGGCAACAGAAGGGTTACGTATAATGTTATATGCTTTAAAATCATCTTTAAGTACATCTTTCAGCATTTGAATATAATGACTTGAAAACGTACCGGTCACAACAACAGTATCTAAAGCTTCTGGTTTATCTCTATATGTTTCTAATACATCTGCTGAATGCAATAACTGATCATCATAGGCATACAGCTTGTGTTCTGCGTTAATACCAATGTCGAAGTACTCATCATGATGAATATCAAACTTATGGCATAATGTCCCATAATCATTGAGTACTTTATTGTAAAAAATATCTGCCCATTGAATAGTAGTAAATATGGTATCATCATCAAGATCTTCCCCTAATACCACACCATCGATTTCTGTTATAGTGGAACCATCATGCGCCTGTTTAAAATTGATGCTGTGTCCATCGTGGCTAAATGTGTTTAAACCATTGACGATAAATCTACCTAAGTGTTTTTTGCCAATGCCCTCAGCACCAGTTATTAGTATTAGCATTTTATCTCCTTAAATAATCTTCAACGATATTATTAGTTAATTCACTATTATTATGATCTTGCATTTGTTTTAAACGTTCAATCACATTGAAGTATTCATCTTTTTTGTTCTGGATAATCTTTATGTTATCCATCAATGTAATGTATAGTTCTAAATCATCGATTAACGACTCATCACCGGTTTCAATGATCTCAATATATTTTTCTTCTTTGTTGGTTTCGGTAATGAATATGTTCTTACTAGCAAATTTGTTATTCAATTCCATGAATGAAACAAAGTCTATTAATGTAAATATTAATAGATCGTCTCCCATAATACCTCTTACTTTAGTCTTACAAGCCTTAGCTGCTTTACCAGCGTATGTGCTAGCGTCTATTCCTTCAATCTCTATCATTTTTTAACCTCTCCACTTCATCTTTCAACTCTTGTATAGCCTTAATCATTGGGGCTATAAGTTGAACATAATCTACCATAAAATAATCATCTGCATCTTTATTAAGTATACTATATTCATTAACAGGATATACTTTATTAATATCTTGAGCCATGATCCCCAATGTGAATCTCTCAGTTGATCCATGGCTATCCGACTTATACTTATACTTAGTAGGCTTTAAATTACTTATTACCTCTAATGACATTATAAGTAAGACACTTCCGTTTTTAATCTCTCGTCTGAATAGTTACAGTTACAAGTACAAGCATAGTTGCAATTACAAGTACAGTAGTTGCAATTACAAGTACAGTAATTACAGTTACAAATACATACTGCTCCAGCTGCTTGTATCTTATCAATCATCTGATTAATGTTGACTGCTGCAATTACATTACCAGCTGATACACCAGCAAAGCCTGCTGTATAACCCGCATCATTAATACCCTGTTTTAAAGCGTTAATGTGGGCATCATCGATAATACCTGAAAAGGAATAGGTCCGAGCAGCATGGCCACGTCTGCCTCTCTCTTGGTTTACCTTTACCCCGATATCATTAAATTTAGCATTATCAACTAATGAACCAACAGAAACATCACTGATTGAATAAGTTGTTGAATCGCTTCCTGCTGTTCCGTATACATTAGTTACTACTGGCATTTGTTATATCTCTTGTTTTAAAAACTCTAGATCATCCTTCACGCTATTCTCTTTTAAAAATTCTTCATAATCATCTACATCTGCTGTAATGAAATCTAGAGTTTCTTCATCCGCTTCTTTATTCTTATTCATAGTATCATCATCGGCTTTACTCACAATGTCTAATACCAATTCATCTAAGGAAAATCCAAGGCTTTCAGATACCATATTGATTTGATCTTTAAGATCAAAATCGGATCTTTTATTATCAGGATCATTTGCCACCTGCTCAATAATATTAATTGAAATGCCAAAGCCTTCCATTAATATATTAGCAACTCCTTTGTCTTCATTACCAATTTCTTTAATTATATCAAATATATCACTAAGCTTATCATTCACATCCATCATATTTCCTTATCTTTAAAATCATGAAACTCAGGTGAGCTCTCATAATTATCATATGTAGTTACATTACCTTCATCGGTAAAGTAAGTTTTCAATTCTTTTCTTTCGCCACACCCATCACACATATCACAAAACAACTCGCATATAGGTATTGTTATATTACCATCTTTCCAATCATTTCTGAACTGTTCTTTGGCATCGTTCATTACCTTAACATCATCATCGTCTAACGTAGACCAAGCAACTGAAGTTATTAAACGATCAGGCTTAAATGTATTTATAATCTTTGAAATGTCATTATACATTAATTTTACATTATCCTTTTGGATAGTGTACCTAATGCGATACCTAAGATTGTTCTCAATCAGCTTCTTAAATACTTTAACCATTGAAGCAGTAGACTTTAAGCCATTATGAAATACTCTTTCACCATTACCAACACCATCAAATGATACATCAATAGATAGTAAACCTAACTTATAAAACCTATTGTTCTTAGTCCTATCAATAAAAGCTTGACTTAAATACTTTATACCATTAGTGGTTAAGTTAAAATGAACTTTCCTCTTACGCTTGTAAGTATACTCCATTAAGTATTCAACGTTATCCCACTCTAAGGTAGGTTCACCTCCAAACAATACTATGAGTGTTTGATTGTCAGGATGTTCTCTCTCGAGTATTTCATCAACTGATTTTCTAATATCTTCCCTAGATATTATTTGAGGTGGCCTGCTCTCTAAGTCTTCATAACAATACGTACATGCTAAGTTGCATATATTAGTAAAGTATATAACATTAACTGCTGATCCCTCTGGAGTTGGTTTATCTGTTTGATCTCCTACAAAGAATGTCTCAACACCAA
>Ga0209658_1000957_pt1 | contig 18931 bp, 11 predicted proteins | sample SaaInlV_150m_DNA_6_FD_184656 | JGI IMG/M metagenome (GOLD analysis project Ga0209658, IMG submission 184656) | Marine microbial communities from expanding oxygen minimum zones in the Saanich Inlet - SI037_S4LV_150m_DNA (SPAdes) (version 2) | ecosystem: Environmental > Aquatic > Marine >...
TACGAGAATAATATGTCAAAATCAAGAGACTTAGCTAAAGTAATTAATTCGGATGGGGGAATAACTCTTCGCGGTAATACCCTATTTGAGTCGGATAATGCTTTTGATATAGGATCGGCGGAATTTAAGGTTAGAGATTTATTTGTATCTGAAAATTCACTTTGGATAGGGGATGAACATAAATTATCCATTGACTCCACAACAAAGAAGTTTAAAACCCGTAAAAGAAAGAAGGGTAAAACTCCTAAAAAACTTAGAGATAGGTTAGTAGGGTCTGGTAAACAATTCAATACAGAAGCCGAAATGAAGGCTGATTTTAAAAGTAGATATTTTACTGGCGTCTCAAATCAGAAAGATAAAAACAATCCAGATCATGCTGATTTTAATCCAAATACTAAAAAATGGGTTCGGTTTTTAAATGATCTTGAGATCAAAAAAGATGATGGATCAAATAAAGATTATGAAACTCCAGAAGATGTTATGGATGATGATGAGGATTTTGATGAGGATAGGGATGATGATAAAGTAGAATCAACACAAACTGCAACAACAGATACTCTTGGTTTAGTTAAGATTGGGTATACTGAATCGGGTAAGAATTATCCTGTTGAACTGTCTTCTGAGCAAATGTACGTTAATGTACCTTGGACAGATACGCAAGTAACAGTAAATGATACATTAACATCTACATCCACATCAGAAGCTCTGAGTGCTAATCAAGGTAAAGAATTAAAAGCTTTAGTTGATGCTGCAGGTGGTAGTGGTAGTGGAGTTTCAACAGGAAAGGCGATTGCAATGGCAATTGTCTTTGGTTAATAAATAGGAAAAAATAAATGGCAAATCCAAATATAGTCAATGTAACAAGTATCTACGGCAGAACAATATCAGCTGCATTAACAACTGCATCAAGTACATTATTAAGCCCCTCATCGGGTACTGTTAGAAAAATCAATAGTATTACTGTTGCAAATAAAGATGGTACAAATGATGCCGATGTTACTGTATATGCATTAATCGATGGAAACGTTAGATACCTTGCATATGCAATAACAGTTCCTGCGAAATCAACATTAGTTGTTTCTTCTAAGGACACATCTTTCTATCTGGAAGAAGCAGATATACTTTCTGCAAATGGTAGTGCTTCAAACGATTTAGACATAATCGTTTCGTATGACGAAATTTCTTAATAGTTACATATATGGGTTACTTTTCAAAAAATAGTGGGTTAATAGGCACAGGTCAGAACAAACGTGTAGGCGTGCATGATATTATATCCAGTAAACTTAATAATAGTGGATCATTCTTTTCATCAGGTGAGAATTTAATATTTACAACATCCAGAATGGTTGGTCCTATTGGTCCATCCAAACAAATGACCGATGCCTTTTATGGAGACTATTACACAGCTGGTGTTATGGATCTATTTGATACGCAACCATACAACGGTATACAACGATTCAATGTACCTGCGTCGGGTGATTATAGGTTTTATATGATGGGTGCTTATGCTGGAGGTAATAGATATCAAGGGTACAGCAATAGCGATATATTTGACACAACTTTAGCTATATCTAATGAGCAGGCAATAACTAGCAGTACTAACTTAAATTATACATTTGGATGTCCAGGTCTTCTAGTATGCGATATTACTCTAACAGAAGGCGATGTTCTCGACATACTAGTGGGGCAGTCTGGTAATCAATCCTTTTTTAGTAACAGGTTTTCTGTTGCTGGTTCTGGCGGTGGTGCTTCAGCAGTTTGGGTTGGTGGGCATGGATCGTCTACGTGGGCTATTGCTGGCGGTGGCGGATCTGATCGTGATGCCGGAACCGGCTATAACAATGGAAAGGGGAATGCGCCATATAGCACAACGGGCGGTTCTGGTGGTTCTGGTTTGGGTGGTACTAACGGCGCTGGTGGTGCTTCGAGTGATAATCATGGTGCTGCTGGTGCAGGTCTAACGGGAAATGGTTCTAGTCACAACGATAACCGAGGGAATTTTTACGCATTATCTCCGTATGCGCATGCATTAGGTGGTTCTGGTTGGGGTAGAGGTGCTGCTTCAGCGGCTCAATATTGTGATCCTTGGGATGGTACAGATTCGGGTGGTATATATTGTTATATAGATCCTACGACATATAAAGTTACACAAACAGGTATTTTTAGAACTGGCCTGGACAATAGCGACGAGGCCACATTTACCAGTTATTATAATGGTACAGCCAATACCATATCTGGTTATATTCCATCAAACGGTGCTCACGGTGGCTTTGGTGGAGGTGCTGCTGGTAACTGGGGTGGCGCTGGTGGCGCCGGTGGTTACTCTGGCGGTGGTGGTGGTGGTAATGGTACGGCTGGTGGTGGTGGTTCATCATACGTGAGTGGGTTCACTTATGTATCTCACACCGTATATGATAAAAACACCTCATATAATTCAGTCCGTTGTCCGATTCAATTAGTGTCTGGAAGTATCTCATTGTCAAGTTCAAATGTGGACATACCAACTGGAGTAGTTAAAGGAGACGGATTTGTGGTTATGGAGAGGATATAATGAGAAGAAACTCAGGAATTATAGGACCAAAAGTGAAAACAACTGAAACAGATGCTTCTGGGGTTCATGACACCTTTGATAATTATAATGCTATGAAAGATGGAAATTGGCCTTTAACGTTAAATGTTTCGAGTATATCAATATCATTCAATAACACTAGTACCACGTCAGATTTCCTTTGGGGTGATACTATAACAATTACCGTAAATGGGACTGGATTTACCTCATCTCTATACTACACAATGGATGCACCTTCTGGGTCCAATAGCACAAGCTATTGGGCAGACAGCTTGATCACTGGTCAGCTATCGGGTACTACATCATCACAAGCTTTCTCTAAAAGATTAAAATTTCAACTATCTCCTGTATCATCATTTACCTTTGCCTTTCAATTTAGAATAGGATCCGCGACTGGTCCAATAGTCGGAACCTCTGCTCCTATCACTGTAGCAGAGTTAATATATGATGTTGCTATGCCGAATGGTACGGAAGGAAGTACTTATTACTATAAACCAAATTTTTCAGGACTGACAACAGCAGGCACAGCTTATTTTTATAGTAGTGGTAGTAGTTGGACATCATCAGAATGGTCTTCCACATCTACCAGATATTATTATGGATATCAAGCAAATGGTGCTACTTCTCAAAATCATGGTGTTTTGTCTAGGGATCTTACCACCGAAGGGACTAGTCATTATGCAGGATATCTGAAAGTTAGGTTTAATAACAATACGGATCAGGCGTATAATTATGTGAACTTTACTAAAAATGGTTATTGGAACTATGCAGGCAATAACCAAACCATATATGTAAATGATACATCATTGGCCCCAACATTTAATATAAGTGATACGACCCCCAACGAAGGCGATACGATTACTATTACAGTTCAGGCTGTAACACCATCCGGAACGCAATTTAATGTTGCTATGGTAAATACAACCGCTGAGGTGACTGATTACGGGGCACTATCCGCGACTACAATTTATATGAATAGTTCAGCGGGTGGTGGACAATATTATGGTCAGTTTACTCATACAATAAATAGGGACTTTGTGACGGAAGGAAGTGAAAGTTTTTATTATCAAATAACTGCAGTTGAAGATGGAATACCTCACAATTCCCCAACAGTTACAATTCAAGATACTACAACATTATCAAATATTACTGTTTCTCCTACTTCAGTAAATGAAGGGAGTTCTGTAACATTTACTGTTAATACTACTGGTGCCGTTTCTGGTCAGACGTACCCTTATCTTTATCGAATGAAATCAGATACAGGATTTATGGGTGATCATGATTTTACTGACGGTACAACAACCGGATCCTTTACAATATCAGGTACTTCTAATAGTGGGTCATTTACCAAAACCTTATCAGCTGATGGATATACTGAAGGTATAGAAGTAATAAAAGCTGAAGTTGCCCCGATTCAAAATGGACCATGGGTATCTTCCCCTACAGTTTTAGTGGCAGATACTTCTAGCGGAGCTACAGAGCCTGTAGCTCAAATGTTTGATGATTTAATATCATTAGCCTCAACCTTAAACGGTGCAACAGTTCCCTCACCAAGCAATTTAGGATCAGTTCAGAGCTTAATAGAATCGGCAAATCCTGCATTTAACGTCTTTGCTGTTGTTGGGACTAATGATTATTCCGAATCTCTTCCTGGTACTGGTGTCGCTGGTGGAAAGAGAACTCACACCGCAAAAGGATTTAATTATAACACTTCAGCATCTAATACACTTTCAACCGGAAATATTATTGAACCGATGGTGGGAGGTTCTTCCTCGGGTTTGTCGGTAATTGACCAAAAGAAGTGGATGGCAATGGCTCAATTTGATGGTACAAGTTTTGATGGTATATTATTATGGATATTTACAGGAGATCAGGTCAGTACTAGTGGAACGGTAACTTCGGGAACGAGAACGGTAACAAACGCGTCAACCATCTTTTATCCCAATGGAGTTGGAAATAGTAATCTTCATCATATATATCCAATTGCAATTGCAGCTAATGGTTCATCATTTGCTAGTAATACGACCTCGGGTGCTAATGGTTGGAATTTCAGTAATAACCAGCAGGCTACCGCTCTGGGATATTATCAGACTGGTAGATTTGGTTCTGATGATGGTCAATGGGGGTTCAAGATACCCGGATATAGTGACGGAAATAGTCCCGGACCTTCTATATTTGGTACATACGGATACGGAATGGGAAATTATGACTCTAATGATTCGAATACTAAAAATTATTGGAATGGAGTAACCACTAACAGTAACAATAATATGGGATTTGTATTTACTGGCGACGCCTAATTACACAAAAATAGAGAAAAATTATGACATTATATTCATATAAAACACAATATCCAGACTCTAATATTCCAGAAAGAATCAGATTATCAGATGGGAATACCAGAACAGATTCTTCAACTTTTACACCAGAAGAATTAATTGATGCTGGTTATATAATAGTAGAAGATCCTCCAATATATGATGAGGAAACCCATAAACTTATTTGGAGTGGAACTGCATTCGAAAGAGTGGGACTAACCGACCTTGAGATTGCTGCTAAAACTGTTAGGAGATGGGCGGAAATTAGAGAAGTTCGAAATTCTAAAATTCGTGAGGTTGAGTGGAGGATTCTTAGAAATCAAAGTGAATCCCGACTTGGATTAGAGCCTACTGATGATATTCAATTAGTGGATACCTATATACAGGCACTTAGAGATCTTACAAAACAGTCCGATGATCCATTAGAGATTGTTTGGCCACATGAGAGTCATGCACATGATGAATCTACTGAATCTACTCATACACATGATGATGGTACCTAATGACCGGAATAGTTAGAGTAGAACTTGATAAACATGCAGGACATGCGTCAAAGACACCTAATCCACACCATCAGTATGCTTATGCAACAGGATCTACTAATGTGCTTACTAATAACAAACATACTGTAAGAATAGGTGATACAGTGAATAAGCCAGAAGATGCTGATGATGATTTGCCTTCATGTGGAGATCCGGCTGCTGCTGGTTCAAAAAATGTACACATTAATAACATAGCTGTTCATCGTAAAGGTGATGCAACTAAAGGCCACGATTCATGGCCAGCAAACTCTGCAGAGACTGGGTCAGGGAATGTTTTTGCAAATGGAGAATAATATTGATTATATTCAAGTGGCTTCTGATTTAGCGGCCGCCAAAGAAAACGATCCGGATAATACAGAACTCCATGAGACATTAAGAAAGAAGTTATTTACCTTTAATAGAGCACTTTCTCCAGAGGAACAGGAGATATATAATTGTATAAATGACGGTTATGTGTCAGAGAAAGGATATGTTGGATAATAATACCTATTGATATAAATCTAATAAATATAGTTATAATAGCTATTAATTTTTGGAAATAGGGTAATATGAGCAAATTAACATATAGATTAGATAAAGAATCTTCTTTAACATACCAGGAACTTGATGATAATTTTCGTTATTTTACAGAATCTCCGGGTGTTAATGCATTAACTATATCTACCCCGCTTGAAAATTCAGAATTATACCCACTAGGTTCTCTAGTAGGGTTCTTAAACTATAACCCACAGCTTTCTAGAGTTGAGCCTAATACAGGTCACAGATTATTTGTAAAAGTTAAAGAGGATTTATGGGATCCTATTATTACAGATACTGTTAATACGGATACAGTAGTAGAACCTGGTAGAGGTTTAGTTTTAGATACGGAAGGTGTACTTTCATTAGATTCTAGAATCAATTTAATATGGAATAGACAAGTATCTGATGTTCATCGTTATAGGATAAAAGCAGATAAAGATGAGATATTTAATTTTACAATAAATGAAACAGTACAACAGCTTAACGATGATGGTACCTATACAAGAGGGATAATATCTTCTATACATTATATTAATTCTGATTCGGATATTATAGAACTTGAAGCAGATTTATATATACACTCAATATATAACTCAGAAACCCGTAAAGCGTCCGAGTTTATAACAGAAAAATACCCTTTTTATATTGACTCAGGTACATTAAATACTACATTTCAGGATACATCCGTCAATCTTCTAGAATCTTTATCTACTGGATCTGGGTCACGAGCAAGATTAGTATTCGACCACTCCTTAGCTATTGGTGCTTCTAAGAATATAGTAAAGGAATTAGACTCTGATGATTTAATTTCAACTGCATCTCAATTGAAATTTATGGTTGTTCCAGAGGCAACATATTCACATAATCTCCAGTCTGGTTTATCATCTATATTTGAGACTAATTCTGAGAATATAGAATCCTTATACAATACACCACCGTCTGCTCTAGACCTTGAAGAAATTGCACGTGATACTTCAGATATAACATATAACACATCAACTATTGCTTTTATAAGAGATGAAGTTTTTCTTATAGATGATGTTATACTTTTATCAGTTGCTCAAGAACTCCTAGCTCTTTCATCAGGAATTCCTACTAATAATACTGTATTATATAATATTTTAGTAACCCCAATATACATTTCTCATGAAGAAAAATCTAGATATGTATGGGACTTCCAAGCTAAATATAGAAATTACAGTGATCCTATTCCTTCAATTTCCGAATTTGAACGTCTGTTTGAGCACGTTCTTGGTATTAAGAAACTTACTGAAAGTCAATTATCTTGGTATTCTACCCACTTATTACCTATCATTAAAAGATCTTCTAACCCTACTCTGAAATACCTAACAACGTATGGTATTGATGCTTCACGACTTCCTAATGATATATTAATAAAGTTTTCGGAGGAATACCCAGAGTTATCTAATTCAGAATACATAGGTTCTTCTGTTAGACTATACTCAGATAAAATACTTAAAGGATATAATGATATCTGGCCATTCTTTAATAAACCTAATATATTAATAGAATCGTCACAGATTAATCTTTCAGGAGAAGATATATTTGTAGGTAACCCATTGGTAGTAAATCATGGGTTAAATTCTACAGAAAAAGAAAAGGTAAGGGAAAATGTATTTCCTCGTAATATATTCCTTACATCTAAGGCCTTAAAAATAGGTACCGATTATACTAAATTCGATGAAGATGGTAGGTCTGTTGTAAAGAATTCTGCAGATACTGCGCTGTACGGTAAGTATTTAGATTCGCGTATTCCATTAGATGCTATGGCTACTGAAGAAGTAGTAATATCTACAGGAGAAACAGGGTCACTTTATATTGATTCCGCTACTACTTTTGATACTTCTAGGGGTATTAATATAACAGGGACTTATGTTAATGATGACAATAAAATTGCTAATACAGTTCTAGGTTCTGTAAGAGCAGATAGTCGAAAAACATGCTCCTCTAACATTATTGAAATGAGAGATGATGGTTATAATAAACCTGAACATACAGCTACTCATTCTGTATTAAATTGGTGGGCAGATAAAGCTTCATGGTTTTCAGTTCAAACAGGGGAAACACCACTTACACATAAATATCTCCATTTAAAAACAAATCTTTTTTCTGGTCTATATACTGACGCTGGTGGTGCAACTCTTAGTTACGATAACGGTTCAATATCGTATGGTATTCTTGACACACACAATATTGAATATAAAACTCTATCTTTTAAAGAAAATGATCTAGACTCAGAAGGTTTAAGAATACCTAATATGTCTTTTGAACCAGACTTTGATTATGCTCTTAAAGTATATGAAGAGAAGGGGTATGATGTATTCGATGTAATATTCCCTAAAATGTATATACTGCTTCAAGCTATTTACCAGACAGTAATATCAGAAATGAATTGGGTAGTGGATGCTTCACCAACATCGAAAAGACCAATGTCGGTCTTTGCTCCATTTAATAATACAGGAAACAGCAACAGTTCATATATGAAACTTAACAGGGATGCAGGATATAACCATTACCCATCTCAGGATAATTGGTGGATCGGTCAAGATCCTGATGCTCTTTATTTTGACCGAGGACTATATCCAGATTTAGCGGATTGGCTCTTTGAGGATATTGAGGACACTACATTACCTAAAGACAAAAATAATAATACATTAAAAATAGGTAATGTACTAAATGCAGGTATGTATGATCCTGCAGATACTATAGATCCTTATGACTATAAGTCTCTTGAAACAGGAGATAGATCTGAGCAATGGCATCTTTGGACATATAGAGCTCTTTCTATGGTGCTTGAACCACCAGTTGAAATAACTGAATTTGAATTCCCATACACTTGGAATCAACAGTCCGGTTATACTTGTTCTGGTACTTATTTTCATAATAATTATATAAATCACACAGTTTCTACCTTAAATGAGCTTATAAAAATATGTGACCATCAGAGCTATAAAGATTTAGATAATTATACTCCTGGTATGACTCATGGGACATATTCATCCGCAATATTATATGGTGCTGACATACCTATTTGGTACTACAGCAGTAATTATTGGACTGGAATTCCAGATATTTTTCAAGTAAAGTCTTACTATATTTTTAATGCTTTTGGTTATTATTTTCATGCAAAATATTCCGGATCCGGGGCTGAAGACCTAGACGCGTATGGAGATCAAGATGCGACTGCAACCGTCAATGATAATGCAACCGGCTGGCCAAATAGAGGGTTTAGATTCCCGGTTGATGACATTCCTATTACTGAACTAGATGTTGATATTGGCCATTGTGCCTTTGGTCCTAAGATTTGGTCGTTGCAACAGGATTACAATACACCGGATGACTGGACCCTTAACACCAACACAGGTAGATCAGATAAAATAATACACTTTATTGGGGATGCAACAACTCGGCAAAGATATAATTCTTCTGTGAGAGTACCAAGTTCCCTTTGGAGAAGATATATCTGGCGATATGAAAGTTATAACCGTGGCTGGGACTGGTTAAAGGGAATGGAAGTTTATTCGCTAGGAGAACACTATACATGTATTAAAGATCATCGAGGTGATGAATACGGTCTTAAGTTCCCTAAAGATAACGAAGAGGCATGGAAGAAATCAACATTCAATAAGGATGTGTATGATTGGTTCCTAGAGCATCTGTATAAACCTAAAATTAAACCTCTTCAAGATCAGCTTAAATCATCAGAAATATCTATACCGGACCCAGATGGTAATTCAGAAGAATTAATAGCTAAGGCTAAAGTAATAGAACTTTCAGGGGTTAAAGCCAAATCACCTGGTGATGAATACGGACATAAAAGTTCTCTTCAATTTGATAATTCGGTTCAATATCTTTGGAACATAGGCGTATCTAAACGTATTAGACATATATGCTTTCCTAATCAACAAACTGAGCGTGAAGAAACAGGTATTGCAAATTCATCGATATCCTTTCTTGGGGGCTCTATGAGTAGGTCTTGGAATAAAGTGCCTACATACACACCTACTATTATTAAATCTGATGTAGACTTTTTTGGAAACGGGAATTTCTATGGAGAAACTCTACTCTCAACTGAAGAATCATTAAATTTATTTGATCCTCTAAATGAAGCTACTAACTGGCCAAATAAATCTATATTAGTAGGTGAAACTCAAGTAAATCGCACAAAGGAGCGTATTCCTGGATCTGGAATAACTATGTTTTGGGATAATTACCCAGCATCCAACTCTGGAGAAATAGAAGCATTAAAATTTGCAGAAGAATCTTATAATCCTTTATTTGTAGGTACAGACCCTTTAGTAATAAAAGAAAAGGATATAACATATTCTATATCGTTTATTAAAGATTACCTTAACAATTTAAAATCCGGAACTAGAAAAATATTATTAGACGAAAATCAGGATCAAGCCTATATTGAAATTAATAAGCTACCTGCAAATAAATTATTAGATTATATTGAAGAACACAATGTTTTGCCAGAACATATTAGCATTGATACGCATAGAGTCATTAAGGATATAAACCCGTTCTTTTATGATTGGTATAGTCAACATAGAACCAAATCACAGCGTCAAAGACAAGAAGGTGAACTTCATAATCATAACTGGCCCAAAATTAAAGACGATGCATGGGAAGAAGTTTTATTGGTTTCCTTAAACGGTGTTTCTGTAAGATGTCCTATTAAATCTGTTAGATGGGGTAAGTATTTATTTAATTCTGTAGAAATTAATACAGCAAATGCTAATAATCTCGGAGGAACAGTTAAACCAGATTTTGAGGTTGGTCCTACATCAGAATATATTTACGAAAATCCAGATCATCCGGATCCTAATTTTAGAATCAGATCAGCACGTTTTAATACGGCAGAAGGTAGATTATATGCAGTTTTAGATGCAATAAGTCAAAATCCTTCTACTAAACATGTCCTCAATACACACAATGTAATTCTAGAGGAATCAGCCTCGCCTTCAATTTATTCTTCTGTAAGAATACCTACATTTAATGATTATACTAAAGCACTTAAAGAACTGTTTATAGTAAAAGAGAACGGTTCACATGCTTATAAGTACATTTTCGAGACTATTGGTATTAGTAACCAAAATGAACTGGCTACTGATACATTTGCTTTACCTTATGTATCAGGATCTTGGTCACTTGACGTCTATAACACAAGTGTGACACCAAATGTTTTACTAGTGGAGGGTACTGACTATACAGTTTCCGATTTAGATCCTACAGCTGACCCAAGTGGTAATGCCTTTGGTCAGCCTTTAAGACCTTCAATAATATCCTCGTTTATTGATTTGTTTCCTGTAATTGTCGGGATGGTTCAAGGGAATATTGATGTTTCTCCAGCTGTTAATAATAATACAATAACTGATGTTACAGACATAAAGGCCTATTCTTATAAGACTGATTGGAATGAAGTTAAAGAAACTTATGAGTCTAATGAAATTAATAGAATGGATTCATCTTATTCGTTTTCAACAATCTTAGTCCCAACGTATACTTCCCCAGAAAAGGACAAAACGTGGTCTGTAAAATTTACAGACAAGTATCTAAATAACATACTTCCTACCTATTATGCTAAAGTTGTAAATGAGAATCAAGATGTGATTAAAACAGAATTTAAATTATCTTATTCTGTTACTAATAAAACAATTGAAGAAGGTGTAGAGAATCCATTCTTTTATCTTAATCATGATGTATTAATAGACTCCAACTATGATGATACTGAACTACAGAATTTAACAGATTCGTGGCGTACTAATATATTATCAATTAAAGATTATGCTTGGTCAACACTTCCAAATGTTGCCGCCGCGACTTATACTACATACACCCAGAATAACACAGGGACCAATGGACCCATATTATTTACCAATGATTATGAAAATTCTAGAGATTATATACTCCAGAAACTTAATTCAGAAGAAGAAAAAGCTTCTCTAATTAATCTTTTTCAGGTAAGATATGATATAATAAATGAGGATGAGCGTAGTCTAGATACATCTATAAATCACTACCTTTCTGACATTAATATACAATCTATTGAAGATTATAACTACATGGAGTTCTATTCCATAGAAGATTATGACGTACCTTTTCGTAAAAATCTTCAACCGAAAGCACGTTATATGATGTTTAAAGATGAAAACCCAGACGATCAGATACAGATATATAAAAACGGAACCCTTCTAGAACAATCTACATACGATGTTTCGGATAATCAGTGGTTATATCGCATATTTAATCAGACAGCAGATTATCTGCCAGGTGGTACGGCTACACCAATTGTTACGGGTTCTGAAGGATCTATTGTATCATATGCTAAATTAGCTAAAAGAGCTTTTACAAAATTAAACACAAACCCATCATACGCTATACATTGGCAGGATATGACTATAGGGGACGTTAAGGATGATTTAAAACTAGCAACTGACGCTTGGAAAAGCGGAGCTTTAAATAATGTTAGTCATTTAGATCAGTCTTCTATACCAGATCGTTATATTATCGATTGGACTTATGATAAACAAGGTAATACACATGTTAATATATATGACGAATTATTTGTTGAGTATCAAAATAATTTTATAAAAACTGGGTTTGCTGATGATCTTATACAATATGAAATAGGTGTTACTCCTACACTAGCTACAGCTACAACAACTAGTGCAGCTTACGCAGCTTCTGTTAATTATCAGTCATCTGAAATATCTATGCAGAATTTGGTTGAGCCAACAGAGATACCCTTTGCTGATATTATAGAGGGAGAAGAATATGTAATTTCAAATATAGGGGATGGTAATGATGTATTAGATTTAATGGATAAGTGGGCTCAATTAGACGGTAGGAATGAGATCATTACTGGTGATTATATAGTAACAGAACAAAAGAAAGCTATAACATACCTTGAGGTAAGTCTTGGAATAAAAACTGAAGAACAAATGTTTACAGCTGTGTTTAACTGGTTTCAGAAAGAATATACAGGATCCACAAGAATACCAACCCAATTCGATATATGGAATTATGCAGCTATGGCTGGAACCATCCCAGACCTTCCGTCGACGGATTATCAAGGCAATCCTGTTGCTGCCGCACTGTCATCTTCCAATTGGTCAGCTGGAGCTACAGATATTACTAGTACAACTCCGGTTGCTATTCCGACATATACAGGACATAATTTTTATCGTGCTCAGTCGTATTATCAAACTTATATCCAAGGATATACAGTTCCTGCTACTGACCTTGAAAACAATCCAATTCAGTTTTATAATAATCAGTTTCCCTCCGGAGGGGCGGAATTATATGATACAGCCGAGGGTAATACGTCTTCATTTAATAATACTTTTACTAATGGGCAAGGAACTAGGCTTGGAGAAGCTGGTGCTTATGATCCGACAGCTGGTGATGTAATGAAGGTATATGTGAATAAAGTTCTTCAGGTAGAGGGTGTTGACTACACAGCAACTCCTGATGGAGTTGGTTTTGGTGCGGCACTTATATCAGACGAAAAAGTAGTAGTCAATCTTATTAAATATTACGAATTTGAAGCTGGAATGGTGGGTAAAACATTTGTAGCTAGAGCAAATGGGTCTACTGTAACTAATATCCCAGGTGCTACTGTTTGGAAACCTGTATTTGAGAAGGACTCTGGTGGTAATGATCTAATAGACATATCAGATATGGTAGAAGGTCTTAGATATTCTATTGCCGATATGGGAGACTTAAAGTGGTTTACAAAATACACTTCTAAGGATGATGACAAAAAAATAGCTTGTGTATATCCAGAAAGTGAAGATGGTAATAGTCCTCTGGACTTATTTAATGTTGAATTTTATGGTTATTTTGGGAATAAAGCTACTGTATCCAAAGAATACCTTATACCGTCAATACTTTCAGAAAACGATTATAATTTAATAGATATTGGAGCGGAACCTCTAATAGATAATGAAATGTTGTCACTGTCATACTTTTATCCAGATGGCCGGAGAAATTTTTTCACTCTTGGTGATAAAATAACAGCTATTAACCCAGATGTTTATAAATCAGAACCTTTTCTGTCTTCCGGAGCTAAAGTAAGACTTCTTAAACATTCATCAGTACAGACAAGAGAATCATATATACCAGGGAAAATACCCGGAAAAGTATGGCCGGCAGTAACACTAAACAATTCTCCTAATGAGGATGGAGCAACTTGGACTGATTGGTTTGAAGGAACAACCCACATCTTTGATTCATCATCAGCTAAGACAACACTATCAAGGCCTTTTCATCCAAATCTTTCAGGAGTAGATAACCTTGACTTTACTGTAGGACCGACCCCATCATATCTAGGTACATCATGGCAGACTGCCTCTAGAAAGGATATACTTAATTTAAGATCTATTCATTACCAAGATGCACTACTACCTTCTCTCCATTATGAAGATACAGAGAACTATCAATATGGGGTAACTGACCTAACGGATCTTAAACCTCACCCATCTTCTCTTCGTGGATTTCTCTTCGCGGATAAAATAAATCCTTATAGGATTTTATTTGATACTAATGGTAACTATGCTATGAACCCTGATATAAGAGAATGGGATATAGCTAGAGTATATGAGAAAGGTGATGTAATTTGGGATAAAAACAAAGTATGGACGTCTGTAGTATGTGCAGGTAATGGGTTATCTAATTTTGACGGGTTATGGATCCGTAATGAAGTTGATACATCTGTTAGTAATAATGCTGGAGTTCAGCCTTCTACTCCAGGTACTGACTGGACTGAACTTGATATGACATATACAAATAACTCTGGAGGGTATTATTTATCAGAATACCCTAAAACTACACTATATAAAAGAGGCTTACCCTATTCTGTAGGTGATACAGTATTATATGTATCTCACTCCTACGATTTTAACACAACTAAAGAAACTGAAGATTATGATTCATGTATGGGTCCATGGTCTTCAGGGTTCTATAAATGTATACAATCTATACCTTCATCGGAACCTACAGGATGGGCAGATCCTAAAATGACATCAAATGGTCATTATGAATTATTAGATACTAGGTATTGGGTTCATATAGCACCAAAGGCTGATGCTAAAACAAAGAAACAGCAACAGCAATTAGGGTTGCCAGCTGGGATGGCTTTTCCTGAAGACCCGAGTATCAATGATACACATTTAGATAATTGGAGATGGAATGGTACATTTTGGGAAAACATAATAATTCCTAAAAATATATATAAACGTAGCATACCACACAATGACCCATTAAAACCTTATTGGTTTATTGATATGGCAGCTGAAACTTCTACACCGAACGACAAGTATGAAATTATAACAAATGGTATAATCAAAACACGACTTGATATGTCCTCTCTTGAACAATCTAGAGTGGGTTATCCTACCACAAGAACAGCTCATACACCTGTAGGTGCTACTACAGATTATGTTCTAGATGATGGTAAAATAGAAACTGGGTCAACTCAATCCATATTAGATCTAGATCAGTACTCTATAGAGATACCGTATAACCAGAAAAAGCATGAAATAATGTTAAAGATTAAAACACTTTCCACTGATTTTGTAATGTCTGAACAGACAATATCTATTCGGAATAGAAGCTCTAATCTTACTGCGGATATAGGATCTGTAAGATATATTGGAGCTCCTCACACATCGTCACAGCATGAAGCTTATATTGGTCAAGATGGTTATTGGTATATTAGACTGCAAATTCATGGAGATGGTACTGGTACTGCAGATAATTGGTCGTCTTATTGGATTGATCTATACCAATCGCTTCATCATAATGCTTTCGACCTTAAAGTAGTTGATAGATTTGTTACAGGACCTGCTGTTGTAACAGGTCCTGGTTATCATGATAACAACTATATTAGACTTCCGTTTAAATATAAATATAAAATAGAATCTTATATGGCACAGCTTAAGAACCAAGAAGACTAAATGTATAAATACCTTTATATAGATAAGGTAATGGACCAATTATGACTTTACAACCAAATTCAAGGGAGACCCTAGTTAACTATTGTTTAAGAGAACTAGGGGAACCTGTACTTGAAGTAAATGTGGATGAAGATCAATTAGAAGATCGTTTAGATGAAGCTTTCGAGTTCTGGCAAGAATACCATTCTGATGCTACAAAAAAGGTATACTTTAAACATCTAATAACAGCTGAGGATAAAGAGAACAAATATCTTGATCTATCTAATCAGATTTTATGGGTAGATAGGATATTACCTATAGATGCTTCTGGGTCTAATTTCCTCTTTGATATTGAGTATCAAATGAGATTAGCTGATATGAACAGACTTATGTCGATGGGTGGTATTGCAGAATATACTATGATGCAATCATCATTAGCCCTCTATGATATGAAATTAGGATCTGGTACAACAGAGGCTATTAGATTTTCTAGACATGAACACAAGTTATTTTTAGATGTAGATGATGATGAGTTAAAAGTAGGAAGTTATCTACTAGTAGCTGCATGGTCTACTATAGACCCAGAAACTGCTACATCCTTATATAATGATCGTCTGTTGAAAAAATATCTTACACAGCTTATAAAGAAGCAATGGGGTCAGAATTTAATTAAATTTGATGGTATGGTTTTACCGGGTGGAATTACTTTAAACGGTAGGCAATTGTATGATGATGCTATTGCGGAGATTGAAAAGATAGAAGCAGATATTAGGTTATCGTACGAGCTCCCTATTGACTTTATGATAGGTTAATAAGTTATGGCAACTAATACACACTTTAACCATAAAGTAAAATCAGAACAGAATCTGTATGAAGATATTATTATCGAATCTCTTCAGATGTTTGGGCAAGATGTTATGTATCTACCTAGACATGTTATAACAAAAGATGATATATTAAATGAAGATTATGCTAAGTTTGAGAATGCCTATTCTATAGAAATGTATATAGAAAATACAGAAGGATGGGGTGGTGAAGGTGATCTTATGTCTAAATTCGGACTTCAGATTAGAGATCAAGCTACATTTATTGTATCTAAATCAAGATGGGAAAAGATACTTCATACAGAAAATCAGATTCGTCCTTTTGAGGGTGATCTTATATATATGCCATTATCTAATGCTATGTTTGAGATATCTCATGTAGAACATGAACTTCCTTTTTATGCCCTTGGTAATCTACCTACATATCAGTTACATTGTAACCTCTTCGAGTACGCTTCAGAAGAGTTTAATACATCTGTTCCAGCTATAGACCAATTTGAGTCTCTTCATGCTAATTATGATGTATTCGGTATTGAGAAGTCAATAGCCCAGTTATTTACTGTAGGTGAAATAGTAACACAAGCTACAGATACAGTAGATGTTACAGTTATAGGGGAAGTATCCAAAGAAGTACCTTTTACTTCTACTACATCTAATATATATATTACTAACTCACACGGATCTGACGGGAAAGGTAGGGAATTTCAAGTATCCTCTACATATCCTATTGTAGGTGAAAAATCTAGTTCGTCTGCATTAATTGTTTCGGATGCATCTTCTCTATCTAACCCTAATACTGAAGAATCTAATGTAGATTCTAATATATCCTTTGACAGAAACGCTGATTCTATAATTGATTTTTCTGAATCTAATCCGTTCGGAGAACCTTAAATATGTTTGAAACTCCTTTTTATAACAAGCATATAAGAAATCTTGTATCTGTATTTGGAACATTATTTAATGATATACAGATACAAAAAAGAGATGCTGCCGGTAATATACTCGAAACTAATAGAGTACCTTTAGCGTACGGACCTAAACAAAAGTTTATTGCCCGACTTGAAGAAGAAGAGAATCCTCGCGAAGCGGGTATTGCTATTAAACTTCCAAGGATGGCATTTGAGATAACTTCTATAGATTATGATGCTACAGCTAAACTTAATAAAAATATTAAGGATGCTTATGCACACCCTACTGATTCCTATAAGAAAAGGTTTCTTAGAACATTTGCACCATATAATATAGGGTTTCAATTATCTATATTAGCTAAGAATATGGATGAAGGACTACAAATAATAGAACAGATATTACCATTATTCCAACCTGATTATACTGTAACTATTATAGAAAACTCTAATGTTAATAGGAAAACAGATGTTCCGTTTACACTCCAATCAGTAAACTTATCAGAAGAGTATGAGGGTGATTTCTTATATAGAAGAACTATTGTATATACATTAGATTTTACATCAAAACTAAGGTTTTATCAAGGTATACAAGACTCGGGTATTATTAAACATACTGAGATAGGTATTACAGATACTACTGTAACTCCACAGATACTCCTAGAAAAAGTTAAATCTGATGTTGATCCAGCTACCGCTTCACCAGAAGATGAATACGAAATTATAGATACTATTGACTACTTTGTAGAACATTAAATATGAATAAAGATATTGATTCTGATTATAAGTATATTAGATCATCATTATATAACCTTGCAGACAAAGGAACTGAGGGTATAGAACTCATGATGGAATTAGCACGTGAGTCTGAACATCCTAGAGCCTTTGAAGTGTTATCTAATATGATTAAAACCAACGCTGAGGTTGTTGAGTCATTAATGTCTCTTCAAAAAGAAAAATCTAAATTAGAATTAACTGAAGCCCCTACTTCTAAAGCAGAAATTACTAATAATAATGTATTTATTGGGAGTGCTACAGATCTCCAGAAACTATTAGCTGATAAGAATAACGACATTATTGAACATAAGTAGTATATCCTAAATTATGTATTATTATTATATTATTAAAGTTAAGTCTAACCTAATTAAAGTATGATGAATATTATTGAAAAATATAAAGATACATTTGATGCTTTAGAAATTATGAGAGAAATGGAGCCTAATATAATCTATATGCATTTAATATCTTTAGGTAAAAAGCTACAAGAAGATCCTTTATCAGAAGAGAAAAGA
>Ga0209658_1000964_pt1 | contig 18869 bp, 20 predicted proteins | sample SaaInlV_150m_DNA_6_FD_184656 | JGI IMG/M metagenome (GOLD analysis project Ga0209658, IMG submission 184656) | Marine microbial communities from expanding oxygen minimum zones in the Saanich Inlet - SI037_S4LV_150m_DNA (SPAdes) (version 2) | ecosystem: Environmental > Aquatic > Marine >...
TTAGCTGATAAGAATAACGACATTATTGAACATAAGTAGTATATCCTAAATTATGTATTATTATTATATTATTAAAGTTAAGTCTAACCTAATTAAAGTTGGTATTACAAAGAATCTAACACAAAGGATGAGGGCGTACCGTACATCGGACCCATACTTAACGTATTATAAAACTTATGAACTTAATCTTAACAAAAAAGAAACTCTAACCCTAGAAAAGACAATATTACAGGAATTGCGTAGATGGTATCAATGTAGATCCGAAACTATTGAATCTGATAATCCACGTGCTATTAAGATGATTGTTGAAGGTATAATGGAAGAGATATGATGAATATTATTGAAAAATATAAAGATGCATTTGATGCTTTAGAAATTATGAGAGAAATGGAGCCTAATATAATCTATATGCATTTAATATCTTTAGGTAAAAAGCTACAAGAAGATCCTTTATCAGAAGAGAAAAGACTATCTAAAAACCAAGTAACATATTGTCAATTTAAATTATATGTTGACATTGAAGATGGTAAATTTAAAGCATGGTCAGATGCAATGATAGCATCAGGATATGCTTATATGTTATTAGATGTATTTAATTCATCAAATAGAACTATAGATGCTAAAGAATTTGATATACTTAACATAGATGAGTTATTATCTATGAATCGTACATCAGGTTTTTTTCAAATGATTGATATAATGAACTCTAAAATACCAGAATGATGGAGCTACAGAACGGTCAATTTGGTTATCTCGGTAATGCAAATGTTAAGAAAGATGGTATATCTCAACAATGGACACTCGATGAAGTAGAAGAGTATTCTAAATGTGTAGAAGATGCCGCCTATTTTGCAAGGAATTACATTAAGATTGTTCATCTAGATAAAGGTTTAACACCCTTTGATCTTTATCCTTATCAAGAGGAAATGTTTCAACATTTTGAGGATAATAGGTTTTCTATAGTATTAGCTTGTCGCCAATCAGGAAAATCAATATCGTCTGTTGTATATCTTCTCTGGTATGCATTATTTCATCCCGATAAAACCATTGCTATTCTGGCAAACAAAGGGGCTACTGCTCGTGAAATGCTAGCACGTGTAACATTGGCTCTAGAGAACCTCCCATTCTTTCTTCAAGCAGGTTGTAAAGTACTTAATAAAGGATCTATAGAATTCTCTAATAATTCACGTATTATTGCAGCTGCTACATCAGGTTCTTCTATTCGTGGTATGTCTATATCTTTACTCTTCCTAGATGAGTTTGCTTTTGTGGAAAATGATGGTGAGTTTTATACATCAACATATCCAGTAATATCATCAGGTAAATCTACTAGAGTTATTATTACATCAACAGCGAACGGTCTTGGTAATGTATTTCACAAACTATGGGAAGGTGCTATGCAGAGCACTAACACATATAAACCATTTCGTGTAGACTGGATGGATGTACCGGGTAGAGACGAGAAATGGAAAGAAGAAACAATAGCTAATACTTCAGAACTTCAGTTCGAACAAGAATTTGGTAATAGGTTTATTGGTGTAGGGAATACACTAATTACTGCAAACTGTCTTCTTTCGTTAAGAGCAATAGAGCCACTCCATAGAAGGGATGATGGGGTTCGTATATATAAAGAAACATTACCAAAACATCAATATATTATGTTAGTTGATGTTGCTCAAGGTAGGGGTAGAGATTATTCTACTTTTAATATACTGGATATAACAGGTGATGTATTTGAGCAAGTTGCTGTATATCAAGTTAATACTATATCACCCCTACTATTTCCTGATGTAATATATAAGTATGCAAAGGTATATAATAATTGTTATGTAGTTATAGAATCTAATGATCAAGGTTCTATGGTAGGTAATGAATTATATTATGAACTTGAATATGAAAATACTTTTCTTGAATCCTACGTTAAAGCAAATGATGTAGGTATTACTATGACACATAAGGTTAAGCGAATAGGTTGTTCTAATATAAAGGATATTATAGAAGAGGGTAAATTAACCTTATATGATTCAGAGACTATACATGAATTAACTACCTTTGTAGCCAAAGGATCCTCATTTGAAGCAGGGGCAGCTCATCATGATGATTTAGTAATGAATCTAGTAATGTTTGGTTATTTTGTACAGCTTGGTGTATTTAATGAATTATATGATATTAATATTAAGTCATTAGTATATGATGAACAACAAGCTGCTATTGAAAGAGATATAATACCCTTTGGTATTATAGATAATGGTATTATATCACCGGAAGAACAGGCTATAATAGCTCAGAGAGAACTTAATGATTTTTTCTAGAAAGTCCCTATTTTATAAATAATGATAATTGGGTATAGAACCGTATAATGAATTCATATAAATTAAATTAATTGAGGATAATCAAATGGGATTTCAAGTTTCGCCTGGTGTACAGGTTAAAGAAATAGATTTAACAAACGTAATCCCCGCTGTTTCAACATCTATTGGAGGACTCGCTGGTATTTTTACCAAGGGACCTATAGGTGAAGTTATTACTGTCGGGTCAGAAAAGGAGTTGGTCTCTGTCTTTGGAGAACCATCTTATAAAACATACGAATATTTTTTCGCTGCAGCTAACTTTTTAAAGTATGGAAATACTTTAAGAATTATTAATGCTGAAGCAGATTCAATCAAATACCGCAACGCCTTTGTAGGAGACTATGACGTAAAGGCCATGGAATTTCCTGAGGCTCATATCTCAGAAGCAGCCAACTATGAGAGTTACAAGGAAAATTTTGGTAGTTACTATAATGCTAGTGGATTTCAAGCAACAGCTGGTCCTTATGTTAAAAATAAAGCAGATTTTAATAAAAAGGATGACGAAGGTTTTTTTGAAGCTAATGGAGACATAAAATGGTTAGCTAAAACACCGGGTGCTGCTACAGATGGTGACCTAGGTGTCGTAGTTATACCGTCTTCCTATAATTCAACAACATTTGATGGTCGTACTTTTGCCACAAAGAAAATAGAAATTGATGGGATTTCAGCAGTTAGTAATGTTCCTAGAAACTGGTACGGTCAGGCTAGAGCAAATGACAGTTCATGGAAAACGGCATGGAGTAATGTATATGCCGCAACTACTGGTGATTCTGATTCTAATAATACTAAAGAAATCGCTCTACAGGTGGTGATTGGTACGGAAACCATTAATATTACATTAACCGCACTACAAAAGAGCACCTTAAATGACGCTGCAGTAGCTACAGATGGGTTAGTAGCTTTTAATACTGAAATTTTTGAGATATTAAAAACGTCTTATGCCGCCGCCGCGACTAGCACATGGGTCGGTGTAGAAGGAATGCAATTAAGAAGCGTGGAGACTAAATTAGCTATATTTACTTCTACCGATTCTACAGTACTATCCGCAGATTTTACTATTCAGCCAGTAACGGAAGACCCTGCTGGAACGTTTAGTGTTGCTGACCAACATGGTACTTCCAAAAATTTCTATACAGCTACTTTTGAAACTGTAACTCATTCTTCGAGTTTTCAGCTGGGTTTAGGTACTACCGTTAATACAACTACACCAATAGCGCTTAATGGGTCAGGTGGCACTAACGATCAGTATGTTACTTTCAACTCTAGTAATATTTGGCTTCAGATAGCTGATACTATTAGAAATGACAGTACTTATGTGGGTGAATATACACTTGGTAAGAATGTAGTAGGTGATACCGCTGAAGTAGAATGGACTAAAGTAGGCGCTGGAGCCTGGGATACAGCTGTAGTATTAGCTAAAAATATTTCTAAATTAGGTAATGTAAATACTGCAGGTTCTGAGTTTTTTACTACAAATGCAGGTATAGCTGATTTTGCAACGAAATTAGGCACATTTACCGATAATACAGCTGATTATGGATTAAGAAATGTTAGTTCATGGGTTTCCGGAAATGAAGTTACTACCCGTGAAGCATTCTCTAGTCTTGGTACATTTAATAGTGTTATTAACACAGAATTTGCAACTGCAAATGTAGAAGATGCTCCTGCCGTAATATGGGATGCCGTAAAATTACATTTTAATGAATTTCCAGAAACTTCAGATTTCATGGCAGGAAAGGGTGGTGCATTTGATGAATGTCATATTATGATAGGAATTGAATTTGGGGATACTTTTGAAGTATTAGAAACATACGAGTTCCTTTCAATGGCATCGGACGCTGTTTCTTTAGATGGTACTAATAATTATTACAGAGATGTTATTAACTTACAATCTGAATATGTATATGCTGTTAACGCTCCAACTGGGTTTAGTGAAGCTGGTGAAGAATCAACTCAGTATGATGCTGGTACAGGTAACTTTCTCCCAACTAAATTTACTTTTGGAGTAAGCAAATCTAATGCTCTATCAAACACAGTTCCTGTCTTATTGAAAGGTGGTAAAGAGGGTATAGTAGGAGTAAATGACGTTAAAGATGCTTATGATACATTCCTAGATACTGAAAACATCGAAATTAACCTACTTATTGGCGGACCAACTCCTGGCTTAACAGGTACTGATGCACCAAACTCAACAACTACTGTAGAAGCTATGGAGGACTCTATATCTCATGCACAACAATTAATATCTATTGCTGAGCAAAGAAGAGATTGTGTTGCATTTATATCACCTCCTGTATCATTTACATCGAATACATCTTCAATTGAGGCTATGTATCTTTTATTAACATGGGTTAAGAAGTTGTCGTCGTCTTCATATGCGGTTTTCGATTCATCTGCATTATATCAGTATGATAGATATAAGGATGTATATCGTTGGAATCCAGCGTGTGGTGCTGTTGCAGGGCTATGTGCTAAAACAGATGATGTTGCTGATCCATGGTGGTCACCAGCTGGTTTTAATAGAGGTCAGATATTTGAAGTAACTAGATTGGGATTAAATCCTACTCAAACTAATAGAGATGATTTATATAAAAACCGTTTAAATCCTATATGCGCATTTCCTGGTGAAGGAACAATACTATATGGAGATAAGACGGCACAGACTAAACCTTCAGCATTTGATAGAATTAATGTTCGTAGGTTGTTCTTAGTACTAGAAAAAGCAATTGCTACAGCTGCTAAATACCAATTGTTTGAGTTTAATGATGAGTTTACAAGAGCACAATTCCGGAATATGGTTGAACCGTTCCTAAGAGATGTGAAAGGCAGAAGAGGTATATATGACTTCTTAGTAGTATGTGATGAAACAAATAACACAGGACAAGTGATAGATACTAATCGTTTTATAGCTGACATATATATTAAACCGGCTCGTTCTATCAACTTTATGACATTGAATTTCATTGCCACTCGTACTGGTGTTGAATTTTCTGAAATTGTTGGTAAATTCTAAATAGGAGATAGAAATGGCAAATTTAGGAGTTGATGACTTTAAATCAAAATTACTTGGTGGTGGGGCCCGTAATAACTTATTTCAAGTTACTACAAACTTTCCAAGTTTCGTAGGTGGGGATGTTGAATTAGCATCCTTTATGTGCAAAGGTGCTTCCCTTCCGGCAGCAACTATAGCACCCATTCCCGTAAAATTTCGTGGTAGAGAATTAAAATTAGCAGGTGATCGTACATTCGCTGATTGGTCTATTACTATTATGGCTGATGGGAAACACTCTGTTCGTTCCGCATTTGAAATCTGGATGAACGGTATTAATGCTCATGACGAGAATACAGGATTAAGCAACCCTAATGATTATATGTCAGATATGACTATTGATCAATTAAATAAACAAGGGGAAGTTGTTAAATCTTATATTATGAGAGGATGCTGGCCATCTGAATTAGGTGCAATTGATATGTCATATGAGTCTGATGGTACAATATCAGAATTTACAGTGACAATAACTTATCAATATTGGACATCTGATACTACGTCATAGTATTATTTGGTAATGTATAAATATAATGGTAGGGTTATAGACACCCTACCATTATTATTTTATTAGGAAAAAATATGGCAGATTTATTTGGATTTGAGATAAAAAAGAAAAAGAAAGATAAGGATACTTTTGAAAAAGGGCGTTCCTTTGTAGCTCCGCTAGATCAAGCTGGTGGTGTTGTTACGGCTGGAGGTCATTTTTCACAATATCTTGATTTATCAACAGAACAATTACATAATGATAGGGTACAAATTAAGAAATATAGGGAAATTGCAACTGTCCCTGAAGTGGATCAAGCAATTACTGATATTATATCAGAATCAATTGTAACAGATATATCAGATCCTATTAGACTTAATTTAGACAAACTAGATCAATCGGATAAGATTAAGAAGATATTCCAAGAAGAATTTGATAATGTACTTGCTATGTTATCATTTAATGATTATGGGCATGATATATTTAGAAAATGGTACATAGACGGTAGACTCTATTACCATATTATTATTGATGAAGCTAATCCTAAGAAAGGTATCTTAGAATTAAGACCTATAGAATCTACTCAGATTACTAAAGTTAAAGAAATCGAAGAAGAGATTGATCCTAAAACTCAAGCTAAGGTAGTTGTAGGCGTTAATGATTATTATGTATATCATGATGAGAATACACTATCATCTGCTCAGGGATTAAAAATCTCTAAAGATGCTATTATATTCGTACCATCTGGTCTCCTTTCATATAAGAAAGATAGGGTAATAGGTCATCTAGACAAAGCTATAAAACCAGCTAATCAGTTAAGAATGATGGAAGATGCTCTGTTGATATATCGTATCGCTAGAGCACCTGAACGTAGAATATTCTATATTGATGTAGGTAACCTTACTAAAGGTAAAGCGGAAGAATACCTACGTGGTATTATGAACAACTACCGTAACAAGTTAGTATATGATGCGGAAACAGGTGAATTAAAAGATACACATAAACATCTTTCTATGATGGAAGATTTCTGGCTACCTAGAAGAGAAGGTGGTAGAGGTACCGAGATATCAACATTACCTGGAGGTCAAAATCTAGGTGAGATTGAGGATATCTTATATTTTCAGAAGAAACTATATAAAGCACTTAATGTACCTGCTAATCGTCTAGAGACAGATCAGTCATTTAATCTAGGTAGATCAACAGAAATTTCTAGAGATGAAGTTAAGTTCCAGAAGTTTCTAGATCGTATTTGTGCTAAATTCGGAAATGTATTCTTAGAAGCTTTAAGAACACAACTAATCCTTAAAGGTATTATTACCAGAGATGATTGGAATGACTTGAATAATTCAATGGCGATTGATTTTGCTGATGACATTTATTTCTCAGAACTTAAAGAAACTGAAATGATGAAAGAACGTATTAACACTCTCAGAGAAGTTGATGAGTATGTTGGTAAGTACTACTCTGTTGAATATGTACGAAGGAATATACTTAGACAAACAGATAATGATATAGAAGAAATAGATAAGCAAATAGCAGATGAAGAAGAGATATACGATGATCCTGAAGAAGAAGAAGCAAATAGAAATTCAGGTGAAGAAGTTTAGTTTTTTATAAATATATAACAAAGAGATAATATTATGGAATCTATTAAAAGTTTAATTAATAACATTAGCAACGGTAATGATTCAGGGGCTATTGATGATTTTAAGTTGTCAATGAATAATAAAATAGCTGACTCATTTAACAAGCAAATTGTTGATGTTGCATCATCTATGGCGGTTTCTGAACCAAACATTCAGGCTCCGGAGTCAGTAGAAAAGGAATAAGTATGAAACTAATAACAGAATATGTTGAGGAAAATTTATCATATTTTACAGAAGACTCTAAAGAGTCAGGTAATAGGAATACCTTTATAGAAGGTATCTTTATGCAAACAGAAGCTAAGAACCGTAATGGTCGTATGTATCCTAAAAAGATCATGGAGTCTGCTGTACACAAATATGTAGAAGAACAAGTGTCTAAAGGTAGAGCTGTAGGTGAGTTAAATCATCCAGACTCACCATCAATAAATTTAGACAAGGTTTCACATCGCATTACTTCACTCAAATTCGAGGGGAATGATGTGATTGGAAGAGCACTTGTACTAAACACTCCAATGGGTAAGATTGTAAAAGGTCTTATAGAAGGTGGTGTAAAGTTAGGTGTTTCAAGTCGTGGTATGGGAAGTATTGAGAATAAGAATTCTATGAATGTTGTGAAGGATGATTTTCATCTTGCAACAATTGACATAGTTCAGGATCCATCAGCACATAATGCATTCGTTAATGGGATTATGGAAGGTGTTGATTGGGTATGGGACAATGGTATTCTTAAAGCTCAACAGATTGAAAAATATGAGACTGAAATAAGAAAAACAAAAATGAAGGATCTTAACGAGATTCAATCAAAATTGTTTCAAGATTTCCTCTCGAAACTTTAACAAAGAGGTAAAATTAATGTCTAAAGAAATGCAAGATAGCATCGCCGACATCAATGAAGAACAACTAGATACTATGTTGGAGGACGTTGAAGTTAAAGATGAGGAAATTCTTGAGAAATATAAAGATGATGATGAAGAAGATGAAGCAGAAGTCGAAGTTGATGACGATGAGTCAGAAGTCGAAGACGACGATGAAGATGAAGATGAAGAAGTAAAAGAAGATACTGATAGTCCTTATCAAAAATGTTGGAAAGATAAGTACATGAGGCGGATGAAGGAAACACAGCATCCGGTAGGGTCTACTATGGAAATTACTATTAAAGCACATGCGCAATCATCATGCGCTTCTTTAAAAGAAGGATCTGAAGGTGGTTGTGAAGTTATTTCATATGAAGAATTTAGCAAAGAGGTTGATGCACTGTTAGCAGAGCAACAATCAACAGTTGATTTTTCTGATGATTTAAATGCATTAGTTGGAGGTGAAGAATCTCTAGCTGAAGGATTTAAAGACAAAGCTGCACTAATCTTCGAAGCTGCTATTTCATCTAAACTTAAAGTAGAAGTTACTAAACTAGAAGAGTCTTATGAGTCTAAACTAGAAGAAGCTACTACTGAAGTTAAAGAATCTTTAGTTGATAAAGTAGATTCATATCTAAACTATGTTGTTGAACAATGGGTAGAAGACAACAAAGTAGCGATTGAGTCTGGTTTAAGAACTGAGATTACTGAATCATTTATATCATCTTTAAAAGATGTATTTGTTAATCACAATATCGATGTACCAGAAGATAAAGTATCTTTGGTTGATGAACTTGCTGAGCAAGTTACGAAACTAGAAGAACAACTTAATGAATCTGTTCAACATGGTATTACATTATCAGAAAGAGTTCATAATCACGAGAAAGCTGAAGCTATTGCAGAAGCCTGTATCGGAATGACTGAGCTTGATATTGATAAATTCAATTCTCTAATTGAATCAATCGATTATGATAATAAAGAGCAATTTACATCTAAAATCGAAACAATTAAAGAATCATATTTTAAGGTTAAATCAGCACCTGTAGAAGAAGAACTTCTTACCGCGGATTCTAATACCGATAATACTTTAATGAGTCCATCAATGGCAGCATATGTATCTGCTATCAATAAAAATCAATCTTTCTAACGGAGAAAATAAATATGTTTGGTTCACAAAACTTAATGGAAAAATGGAGTCCTGTACTTAATGCAGAAGGAACTCCAGAAATCACGGATCCTCATAAAAAAGCAATTACAACTGTTTTACTTGAGAATACTGAAAAAGCACTAGCTGAAGAAAGAAGCCAATCTGGTTTCTTATCAGAATCCCCTGCAAATAATACTGCAATGGGTTATTCAACTACTGATGGTGCTGCACAGGGTAATAACTGGGATCCTATTTTAATTAACTTAGTTCGTCGCGCAATGCCTAATGTCATCGCTTATGATGTCGCAGGTGTTCAACCTATGAACGGTCCTACTGGTCTTATCTTCGCTATGAAAAGCTTATATAAAGGCGAGAAAACAGCTGGTACTGGCATAAGTCGTGTAGTTACAGCGCAGGATATCTCATCTGGACTTAAATCTGGTGGTACTGTTCTTGATAATGACGATCTTGGTCTTTTTCTACCTATCGATGTAGTTCAAGCGGCTGATGTTGAAGCACTAGGTCTTAATAAACCTGATACTTCTTGGTCTGGTAGATATCCTACTACAACTGCGGAGAATTTGGGTCGTCCAGGTGGTACAGCATTCAAAGAAATGGGTTTCACCATTGACAAGACTACTGTTACTGCAGAATCTCGTGCATTGAAAGCTGAGTACACAATGGAATTAGCACAAGATTTGAAAGCTGTTCATGGATTAAATGCTGAGTCTGAATTAGCAAATATCCTTTCAGTTGAAATCTTAGCTGAGATTAACCGTGAAGTATTAGACAAAATTAATACTGATGCTGTTAAAATTTCTGATGGTACTGGAGCTGTAGTAGGTGCTGGGTTTGCAGGTTGGGATATTAGCGCAGCAGCTACATCAGGTATTGGTAACAACGATGGTCGCTGGGCTGTTGAGCGTTACAAAAACTTAGGTGTTAAAATTGAATTAGAAGCTAACGCGATTGCTGTTGCAACTCGCCGTGGTAAAGGTTCTTTTATCATCTGTTCTTCTAACGTAGCTTCTGTATTAGCAGCTTCAGGTGTTCTTGATTACGCTCCTGCGTTATCTACTAACTTGAAAGTTGATGATACTGGTTCATTATTTGCTGGTGTTTTAAATGGTTCTATCAAAGTATTCGTTGATCCATATGCAGCAGCTGATTATATAACTGTTGGTTATAAAGGCACTAACCCATATGATGCAGGTTTATTCTACTGCCCATACGTTCCTTTAACAATGGTTAAAACTATTGGTGCGGATGACTTCCAACCACGTATCGGGTTCAAAACTCGTTATGGTATGGTTAACAATCCTTATGTCGGTAGCTTGGCTGGAGAAAACACCTACTTCCGTACTATGAATGTTTTAGGTATTACATAGTAGGTCAATATTGAACTAAGGCTACCTTAGGACAAAATTGGAAAGGACCCTTAACCGGGTCCTTTTTTTATGAGTATAAATAGTGGTATAGACCGAACACTAAGGATTTCATTAAAATGGCAAAAAATATAAATTTCCTATCACCACATAATTATAAAGTGGTAATAGCAAAGATTCCTAATATTGAATACTTTACTACAGGTGTTATTATCCCTGCACTTAATCTTAATCCTGCAGAATATTCTACACCAACAAGACAGCTTAAAGTCTTCGCAGATCACCTAAATTTTGAAGATCTTACATTAAACGTGATCATTGATGAAGATATGGAAAATTATAAAGAAATATTTGACTGGATCAGTGAAATAGTGTATACTAATGATAACACATTAGATAAGACATCAGATATAACAGTAATGGTAATGAATTCTAAAAATAATGTTATAAGGAATATAAGATTTACAGACGCTTATCCAGTAAGCATAGGGGATATAGTATTTGAATCTAATACCGAACAACTAGAATATCTTACAACTGCTGTAAACTTTGTATTTACTAATATGATTTTTGAATAGGAGATAAACAATTTATAATATTGAAGATATACTTAAAGAATGGAAAATAGATGTAGAAATTGATACTATAGCACTAGACGATGTCTCAATGCAATCAGCTACACTACACGCCAAATACCTTGAAATGCTTACTAAAACAAAGCTAGAACTGAAGCATTTTGAAACTCAATTAGAACTTGCCTATAAAGACAAATGGCTTTATTATGAAGGTAAGATGGACCCTACAACAATAAAAAGATTAGGTTGGGATCCTGACCCATTCGATGGTCTAATAGCACCAGCCACTAAAGCACAAAAAGAACAATACTATAAAGCAGATAAAGATCTACAAGCCTTATCTTCTAAAATAGATCTTTCTAAGATCACCAAAGAAACACTCGATGAGATCTTAGGGCATATTAGATTTAGATCAAATAACATTAAAAATATAATTGAATGGCGTAAGTTTATGTCAGGTACATAAATGGATACAATTAAAATCTCTAAAGTTAACCATGCTATGCTTCATATTAATACTGAGGCATCTATAGCTCAAGAACTCTCAGAGCATTTCTCATGGTATGTACCTGGATATCAGTTTGTTCCCTCTTATAAGAACAAATATTGGGATGGTAAATTCAGATTGTTTAAGTTAATGTCACGTGAGATACCATCTGGTGTGTTTGCGTATGTTAAAGAATTTGCCGATACTCGTGGGTATAATATACAGCTTGAAGACTCAGCTACATACGGATCTATTAATACTAAAATAGATATAAATGCTCGACAATTAGTTCTCTTTATTAAATCCTTAAACTTAACATCTAAGGGCCTTAAGATAGAGCCACGCGAATATCAAGTTAAAGGTATTCTTCATGCTATACACAACAAGTCTTCTCTCTTATTATCCCCTACAGCTTCAGGTAAATCATTAATTATTTATTGTGTACTTCGCTGGTATTTAGATAATTATGATAGGAATGTATTACTGGTTGTACCTACTACATCTTTAGTAGAACAGATGTATACTGATTTTGAAGATTACTCTAAGTATGATAAATCCTTCTCTGTAGAAGAATATGTACATAGAATCTATTCAGGTAAAGAACGTAATACAGACAAAAGAGTAGTTGTTACTACATGGCAATCTATATACAAGTTCCAATCTAAATGGTTTGAACCATATGGTATGATTATAGGTGATGAAGCACATACATTTAAAGCTAAATCTTTAACTTCTATAATGACTAAATTAAAGGAAGCTGACTTTAGAATAGGTACAACAGGAACTGTACCTGATGAATCAGCGGAATGTCATAAACTTATATTAGAGGGTCATTTTGGACCTATATATAAAGTAATAACTACTAAAGAATTAATGGATGCTGGTACTTTAGCTAAATTATCCGTTAATGTACTGCTTCTTAAATATCCAGAAATACTTTGTAAGACATTAAAAGATACAACATATCAAGAAGAAATAGACTTTATTGTATCTAATGAAGCACGTAACTCTTTTATTAAGAACCTTGCATTAGATCAGGATGGGAATACATTAGTACTCTTTAATTTAGTTAAGAGACATGGAGAACCATTATATAAGATGATATCCGAGAAAGTATCCGGAGATAGACAGGTCTTTTTTGTATCCGGAGCAACACCTACTGATGATAGAGAACGTATAAGACAGTTAACAGAAAAGGAAAATGATGCTATTATTGTAGCATCTCTTGGTACATTCTCTACTGGTATTAACATTAAGAACTTACATAATATTATATTTGCATCACCATCTAAATCACAGATTAAAGTACTTCAGTCTATCGGTAGAGGACTCAGAAAGTCAGAAACAGGACAAGAAACTGAAGTATTTGATATAGCTGATGATCTACATTATAGGAAACGACAGAATTACACTCTATTACATTCAGGTGAACGTATTAAAATCTACTCTAGAGAGAAATTCGATTACGACATCTACGAGGTTAAGCTATGAAACCTGATATCAGACATATCCAATTAATTACAGGCCAATCTATTATAACTCATGTTCTTGAAGAATTTGAAGATTACTTTATGGTAGAAATACCCTTTTTAATTAATAAGAAAGAAGATAATTCTACTTCCTTTTCATTATACATGCATCTCTCAGAACCTAATGATACTAAACTAATCCTTTATAAACATTCAATAGTATGTGCAGCTGAGTGTAATACGTCTTATAAGTATCAGTATATGATGATGATTAATCAAGTAGAGGAAGTAGAACGAGAGTCTGAAGAACAACGTCAACTTGAATTGGAAGAAGAATCCACCGAAGAACAATACAGACCAGACCAACGGTTACATTAATGCATTAAATATACTATATCCCCACTTTCCCACATCACTAGTAATATTATAACACATTTTTAAGTAAAAGTCAAGTTGACATTTACCTAATTTTAGTGTATAATATATACTATAACAATAAAAAAGAGATATAATTATGGCAGACGATCCAAAACATTATTTAAATAATAAAGAGTTTTCTCAGGCGGTTGTTGATTATGTAAATGCTTGTAACGATGCAAAAGAGAAATTAGAGAAGGTACCTATTGTTACAGATTACATAGCGACATCCTTTATGGCTATTGCATCTAAACTATCAAATAGATCTAATTTTGCACGTTATACATATAGAGATGAAATGGTAATGGATGCAGTAGAGAATTGTCTTAGAGCTATTAATAACTACAAATATGATTATACTACACGAACAGGACTTCCTAATGCATTTTCTTACTTTACTCAAATATGTTTCTATGCTTTTATAAGACGGATACAAAAAGAAAACAAACAAGTTGATATTAAGAATGAGTTTACTCTAAAGGCAGATCATGCTAATTTTCTTCATTATTCAGAGTCAGGTCTGGCCTCTGAGTATGTATTAGTTGATGATACTATAGAACATCTTAAAGATAAAATATCAATAATTGACCGTGCTAAGAAAACAGCCACAAAGGAAATACGCCACAACTTTAAAAGGTTAAAAGGCTTAGAACAATTTTATAGAAAAGACTAGGTATATAATGAAAGTAGCTATATTGAATGATACACATGCTGGTGCTCGTAATTCTTCTGGAATATGGATAGAGTATCAGCGTCGATTTTATGAAGAAGTTTTCTTCCCTTACTGTGACAAACACAACATTTCTCAAGTACTACATCTTGGAGATTACTATGAGTCAAGAAAGAATGTAAACTTTAAAGCTCTTAATGAGAATAGGAATATGTTCCTAAAACCACTGGTTGAAAGGAGTATGTATATGAACATCATACCCGGAAATCATGATGTATATCATAAAAATACTAATGATCTTTGTGCTCTTAAAGAACTACTTGGTTATTATACTAAGAATGTAAAGATACACATGGATCCGGTTGAAATCGATTATGATGGTCTAAAGATAGGATTAATCCCTTGGATTACCTCTCAAAACCATGTGGAAGTTAAAGAGTTTATACGAAAGACATCATCTACCATTCTTGGGGCTCATTTAGAACTTCAAGGATTTGAGGTATCTAGAGGTATTATGCACCAACACCATGGTCTAATTGAATCTTCTGAACTATCAAAGTTTGATCAGGTTCTTTCAGGGCATTTCCATATAGCATCTGAGCAGTCCAATATACGTTATCTTGGATCACAGATAGAGTTTACATGGAATGATCATAATGATAAGAAGTATTTCCATGTACTTGATACAGAAACAAGAATGGTTGAGAAGGTATTAAACCCTATCAGGATGTTTGAAATCATTTACTATGATGATGAAGTAACTGATTACTCAGCCTTATCTGTTGATTTCTACAAGGGTAAGTTTATTAAAGTATTTGTTGTGAAAAAGACAGATCCATTTTTGTTTGATATCTTTATTGATAAACTTCTTGATATAGGTGTACACGATCTTAAGATATCAGAGAATTTTGTATCTAATATAGAAGATACCGAAGTGAATGCTAAGGGTATAACTGATACAGGAGATCTATTAAACTCATATATAGATGCACTTGATACACAGCTTGATAAAGAAAGAGTAAAGAATGTAGTACAAAATCTTTATAGAAATGCCCAATCTATGGAGATTCAATAATATGATAACATTTCACACACTTAACTGGCGGAATTTCCTATCTACAGGGAATAATCCAACTAAAATACATCTTGACAAGTCACCATCTACATTAGTAGTAGGTCATAATGGGTCAGGAAAATCTACAATGATAGATGCTCTCTCATTTGCACTATTTGGTAAACCTCATAGATCTATTAAGAAAGCTCAGTTAGTTAATGCTATTAACCAAAAGGATTGTGAAGTTTCTGTTGATTTTACAATAGGCTTAACTAAATACAAGATTATAAGAGGTTTAAAGCCTAACAAGTTTGAGATATATATTGATGATGTAATGGTTAACCAATCTTCTACTGTTAGAGATTACCAGACATACCTTGAACAGAATATTCTTAAACTTAACCATAAGTCATTTCATCAAATTGTTGTACTAGGTGCGTCCTCATTTGTACCTTTTATGCAACTTAACTCTGCGCATAGACGTGAAGTAATAGAAGATGTTCTAGATATACAAGTATTTGGTGTAATGAATAATTTACTTAAAGCTGATATATCTAAAATTAAGGAAGAATTAAGAGATGTTGATTCTTCTATAAGTATAAAGACAAATTCAATTAATATGCAAAAGAAGCATATTAGAGAAATTCAAGTCTTAACAGAATCACATATACACAAGAAACGGAATGAGATAGAATCTATAAATCTTAAAATCTCTAACTTAGAAAAAGAGAATATCACTCTAACTAAGGGATTGGATAGTGATATTAAAGATATATCTAGACAATTGAGTTTAGAGGGTGAGAAGAATGATGAACTCCGTAAGTATGATGTAGGTATCCAATCCGGCATTAAACGTGTTGTTAAGGAGTCCAAGTTCTATGAGGAAAATGATGACTGTCCTATATGTAAGCAAGATATAGATAATGCATTTAAACAATCACAGCTTCAACTTACTAGAGAAAAGGAAAAGAATCTTAAAGAAGGATTAACTGAATGTAAGATAGCTCTTATGGACTCTAATGACAAATATATTATAATAGAGTCTAAGTTAAAGGAATTACACGATAAGCATGCGAAAGTAACACTTAATAATGGAGTTTTAGATTCTTATAGGACATCAAAGGAAAACCTGTTGTCCTCTATATTTGAACTCCAGAATGCAGAAACTCTAGATAATGATGTATCTTTAGCGTCGGCCAATGGTGAATTGAATAGATTAACTAAATCTTTACAGGCCTGCATGACGGATCGTGTGGAATTAGGAGAGAAGAACAACTATAACTCAGTGATATATGAGATATTAAAAGATACTGGTATTAAGACACAGATTATTAGACAATATCTTCCTATGATTAATCAACTGATTAATCAATACCTTCAGATAATGGATTTCTATATATCATTTTACCTAGATGATTCATTTTCTGAGACTATTAAATCGAGACATAGAGATATCTTTTCGTACGATTCATTCTCAGAAGGTGAGAAGATGAAGATAGATCTTGCTATATTGTTTACATGGAGAGAAGTAGCTAGAGTAAAGAATTCAATGTCCACTAATCTATTAATATTGGATGAGACATTTGACTCATCTTTAGATCCGGATGGTATTGAAAACCTTATTAAGATTTTGATTACAATGTCAGATTGTAATTTGTTTGTTATATCACATAAAGGGGAGATACTAGAGAACAAGTTTAGACATAAAATGGAGTTCCAGAAACATAGGAATTTTTCAAAAATACTTGACATTTCACTATAAATAGTGTATAATACAAGGGTATATATATAATAGGACAAACAATAATTATGAGGATTTGTAATGAAATTAACTGAAAACACTTTGAATGTATTAACGAATTATGCTTCAATCAACCCTAACATTGTGATTGAGCAGGGGAATATATTAAAAACTGTATCAGGTGCTAAGAATATAATGGCATTCTCTACAGTAGATACTGTATTCCCATCAGACTTTGGTATTTATGATCTTAATGAGTTCTTAAATGCCATTGATATGATCGATCAGCCTGAATTCTTATATGAATCAGAAAACAAATCGGTCATTATTAGAAGCGAAGATAAGACATGCTCTATTAAATATTTCTTTTCTGACCCTAAGATTCTTGTTTCACCCTCTAAAGACATTGATATGCCTGAGTGTGAAGTAGAATTTGAACTAGGGGAGTCGGATTTAAATAATATAAAACGTGCTTCATCTACGTTTCGAGCGGATACACTTGTTGTTACACCAGATAATGGGGAATTAGTTTTATCTGTCAGAGATATTGAAGATAAAACGTCTAACTCGTATTCAATTAGAGTTAGTCCAAGTAAATGTCCAGAAAAGGATTTTAGATTTGTATTTCAAATCTCTAATTTTAAATTCATCTCAGGTGACCTGCGGATTAGGATTTCATCACAATTAATAGGCGAATTCGCTATTAAGAATTCTGAGTCTAAATATTGGGTCGCTCTAGAGAAATCATCTACATTTAACAAATAGGAAATAAAAATGGCTGAAGAAAGTTTAGTAACAACACAAGAAGAAGAGGCACCACAAGAAGAGGGAGTTCAGTTAGGTTTGAATGAGCTTGCCGGAGCAATTAAGATCATTGATGTATGTTCAGAGAGAGGGGCTTTTAAAGGACCTGAATTAGAAGAAGTTGGTCGCCTTCGGGGAAGATTAGCACAGTTTATTGATGCTAATGCACCTAAACAGGAAGAGACTCCAGGAGAAGGTTCTGAACCTGAAACAACTACGGACGCTCCGTAATCATGTTTGATTTCGGTTTTACGGCGGTTGATGAGGATGAGTTAGAAGCTGTAAAGGCTCTTAAATCATCTAAAGAAGAAGTAGTTAAAATACAATCTGAACGTCTACATGAATCTGACGAGAGATTAAACAATTTGTATAATGCAATACTTCCTTTATTGTCTAATTTGAAAGCAAATCCAGACAAGGATTACATTTACTGGCCTAATAGAACCGAAAAGGTAGAAGAATTTGAAGATATTATCGCTGCAATAATTAAAGAATAACGCTTGACATTGTTGCAGTGATAGTGTATAATAGTATATAATTAAACAATTGGTGAATATATAATGAGTAATGATAATGAATTTCTGTGGTGTGAGAAATACAGACCACAGATAGTTTTTAATACAATTCTACCTGAATCTTTAAAATCTGTATTTACCAACATCGTTGAGTCTGGTGAACTTCCTAATATGTTGTTCTCTGGTTCTGCTGGTGTTGGTAAAACTACAGTTGCTAAAGC
>Ga0209658_1000969_pt1 | contig 18836 bp, 14 predicted proteins | sample SaaInlV_150m_DNA_6_FD_184656 | JGI IMG/M metagenome (GOLD analysis project Ga0209658, IMG submission 184656) | Marine microbial communities from expanding oxygen minimum zones in the Saanich Inlet - SI037_S4LV_150m_DNA (SPAdes) (version 2) | ecosystem: Environmental > Aquatic > Marine >...
ATTTAAAGTAACATCTACTGTTTGAGTAGATAAATCTATAGTGCCACTATTAAAATCTATAGTCCCACCAACTGTTAATGTTCCATCCACAGTTGCAGAACCTGTTGCAGTTAAACTACCACTTACTGATAACGAACCTGTGAATGAATGGTGGTCATCTGTTGCGTCACCAAAAATATTTGAACCGGAGACTACTGCTATCGATGATGATACAAATGTTGTATGAACCTCAACCGCAGTGATTGTACCAGTTGAATTTATATCATTAAATGTAACATTTGAATCAGTATTGACTGGTTGACCAAGACTAGCAGTAATGGCTGCTATACTTGCTGTTGCAAGAGTCATATTATCATTAATTGTACTAATACTCGATGTAATTGCTGCGATACTTGCAGTCGCTAAAGTCATATTAGCTGAAGTTGTGTCAATTTCAGAATCTATTCTACTAATACTTGCAGTGATTGCTGCTATACTAGCAGTCGCTAAAGTCATATCAGTATCATCGGTACTAATTTCATCGTTTAGTCTACTAATGCTAGCTGTAATTGCTGCGATACTTGCAGTCGCAAGTGCCATTTCAGAATCATTTGACCCACTTACTGCAAGTTTTAACTCACTATCAATATTATTAGGTGTTACTCTGAATGCATCAGCTGATTGAGGTTTACCAATGTAAGGCATGTTATGAAATCTCCAATAAACTAACAGTTACATCTAACGAAGCCGCTGTATCACTTACAAATTGTAAAATATCGGCAGCCTCTAAAACTACTTTATTACCTGCCATAACTTCAACTGCTGAACCGACTGGTACTGGAGCTGCTTTCACGATGAAAACATCATCTACTCCCACACCACTTCCATTTTTAGCTAACTTTATTGAACCACCTATTGCACTTGTCTCTATATTGGCAAGAGATGCTCCTAATATGATTGCAGTTGTTGAACCTGGACACGTATAAACGTTAGTTGTTGTTGTCCCGATACTTCCACTTGTATATGATTTAAATGTGTTTGCCATTTTTTATATCCTTTATCTCATCTATAAATATTAAAATTTTTATTATCCCAGTGCAATTGATAATGCAATTACATCACCACTTAAACTATCTAATCGTGATGCAATTGATGAACTTAATGCTGAAACTGATGTTACACTCATTTCTGCGACATTAACATTACCAAATGAACCAGTAGACGCTGCAGAACCACTAATCTTAGTTGACGATATGTCTAATAGTACTGCTGCATCATCTTTTACTACAATGTTACCACCGTCTGCATTTATTTCTACATCTCCTGCTACATCAAGTGTAAAATCACCACTTGATAAATCTAATTCTGTGCCATCTAATGTAAAATTATCTACAACAACACCAGCATTTGCAGTAACAACACCTGCAAAATTCGCTATACCGTTAATATCTAAATCTCCACTTGCAGTAACATTTGTTGCTGACAATTCTTCTATGTGTCCAAATCTCCAATTTTTACTTGAACTACCTAAATTATATGTATTATCTGCGTCGGGTATAATATTTGAATTAATTTCTGCATTTAAGTTAATACTATCAGTATTAGCATCTCCAAATGTTAAATTACCACCTATAACTGCATCTCCAACTACATTTAAATAACCAAATGAACCAGTTGAACTTACTGAACCACTTATATCTCCAAAACTATCAAATGATAATTGTTCTGAACCAGTTATTGCATTTCGAAGTTGACCACCCCCTACACTAATATTAGCATTACCCGATACAGCGTCTGTAAAGATTATATCCATTTTTGAAGCATCAACTGCATTTATACGTTCTGGTATAATTACATTATCACTATCATCATATACTGTAACTGCTGGATATTGTTCACCTATACTATGTGTTACTCTCCAGTTTGTTGATGCTGTTGATTGTTCAAAAATTATATTTTTACCTAATTCATCAACTGCTTGTCCACCTGTAGATACAATTGCAACACCTGATACTGGAGTATTAAATGATACTGTTATTGTATTTGAATCAGTTGCAACAACTGAAGCTGGTATTACAATCTCATCACTGCCATTATAAACATCAATATTTACATATTGATAGTCAAATCCGTGAGAAACAGTCCAAGTATTTGCTGCAGTAGTTTGTACGTGTTTATATTTTTGTCCTACTTCTAATCCAGAGAAAGAACCTGTTATCAAACCTGAAACACTTAATGAACCTGTAATTTGTATATCATTATGTGTTCTATAAAATGAACCCGTTGATTCAAATATAATATCAGTATTTAATCTAGCAATAGAGGCTGTGATTGCAGCAATACTTGCAGTTGCTAATGTCATATTTGATTCATTTAGAGCAATACTAGCAGTTGCTAAAGTCATATCAGTTTCACGAGCATCAAAACGAGTTGCGATTGAACTTGAAACTGAAGTAAACGAACCACTGATTGTAGACGCAATTGTAAATTCTTTCATCTCTGCAACACTAGCAGTGATTGCTGCGATACTAGCAGTTGCTAACGTCATATTTGATTCATTTAATTCGATACTTGCTGTTGCCAGAGTAACATTAGCTGCGTTTGTATCGATTTCAGAATCAATTCTACTAATGCTCGCTGTTATTGCAGCGATACTTGCAGTTGCAAGAGTCATATTTGATTCATTCGTATCAAATCTTGTAGCTATTGAACTTGAAACAGCAGTAAACGAACCACTTATAGTTGTGGCATTTGTGAATTCTTTCATCTCTGCAACACTAGCAGTGATTGCTGCTATACTCGCAGTAGCAAGTGTCATTTCTGTTTCTCTTAAATCAAATCTTGTAGCTATTGAACTTGATACTGCTGTTGTTGAACCACTAATCGTAGTACTTGTTGCAGTACCAAAAGTAACTCCTGTGATATCTCCACTATCAATATCAACATTAGTCATATTTTGGTCACCGAAATCAATAGCCCCACCTGCTGTGAACGCTCCAATCTCATCTACTGTTAATGTACCATCAATTGTTGTTGAACCTGTAACTGATAAACTACTACTTACTGAAAGTGAACCGGTGAATGAGTGATGGTCACTTGTATCATCACCAAAATTGTTTGAACCAGTTGCAACTGATATTGAAGATGAAATAAATGTTGTATGAATTTCTACAGCTGTAATTGTTCCAGTTGATGTGATATCACCAAAAGTAACGTCTGAATCTGTATTAACTGGTTGACCTAAACTTGCAGTGATTGCAGCGATACTTGCTGTTGCAAGTGTAATATTTGCAGCGTTAGTATCAATTTCAGAATCTATTCTACTAATACTTGCGGTGATTGCAGCGATACTTGCTGTTGCAAGAGTCATATCTATATCGTCTGTACTTATCTCATCATTTAAACGACTGATACTGGCTGTAAGAGCTGCTATACTTGCAGTTGCAAGAGTCATATTTGATTCGTTTGTATCGAATCTTGTAGCTATTGAACTTGAAACAGAAGTGAATGAACCACTAATCGTAGACGCGATTGTAAATCCTTTCATCTCTGCAACACTAGCAGTGATTGCAGCGATACTAGCAGTTGCTAATGTCATATCTACTTCACGAGAATCAAAACGAGTTGCAATTGAACTCGAAACAGACGTAAACGAACCACTAATCGTAGTTGCCTTTGTAAATTCTTTCATTTCAGCAATACTGGCTGTTATTGCAGCGATACTTGCAGTTGCTAATGTCATATCAGTATCATCTGTACTGATTTCATCGTTTAGTCTACTGATGCTTGCTGTAAGAGCTGCAATACTTGCAGTAGCAAGAGTCATATCTGTTTCACGAGAATCAAATCTTGTAGCGATAGAACTCGAAACAGCTGTAAATGAACCACTAATAGTAGTTGCTTTTGTAAATTCTTTCATTTCAGCAACACTGGCTGTTATTGCTGCAATACTAGCTGTTGCAAGAGTCATATTAGCTGAATTTGTGTCAATTTCAGAATCTATTCGACTGATACTTGCAGTAATTGCAGCTATGCTTGCTGTAGCGAGTGTGGTGTTTGTCTCGTTCGCCTCAATACTTGCAGTTGCAAGAGTCATATTTGATTCGTTTGTATCGAATCTTGTTGCTACTGAACCTGATAATGATGTAAATGAACCACTTATTTCAACTGCTATTTGAGCTGAAGAACTTACTACTGAACCTTCAGCTTCGGCTTCTTCTATTGTTAGTCTTGATGCTAAACTTGAAGATAATTCTGTAAACGAACCACTAATAGTAGTTGCTTTTGTAAATTCTTTCATTTCAGCAACACTTGCAGTGATTGCAGCGATACTTGCAGTAGCTAAAGTCATATTAGCTGCATTCGTATCAATTTCAGAATCTATTCGACTGATACTTGCAGTGATTGCAGCTATACTTGCCGTAGCTAAAGTCATATTAGCTGAATTTGTGTCAATTTCAGAATCTATTCTACTAATACTAGCTGTAATTGCAGCTATACTTGCTGTTGCTAATGTCATATCAACTTCACGAGAATCAAATCGTGTAGCTATAGATGAACTCATAATTGAAACTGATGGTATAGACATTTCACCTACACTTACACCACCACTTGCAGTTATATTTCCTGTTATATCTAAATCATCAGCGAATGAAATACCATCAACATCTCCTCCTGTTGATTGAAACGAATCTGCAATTATTATACCACTTGAACTTATATTACCACTTGCTGTTATATGACCTACAACATCTAATCCACCTGAACCTGAAATTTGAGTCCTTTCTGCACCCATATCCATAAGAACTATATCAAAATTATCACTTCTTCTAAATTTAAAATCGTTGTTTTGGTCTGAAGATTTGATATAACCTATATCTCCACTAATACCTATAAACAAAGAATCAGCATAACCATCGTCAGATAATTTTAGTTGAGGAAAGTCTGAATCTACATAAATTGTTCCACTTGCACTTATTTCACCAGCAGAAGTTACTGTTCCAAACGAACCTGTTGAAGTGGCACTACCACTAATCTTTGTTGCAGATACATCAAATAGTACAGCTGCGTCGTCTTTTACTACTATATCTCCACCGTCAGCATTTATTTCGACATCACCTGCTACATCTAAAGTAAAATCTCCACTTGATAAATCTAATTCAGTTCCGTTTAATGTAAAATTATCAACTTGTACTTGAGCAAATGTAACTTCATTTGTTATACCTAAACCTTGTTGACCACCAGTACCTGATAATGTTGCAATGCTTGCAGTGATTGCTTCTATACTCGCTGTCGCTAAAGAACTTTCAGTATCAAGTCTACTAATACTTGATGTTATTGCCGCAATACTTGCAGTAGCTAAAGTCATATTAGCTGCGTTTGTATCGATTTCTGAGTCAATTCTACTTACACTTGCAGTGATTGCAGCTATACTTGCAGTTGCAAGAGTCATATCTACTTCTCGTGAATCAAATCGTGTAGCAATCGAACTCGATACAGCAGTTGTTGAACCACTGATTATTGTACTTGTTGTTGTTCCAAATGTAACACCAGTAATATCACCACTATCAATATCAACATTAGTCATATTTTGGTCATTAAAATCTATTGCTCCACCTGCTGTGAATGCTCCTATTTCATCAGCTGTTAATGTACCGTCAACTGTTACTGAACCTGTTACAGATAAACTCGAACTTACTGACAATGAACCTGTAAATGAATGATGGTCATCAGTTGTATCACCAAAAGTATTTGAACCTGAAGAAACTGCTATTGAAGATGAAATGAAAGTTGTGTGAACTTCAGTTGCAGTTATTGTACCTGTAACATCTAAATCACTATCTATTGTAACATCACTTGAAAAATTACTTGTACCATCGATATCCAAGTTACCAGTAGCATATATATTACCACTTGCACTTACATCTGCACTTGCAGTTACAGAATTAAATAACGGTGAACTTGTTGTTCCTAAACCTTGTAACTCTCCAGTACCTGATATAGTACTAAGACTTGAAGTGATTGCTGCTATACTAGCAGTTGCTAATGTCATATTTGTTTCATTAGCTGCGATACTTGCCGTAGCAAGAGTCATATCTGTTTCACGAGAATCAAATCGAGTAGCAACTGAACCAGATAACGCCGTGAACGAACCACTAATAGTATCAGCGTTAGTAAATTCTTTCATCTCCGCAACACTAGCAGTGATTGCTGCTATACTTGCTGTTGCCAGTGTGATTTCAGGTGAAATCAACGTACCTGCTTTGAGTGTATCAGTAACTAATAAATTTGAAGCTGAAACTTGACCTTCTATCTCAAGACCTGATTTTAATGTATCTCCGACATATTGATACGCCGTCATATAAATATAATCTGAATCTGATGGGTCTTTATCTGAATTTAAAAATTGTACAACACCAGTTTTATAATCAAATACATAATCATTTGTTGATACAATATCACCTGAACCTAACGAACTTGTTTCTTCACTTGAAGCTACGGCAGTTGATTTATATAATACTGCTAAATATCCTGGTGTGGAATCTTCTGCTGTTGAACTTGCTAATGTTGCTAAAGAATACTTTGGTGATATAAAGTTTGTTTGTTGATTATCATTTATTAACTGAGCACCAATACCATCACCACTACCACTAGGATTTAGAAAGAACCAGACTTCATTATTAGTATTTGATTTTGTTAATTGTTGTCTATACCAGTATTTTACTACAGGTTGATTATTTACTGAATGTGTAAGACCTAATTGAGAACTACCACTAAAAGGTAAACTTGATGATGGAATCAAATGAGCTCTTGTATATATCTCTTCACTTCTTAAATCAAGAACATTAGTAAATGACTCTTGTGCAGTCGTGAAGGTATTATGTGTATACCGTCTTGACGCTAAGAATCTACTTGACTTTGAACCTGAATCTATTAATCCCATTATTGTTCCTAACTAAATGTTAATGTGATATCATCTATGGGTGTTGGGTCACCTGAGTATCTAACTATCACATATAGTTCGTTATCACTTGAATCTAAATACATCCCATCTGCATTTCTTAGTGGCATTGTATACGTATCACTTGAAACACTACCACCTGTATTTCCATATAAATCTATGGTATCACTAAATGGATTTAAATGAAAATCTGTTTGGTGTACTATACTACTTGAAATTGAATTTGAGGTAGTTTCTGACGGGTCGTATATTCTTGCTCTCGCTAACTCGTCATTTGCACCACTACCACTTGCAGAACTTTTAAATAATACGACTGTTGCTATTGAATCGTTTGTTGTGGCTTTCCAATTAACTAATGTTGTATTGTTTAAATTAAGTGTCATTGATGATTTTGTACCACTTGTTTGAAATCTTCTTATATAATACTTAAAAGAACCAGTGCCATAATTATCAGGATACCAATATCTATAAGTTCCACTTGGATTTACTAAAAATCCAGGTTTTACTTGTAAATCTTGTTCACCTAAAACTCTATTCGAATCTCTTACGATTGTATACGTAGTAGTAAACGCATCACCGTTAAAAGATGTTACATTATTATTTAACTGTATTCTAAAATCTTCACCACTAAATGTCTCTGTTGTACCAGTTAAACTACCACCATCATATCCTTGAGCTCTTTGATACATCCCTAAAGAACCGCTTGTTTGAGGATGACCGAAAGTACTTGCAGAATGATAAAAAATTGTTGACGTTTGTAGAGTGGACTGACTTGATGCTCTATTTCTTCCTCTAATACCGACTGTATATGATGTATCACTAAAGCCAGTTTGGTTAATGTTATCACTTGTAGTTCCACTCAAAGTATATGTTGCGTTATGGTTATAAATGTCTGTTCGTGTTGGAACTACTCCAGTAGCTCTTACAGCTGCTGATGAACCAGAACCTGCATATATGGCGTTTGCTGTTTGAATTGTCCCACCACTTGTACTTACGTCATCTGTACCAGACCCTGCAACTGAACCTACACCTACTGAACCTATTATATCATCTGCAATTGTTGAAGACGCTACATACATTGGGTCAAACAATCCGTGAACTGAAGCACTTATATGATAAGTAGCCCCAATCAAATATGGTGCGCCACTTAAACTTCTACTTGTTGCAGTTAAATAACTTTGTGTTACTGCTGTGATACCTAAACTATTAGTTCCTATGTCAGTACTTATTTGGTCAATTGGTGCCCAAAAATTATTCTTTGATGTACCATCAACAAATGTAAATAAACCTGCAGAACCAGTCGCTAAACCAACTTTTAATCCGTGAAAATTATAATACCCACTTGCAGATACACTTGTAAAGTCAGTTCCAGATGCTCCATATTTTCTTGTCAAAGAACCAGTTAGTGTAGTTCCACCTACATCTACAAACTTTCCATCTTGATATGCTGCAGGTATAACAGCTGGTTGTGATGTATTAATTTTTGCTAAAGTTAATCCGTCTGATGTTCCAAACGTACTTGTTGATAATTCTAAACTTGATTGTGTTGTAAATGTATTTGAAGATGACGGGTTTGCTATACTACCTGTATCACTAAATGATTGTGTAGCACTAACTCTAACTGAAAATTGTGTTTCAGCTCCACCTGTCAATGTTCCTAAACCGAATAGTTCACTATCTACAGATGAACTTACTGTACCTGTACCTGTTTTATTTGAATCAAAATCTATTTTATATGAAGTACCATTATCGTGATATACATCTATACCTGAAAATATTGTTGTACCATCAGCTACCCATTGTTTAGTAACTAAATATTTCATTGTAGCGTTTGAATCATTGTAACTTTGTGGTAGATAACCATCTACATCATCTGTAGTGCCTAAACTGTTTTCGACTGTATCTACACTTGCAAATGTTAATGTGTTTGGAGATGCATCTGCAACATCTAAGGAATGACTTAACACTCCCGACATAAATCTTAAAATTTCACTAACGTTTGATGAATTGTCAAAATTATTAAAATAACTACCTTCTAAATTTTCACCCCAAGGATTAGAAGTTGGATAACCGTTTGTAATGTTATTCGTAAGAATAGCAGTAGAACCACTAGCTGCTTGTTCAACTTTTAAAAAAGTTGTTGCGCTTGAACCCGTTATGACTAACGGACTTCTACGAATTTCTTTACCTTTATAATTGAAATTTGACATATTATGTTATTTCTAAAATACTCGCAAATACATCAATATCATCGGCAGCAGAAGCTTTAGTTTCTAACTTATCACCTGCTCCTAAATTAATTGGTTTTTCTAAAATTACTGATGAATCTGCAGGGACATCTACTGTTTTCATAAGATATCTTCTTGTATTAAAATTTGCACTTCCACTAATAGAAATGTCGATTGTTGCGTCATTTGTACCATCAACATTACTAATGTAGATTGCGTGTACTACACCTGTTGTTCCAGCGGGACACGTATACAATGGTGTAATTACTGTATTTGAACCTGTTGCTGCACTTGTAAAAGTTTGAGCCATTATTATCCTCCAAAGACTATAGCTAAAGCTGTTGCTGTATCTACAACACTTGTTCCTTTTTCATAAACTCTACCAGTCCCAGTAGTGTTTATACTACCACTTGTACTTAGTACGTATGAACCTTGTGTAGGGTCATCACTACCACTTACAAAAAATGAACCAGTGTTTACTGCAAAAGAACCTGATAAATTCTTACTTAGTTGTTTGCTGTCGATTAAAGCCATACTTTATCTCTTCTTGTTTACGTTCTTCCCACCAATTTGTGATGGACTTTGAAATATTTTTCTTGTGTTGTATTGTTTTTGGTTGTTTCATCTTTTCAATCGTTTCTATCGTAAGTTTTCTATCCATTTGTGCACAAGATTTACAAACAGTATTATTCCCTACTGCACGGTCAAACGTGTCTTTTCTTGTATATGTAATCATTTTACTACAATCAGGACACTTTCTATTTTTTCTATCGCTCCAAAATCGTTTTCTCATATAAATAAATATCAAGAAATAGTAAAAGAAAAGTTGACCTACGAATTAAATTTACCAAAAGCTACAATTTCATCTGTATTTTCTAAATTATATCCAATAGTATCGTTATTAACTTTTAATAATAATGATGTACTGTCTTGTTGTATTGTTACTGAGTCATTTTCCATTATTGTTCCATTTAGAAAAAATATAAAATCTTGTTTAGACGTACTTGTAAGTCCACTTGGAGCTGAAGCTGTTGCTGCTGTGAAACTTGCAGTACTTGAACCTACAAAACTACCTGTGTGTGCGAAACTTTTTCTCATATATGTTGCGTTGTCTTGAAAAGGTTGATATAAACCTTTTACGGCGTTTTCTGTAAGTACTGCTGTAGAACTTTCATCTGTGAGAGATGTATCGTTAGAAATTTCAGTTACTTGATATCCGTCTATTGTTAAAGAACTTGTTAACGACATACTACCAGTCATAAACTGTTCGTCAGTAATATCATCACCAAAAAGTGTACTTCCACTTTCAAATAATATTGCTGATTGAGATACTTCAGTTTCTATCTTTTCTGCAGTTAAGATACCCTGAATTGTTAAATCTTCTGAAATAACTAAATTATCTGAAACACTAATATCTCCAGTTTGTGTAAATGAACCAGTTATAGTATCACTTGATAATATTAATGAACCATCATCTATAATGATTTTACTTGAAGTAACTTCATTAAACTGAACATTTGAACCTGAACCGACATTTTGTCCTATTGAAAAAACCACACCTGTATGTGAAGCTACATACAATTCGACACCGTTTTGGTCAATTGTAAAACCTGTACCTTCTTTGAATGTAATTGGTTGGTTTAATCTAAAATTTGGCACTTAAAAACTCCCTAAGAATTAAACTTACCTATAGCCAGTATTTCGTCATCACTTTCTAAATTGTATCCTATACTATCATTATCTACTTTTAATACAAACACAGAACCTAATTGTTGAATTTCTAAAGCATCGTGTTCCATATATTGACCATTTATAAAGAATATAAAATCATTTTCTGTTGTTGATGTTAGTGTACTTGGTGCTGAAGCTGTCACGGCTGAAAAACTTGCACTGGCTGGAGCTGTAATAGAACTTGTAGTTTTTACAAATTGTTTTCTTAAATATGTTTGTTCTACTTCAATTGTATCTGACGTAAAAGTTTTTACCGCGTATTCAGTAACAAGAGCGGTAGCTGATGCATCTCCTAAAGTGGCATCATTTGATATTTCAGTTACAGAATAGTTGTTTAATGCAAGTGAACCTGTAAGTAGTAAACTACCTGTAAATACGTGGGTATCGTCAAGTGTATCTCCAAATTGTGTAGAACCACTTGCGTATATTATTGAACCACTTATAAATTCAGTATGAAATTCTTGTGCAGTTACTATACCACCTATTGTTGCATTACCTACTACTGTCATATCACCAGTAGTAGTGAGTGAACCTGTAAAGTTCATATCACCAGTAACATTCCCACCATCATACGTAGTACTGTCTAATATGAGTGAACTCGCGGATACTTGGTTAAACGTTACATTGGCCGTAGTTGCTACGCTTTGGCCAATAGAAAATATTTGTTCTAATCGAGATGCACCATTAAATTCGACACCATCACGTGATAATGAAACACCTGTACCTGCATTAAGAACTAATGGATAAGTTAAAGTTGTACCTGCCGTATCACTTGGTGAACCAACACCAATTTTATCAGAGCCGTCAGATACTTCATTTAAAAACTGACCTACTTTACCTGAAACATTATTAACTTTAGTATCGACTTCTGTACCAAATACTACTTTTTTTGGTGTTAAATATTTTTGTGTAGTTGAACGATGGTCAAAATTACCTTCTGGTAATAAATAGCCTCTCATAGTAACTGTAAACGTAGTTCGTACTAATCTTTCTGCATCACTTACTTCTGTAGCATCAGTAAAACTCTCAACAGAAGTTCTAAACTTCATTTTGTCAGGGTCACCCCAATACGCTCCGTCTGAATACGTTACTCTTTCAACAATTTTATTCATTTGTTCAATGTAACTTGTCCAAATTATAAAATCATAAGTTAATGTTACGTAATCAGGCATTGTTACATTATAATATTCTCGTTGTGGTAATAGTCCTATTTGTGTACTGAAATTATCATATCGATTAACATCAGAAAATTTCTTTTCAAATGTGTAAAAATGATGTGGATTGTTTGCGTCTAACTTATCAATAGGTAATGATTCATCTTTTTCGATAGATGTTCTACGATATGCAATAACTGGTGTGATAGTTTGTCTTTTTTTATCTTTCATAAAACCGTCACGTTGTATGGCTTTCCAACGTTCAGGTGACGCATACATCACAGGAACTTTTACATTTTCACCGTTATCTTCAACAGAAGGCTTTATAACTTTTTCAAAATAATGTAATATTGCACTATCCATATCCATTAAGGTTACAGATGGGTTTTTTATATCATTTTCTGTTCTTGCTAATAAAGTTCCTCTGTTAATAACTCTCTTTTTTCGTGGTAAGGGTTTATTTGTAGCCATTAAATACTCCGTACTCTTTCGATATTAAGGTTAGATATTCTTACTAAGAATGCATTACATACAACTGAATGATTGTAATCAGTTTGTCCACCGACTAATTGATTTTCACTTGTTGAAGATATTTCCCAATACCCACTATTCCAATCAATTACATCACCAATATCTATAACATAACTTATGTCTACTAAAGATTTTCGTATAAAAGAAAACAACGCAGTTTGTTGTAAATCAGGTCCAAACTCATCTGTAGTAGTAGTTTGGTCATCTGCTGTTACTAAGGCACTAACTTGTACACCATCTTTGTATACTTTACCATCTGATGATTCTCCGTACATATTCACTTCTGTATCGTATACAGACACTTTATAAATTACTACCGGTTGATAAATAATACCGTCTTTGTTAGAGTTTAAATCACCTACGAGTTCTCTATTAAACTTATCAAACGTGTCTATATCTTTTTGGGGATAAAAACGACTTGCCATTATACTATCCTATATAAATTGGGTAAGGAACTTTACTTAATTTCTCTTGTAGAAATTCTGCTTCATCTTTATCTGCTTCTAACATAGCTCTTCTACTTGTCTGTTCTAACATTTCTCTAAGTTGAGTTACTAATCCTTCTTTTTCTGCGGCTGCTTCACTTCTTAATGTATCACCATCAAGAGTTGTTTCTGCATTTGGAATAGGAATAGCTCCATATTTAGAACGAATCATACCTAACAATTCTTTAGTTAATGCTAAACCATATTTTCTAATCCATTGTTTTCCAACATCATTTATAAACTGATATTGCATATTATCATATGGTACATTTGAAAAATCAGATACAACATTCGCACTACCACTATATTCAGTAATTAATGGATTGTCTCTTTCTGAAGTAACTACGTAATCAAACCATAGAGTTGCATTAGCGTCTGGGTTTGGAAATACTCTTAACTTATTATTTACAAGAGTAAAACTATAAGCTGATTTTCTTACAGAATCATTCAGTTCAATAGCTTGTACTCTTAACAAATCTTCAAATATCGGCATCATTGTGAATGAAACTGCTGGTGAATAGTTTCCAAATCCAAATCCTTCTATCATATTTTGAGTACCATACCCTGTTGTAGCATATGGGTCAAAAAATCTTTGCATTGCTGGTGTACCTTCGTAGTAAACACGTTTTACTTCGATAGCTTCACTATGAGATACATCGGCAAACATTGTATTTAAATTGTACTCTTGACTACCACTTGTAACTTCAATTGAACCTTTTTTCCAATCTACATCTCCACCTACTCCAACTTCTGTTCCATATTGTTTTGATAAGAAGGCAGTTCTACCTAATGTCGGTGTAACTCTTTTGTGAGTAACACTTGAACCAGTAGGTTGACCTGTTAAATGTAATAAGTTGTCTTTTATATTAAATTGGTTGACTTGAGCAGAATATTCAGATATTGCCTCTTCAAAACAGGCATAAAATTGTTTATCTTGTAATTCGACTGACATTATTGGATAGCCAAGTCTTCTACCTGCCCACGTTGCAAATTTATCAGCTGAAGAAGTAAATTCGTTATCGGAATCATAAAATCCCCAAGGTGTATCTCCTGATGAGAATGAACTACTTCCTGGCCATATTGGTTCTTGAGCCATTTTTTTCTCCTAATTTACGTACTTTTATTCATTAATAAATATAAAGAACTGGAAGAAACAAAAAAAGGGAGACCGAAATCTCCCTTTTTTTATAGATGTACCTTAAGTACAGTCAGTTATTCGTGTTAAACGTAATTAACGTCAGCAACAATAACTTTACCGTAGAACTCAGGACGCACGATTTTCTTAGCATATCGTGTCATCACACCTTTACGTGGTGTAAAGTTCTTAGGGTCGTACACAAGAGGTGTCATTATTAACGGTACATAAGGAGCATATACAGCACCAGTTTCAAGGAAGTTACTTCCTCTGAAACCTATGAGAATTACATTCTCAAACTGATATGGGTTCTTATATACTGTGAAACGGTTATTTAACATACCCGCTTTTTGTACACCCATTGCATAGCTGTTCTTAGTCGCGTCACCATCTGATGCTGTTGCGTATCCAGGAATAGATTCAAGGATTGTAGCAACTTCTGGTGAAACAACTATCCAGTTAGCACCACCACGAAGTGTTTTCTGATGGATTGCATTACTAACAGATTGTATTTTGTTTCCAAGTGTTTGGAACCAATCGCCTTTTGTATAAGCATTAGAGTCACCACTTGACTGTACAAAGTTTGTATTAGCTAAATTATATTCATAGCCAACTCTTGCACTCCAACGTTCTGTTTTAGCTGATGCGTTAAGACGAAGCATATCAAGGATTTCTAAGTCGATTTCCATTGATACATACTCACTAAGTAGTGAAGTAAGTTCTGCTTCTGCGTCAACTGAATGATAAGCGTTTAAGTCTTGAGCTAACTCAGGAGTCCAAACAGCTTTCAATTTACGTGTTTTAGCAACGATTGGAATTGAACGCATCTGAATATCAATCTCAGGGATACCTGCGTCGGTTTCTGGATTATTTGAAATACCAGAAGCTTCGAAGTCTCCGCGAGTTGTATCAGTTGGTTGTTTATGATATCGAACTGACGCCGATGTTACAGCTGCACTCTCTTTAACGATAAATCGTATATGAGTTCCACCTGCATCACCTGGTGCTACTTCGTTTCCAGCTACACCATCAAGCATCTTAGTATATGCTGGATAGTAAGCTGTAACTGCTGTTGAACCAGTTGGTTCAAATGCTCGTATACCTTCTTTATCAGGGTTAGTCATTGTACTAATTGGTATATCCCAGTTTTTAAGTGTTCCAGCTGAGACAGATGCTGATAGTGAAGGTTCAAAATCAACATTAGCCATAGTAGCTGAACTTGTTACGGCAGCAAGTGCTTGTACACCTGTTGTCACGTCATTAACTGAGTATCCGAATGCACCTGCTCCATAAAGACCCGCTGTTGGGTCACTATCTGAACCAGATGTTACACCGAATACCTGCTCACCAGCACCGAAGCCGGCTTGAGCTGTTCCGTATTTGAAATCAAGATAGAAAATCAGACCGGAAGGAAGATTCATAGGTTGAACAGAAACGAATTCCTGTGCTGCTAATTCACCAAAGATTTTTCTAACCAATGGTAATGCAACACCAGACCATTCTTCAGAATTAGACGATGTACCTGTAGAACTAGCTTCGTCAATTAATTGACGTGCTTGGTTCTCAAGTAGAGCGGCCATTCCTGAAACTTTCTGTTCTGTTTCGAGACCTTCCAACAATCCTGTTGGTTCCCATTTCTTGACCAATCCACGGGTTTCTTCCATGCGTTGACGGTAAGGATTAAATCCGTCCATCAACTTCTCGATTGTTCCAAGATTTTTAGACATTATATTTCTCCAATATAAATGTTGTGAAATTAAAGAATACCGGCTAACTTCTTAAAGCGGTCTCTCAATTCTGAACCTTCAGCAATTACTTCCTGTTTTTCAGATTTTGTAGAGGCTACTGCTTTTGAAGCTGAACCTTTATGTTCTTTGATTTCTGTTTTAGTTGTTTTCGTTCCAAAAGATTCTGCTAAAGTGGAATAAACCAATTTAACTTCACGTAAGTTATGTGCTCTATCAAAGTTTTCCACAACTTTCATTTTCTGGTCATTGGTTAACCCATATGAACGGAAAAGTTTGTTTGTGAATAGTAACTTTGCGTTAAGCAAGTTAACTTCGTTCAACTTAGAACGTAGATATTTAACGACATTGCGATGCTCGTCAAGGTCTGATTGTAGTTTAGCGACTTCTTCGACTTCTGCTTCTTCATCTTCTTCTTCAGAAAGAGCTTTAATGACTTCTTCAAGGTCGATTTCTTCTTCGACTTCTTCTTTGTCATCTTCTTCTTCTTCTTTTATTTCAGATTCTTTAGCTTCTTCGACTTCTTCAGTAGATTCTTCAACTTCTTCTTTTGATTCTTCAACTTCTTCTTTTGATTCTTCTACTTCAGCTTCTTCTTCATCATCACCTTCTTCTTCTTCAAGTTCACGTAGAACAGCTTCAAGGTCAAGGTCATCAGATTCTTCATCTTCTTCCTCTTCCATGTTCTCTTCTTCGTCTTCTTCAGCTTCTTCTTCAGAAACAACTGGTGCATATTTAACACCATTGATTTCGATTACGCCTTCTTCTTCCATCTCTTCTTCACCTGCTTCTTCTTCGTCTTCTTCCATATCCATTTCAGGTTCTTCAGAATGGTCATCAGTTGGGTCTTCGTCATCATCCATCATATCGCCGTAGCCTTCTTCAGGAGCTTCTTCTTCTTCGTCTTCGTCTTCAGCTTCATCAACTTCAATCTCTGATTGAATTTTCTTTGATAGCATAGACTGTAGACGTGGAGTAAAAGCTTCTTCTAATGCTATTTTAGCATTTTCAAGAGCTGTTTCACGAACTGCTTTTGCATCTGCAATGGCTTCTTTTAATAAGTCATCCATTACTTTTCTCCTATGATTAAATAAATAATCATTAGTTGGAATTAATATAGTTATTGGGAACTATAATGTGATTAATTTTGATTACACTATATGGGGACCGAAAAAGTCATAGTGTATTTTGTATATATATAAATATATAGCAAACAAAAAAATCGTCCATTAGTTGAACGATTTTTTATTCCTAAGTCTTGCTTTTGCTCGCTTTTCTTTTCTTATTTCTGATGGTTTCTTATAGAACTCTCGTTCTTTCAGAATCAACATAAGTTTCGTTTCCTTAACTTGTTTCTTTAAGATGTTTAAAGCTTTGTCAACGTTATTGTTGTGTACTTTGACGTAAATCAAATAACCTCCGAGTTGTGATTAATCATTTTCATTATCACCTTTCCAATTTGCGTCAATATAGTTATAGAAATCTTTTTTCTTTTCATCGTCTAAATCGTCTGGTGAAGAAACACCGTATTTTTTAAGAGCAGCATTAAAGAATTTCTGATATTCTTCTTTGTCACCTGTTTCTTCTTGAACTGATTCACCGATTTTATAATATCTACCGAGAATGTTACCCATATCTTCATATAAAGCACCCATTCTTTGTTGTAGAGTTTTAGCTTCAGTAGCTATCTTACCAAACTGATTAGAAAGTCCTGTTAGTTCTTTCATATTACGATTTACTGTAATTTTATCGAACCAATCTTCAGTTTCACTTAATGTGTGTGATTTAGCTTGATTGGCAATCCAACTCATCTTTTCTGCTATTTTCGTTATATTAGATTCACCAAATATTGATTCACCTAATTTATTGTAGCTTGATATCTCAGTAGTTAAACCTTCAATATCAACTTTTTCTTCGTTAGCATCACCATACTTTTCTTTTACAATTTTAGATAAACTAATATTGTTATGAAATGGTTGTGCAGTTACTACACCACCAGCAACAGTGCCTGAATAGTTTTCTTCTAATATCTGTTTCATTTTAATTGTTTTAGCCATAAGTTTCAATCTCCTACTAATAAATATAAACTATCTTAATTTTCCTCGTTTTGAATACCTTCTAAATCCATCTCTTACCTTATTCCAAAGTACTCTTAAAAAATCTCTTTCGCCTGTATGAGTATCTCTTATATTACCACCCATAATTGCTCTTTGAATATCAAAAGCATCATATCTTTTTCCCTTAACACCATCCATCATTGTTTTAATAGATTGTTGTGATGCTTTTCCTAAAATCTTTGACATTTTCTGTATGTCTTTTTCAACCATATGTTGTGCTTCTGGTGAACTATAGGGTTGTTGTGATGGTGAGGTAATCGGTGATTCATTTAATTCCATCATTAGTTGTTTGTATATAGTTTTTTTACTCATTATGCAATCCTTTTAGGACTACCCTTTTGACCAGATAGAGTTAGAGCTACTTTTTTAAGATTTTTTGTTACCATAGTACCCATTGTCCATTTACCTAACTTGACAGGTTTGTTATTGAGAATGAGATACAACATACCTCTTTCAACTTCAAATTGCATTTTATGTATTTCTTTTTTATCGAAACCACGTATCTCAACATCAATCACGAATCCTACTTTGTCTCTTTTACTTACTTTGAATCCACTCTTCATAAGTTTAGCTGATTTAGGTTTAAGTCCTGCTTTTTGAATAGATTGAACTATACCTCCCAGTATTGTTTCGACTCCAACATCTTCATTTACGGATTCTTTAAGTGGTTTTCCATTTCTCAAAACCCTCTTAATAAATTTTACTCTTATTTGACTATCAAAATTTGATTTAGATAATTTTGCATCAGATGTAAACATTCCACCAGTTGC
>Ga0209658_1000992_pt1 | contig 18482 bp, 18 predicted proteins | sample SaaInlV_150m_DNA_6_FD_184656 | JGI IMG/M metagenome (GOLD analysis project Ga0209658, IMG submission 184656) | Marine microbial communities from expanding oxygen minimum zones in the Saanich Inlet - SI037_S4LV_150m_DNA (SPAdes) (version 2) | ecosystem: Environmental > Aquatic > Marine >...
GAAGAATATTAAAATACTATTTTATTATAGTGAGGGTGATAACCCATCCATTATAGACAAACACCTAACACAACAGTGCATAGACAATGGTATTCCACATGAACAAATTAAATTCATCAGTGCTAATAGTAAAGCTTCAACCATAGACAATTGTTATCATGTAGTGGATGACGAACTTCTGTACCATTATAGAAACCGTAAACATCCTCCTGCATTTTATACAGAAGACAGAAGACCTAAAAAATATACGGCGCTTGTTCGTATGCACAAGTATTGGCGTGCCAATACTATGGCGACGTTATGGCAAAAACGTCTAAACACAGATGGATTTTTTGCATACGGTAATAGTATAGATTCAGGTGAGAGTGAATCAGATAATCCAATCGAAGTGGATAATTATATGGGTTTGAGAGTTTTAACTAAAACGTTTCTTACAATCACACCATTTAAAGCAGATGACCTAAATGACTCAGATCATAACAATCACACAATACAAGTAAGAAAACATTATGAGGATTCGTACATCAATATTGTATTAGAAAGTCATATGGATGTTGATAATAGTAACGGGGTGTTTATAACTGAAAAGACATTTAAACCTATTAAAAACTCACAAATGTTTATTATATTCGGGGCTTGTGGTAGTTTACAACTATTAAGGGATATGGGTTATAAGACATTCGATCATGTTCTCAACAATACGTACGATACTATAGAGGACACAACAGAACGTTGGAAGATGGCGATGGACATGGTTGCAACAGTATTAGATAGATCCTACAATGAAATACATGAAATGTATATTAAATGCCAAGAAGATATAATTCACAATCAAGACTTATTCAACGGTACAAAGGAAAACAGATTAAATAATATTATTAAGGAGTTATCAAATGATTAGTTCATATACAAGTTGGCAACCGTTAGAAGAAGTTATAGTTGGGAGTTCATATCCAGGTGAATATTTTGACTTTATTAAAGATATCGCTGTACGAGACCAACTGTGCCAAATTTTGGACGAAACAACAGAAGATTTAAACAACTTACAAAAGGTAATCGAGAATTTTGGTGCCGTTGTGAAACGACCCTTGATCGTAGACAAGGAAACATTCCAACGTGGTCAAATAAGTGGTCATGGTGCACCTTTACCTCCATTAACACCACGTGATTGGCAAGTAACTATAGGTGATAAGTTGGTAATATGTGCTCCGTTAGAGGAGATGCATCCAATAATTAACGAGTACGAAAATGAAGTTCCTGGGTCAGTAATTGATCCATTTAACAGAGTGTGGAGTCCGGATGTAGTATTAAATAACGGTAACGCTAGTTGTATTGTTCGTGTTGGTACAGATATTTTCGTGGACAATAGTGATTTTTGGACAGCCAAACAAACAGATTGGATTAAAAAACACATCCTCGACGATAGATATACAATTCATGAAACTGTTACAGAAGGACACGGTGATAGTGTGTTTGCCATTCTTAAACCTGGTGTTTTATTATCTACCTATCATGCAAACGATTTACACTTAGAAGACGAGTTTAAAGGATGGGATATTTTAAAATTAAATGATCCTAGTATTAAACATGCAATGGACATTGGTAAGTTTAAAGAGGAAAATTATAACGGTAGATGGTACGTACATGACCAACACCCAACCAATGAATTTTCATACTATGTTGACACTTACTTAAAGGATTGGACAGGTGAGAGTGCTGAAACTGTTTTTAATGTTAACTGCTTAGTGTTAGACGAACAACATGTTATATTCAGTGGTTACAACAAAGAAGTTTGGGACTTTTGTGCTAAACATAACATCGAACCTATTATATCCGAATTAAGACACAAGTACTTCTGGGACGGTGGTATTAGTTGTTGTACACAAGATATTAGACGCGCAGGCGGATTGGAAAGTTACCTTTAAGTACAAACTTTAACGCCGTACTCTTTCTCAAAGCGGTTTGCATCATTTATATCGTTGACCATAGGCTCACCACGTATATTTAATGATGTATTAAGTAGCAACGGGCAACCAGTGAGAGTTAACCATTCTTCTAACAGTTGCCTTATCCCACTACCGTCTTTTGGAACTGTTTGTACTCTGCTAGTGCCATCTTTATGGATGATAGCAGGGAACTCATTTGGCTTCTTACAGTACGCTACTGCTTGCATATAAGGACTTTTTTCAAATCCTTTAGGCATAGTAAAGTATTCGTCTACAAACTCTTCTAATATAACAGGCGCAAACGGACGGAAGTGTTGTCTGCGCTTAATATCATTTACTTTATCTTTAATTTCAGAACCCCTTGGGTCAGCAAGTAAACTTCTATTGCCAAATGCTCTTGGTCCAAACTCTGCACGTCCACTAGCAACACCTACAATCTTATTAACTTGTAGTTCGTCTAATATATCTCGCACAGGGTATTCGCCAGGAATGTCGTATCCTAAGAATGCATCGTTCCAATTGATCTGCTTGCCGTATGCTAGTGCCGCAGTACCTAAACTACTGCCCGCATCGCCTGGGTTTGGCATAATCCATATGTTTTCAAAGTAGTTGCCTAAATTTCTATTTGCTAAGCAGTTTAGTGCTACGCCGCCACAATATACTAAGTTTTTACTAGGGTAGTTATGTCGTGCATAATCCATTACACTGTATATTAATCCTTCTACAACTTCCTGTGAACTATTAGCAATGTCGTAATGGTCTGCGTCTGCACCTAAGAAATCATCAGGCACACCCATGTGCATATTTTCTTTAAACGTCTGCGATGATAGTTTATCAATGTACTTGTCTAGTATATCGTTCACATATTTTGGCTTACCATACGCAGACATACCCATTAGAATGTATTCTTCGTCTAGTGGTCGTAAACCAACACGTTTGGTCATTGCACTATAGAATAATCCAATGCTGTTTGGATAGCCTTTGCGCCAACGCAGTGTATAGTTTGCGTACCCAAGTAAATCGTACTCTGCTGTCCAAATACTAATAGTATCCAGCTCGCCAATAGCATCAATAACAACAACAGTTGCATCACGAAATGTACTTGTTTGAAATCCAGTTGCCGCATGACTTAAATGATGCCCGTAACTAACAAGTTTTTTATTTAATAAGTTAGGAGTAAGTTGGTTCTTTAGCACACTGCGTAGAGTTAAACTTCTATCTACTTTTTGCCCTGCACGTAGCTGTCGCCACTTTTTAAGCCAATGGTTTTCATAGTACGCAACTGTTTGGATATCGCCGTGTTCTTGTGCTTCGTCTAAAATTGCAGGACACAGATTAGCATCGTGTTTGCTTTTACTAAACCGTTCGCTATGACTAGCAAATTTAATGTTGCCGAACTCGTCTATTACAGTTACGCCTGCGTCGTGAAATCCACAACTAATTCCTAATATATTACTCATTTTCCTTGTGCATAATACGAAAATAATTGGTTCCACCCACTTATAATTTTTTCGTCAAGCACTACTAACGGCAACGTTGAGTTTGGGTGTTCCTTGTAGAACTCTTCCTTCGTCCAAAAATGCCCAGTAACATCTCTTTCTTCGTACGTTACTAATTTGGTATTAAGCAATGCTCTGGATTGTGCAGATGCCCATTCATTGCCTTCTGACCAAAATATATTCATTTATAAATAAACGGGTCACGCTTTTTTAATTCTTTAAGTTTTTTTCTATACCTAATCTCTAACTTAATTTTATTCCATAATTTTTTAAATATATTCATTATCTTACGCTCCTAATTTGTTGTTCCATATAATCATTATCACTCCAACTATATGGATATTCTGCATACGCGTCGCTAGTTTTAATACTATAAACGTCTAAATGAGTATTTAACACTTTCCAAATATCTACATAATTTTCAGTATCGAACGACTGCATTAAATCTACCTGACCTACTTGTGGGTGTCCGATAGTTAACGACTTATCGTCTGGATCAAATCCATTATTAATTAACCATTCTTTAAACTCAAGTAACTGTCGTTTCATAAAATCGAACTCGCCTGGATTATTAGCCCATTCGATATCAAAGTCTCCCGCCGCTTGTGATTGTGAGCGCAATGTCGATGTAGTTAACTTATCAATATCTTTGCCACCCTCGTCTTGAAACACTTCCCAATGATGTTTTCCTACTGCTTTGTTAACACCAACATAAACTCCGCCTAACGGTCTGCTTAGCGTTTCGATTCCAAATAACTCATAATCTTCTTCAGTTAATTCAAATCGTGGTGCACTCATAAAGCACATCAACTGACTTGGACGTTGCCACTCTGGTAGGTACTGTTTTTTACGTTCACTAAGTGCCAACGACTCGTACTCATGACATAATAAATTTAATTGTCTGATGTGCCATCTAGTCTCAGAATCTGCCTCATTGTAGTGACTTGAAATTTGGCCGCCATCACCACTGGTACCTTGTAAATCCTCAAAGTACCTATGCAACATGTTGAATCGTTCATGTATCAACTTGCCACCATCTGTACTGTCGGATACTTCACCAGACATGATGGTGTTCGAGCGTGTGTAATTGTCATCAATATCGTACGATAGACTCGAATCATTGATAGCATCGATAGAAGAATTAATCGATTTCAAAATATAATCAATATTTCTATTATGCTCTGTAAACCCCAAGAAACAGAAATTCTTTTCTAAATGATATTCGTCATTAATTAATACATTCAATGCAGTAAGCCATTTACGTGCCAATGAACTATCATGCACATTGATATATACTTTGTGTAAATTACTCGTTATTCTGTCTTTTAATTGTATTTCTATTTTATCCATTCTATTCATAACTAAACCCCTGTATATTATTCCACCACGCGTACATTCCGTGATTATTTTTTAAAATCTTCCCCATAGTCGTGGGGTTATCACGTATTTCCTCTAATTTTAAAATACGTGCTTTTCCCCTTCTAATTCCATCAATATAATCATCATGGTATTCTTCTTCGAATGTCGGGCGTTTGAGTAGATTCTCCAAAATATCAATCATCGATTTATTCGAATTATTCGTTTTTGGTTTAATCCTATCTATTATATCATTCACAAATGGATGTAGGATTTCCTTCGGTAAACATAATGGGCTCATGGTAATATCAGGAGTGAAGGAAAACACCACCTTTGATAATAATCCTACCCCCAACTCATTACTCAAATCAATAATATTCTCTACTTCAAATAACCCAGGTAACGTTAATGTGAAGTCGAGCCTCATCTGTCTCTCATTGGTTTGTATATTGATGCCTTCTTTAAAGTTGGTTAACCAATCATTGTATTTCAACCCAGTCCGTATGTACTCACCTATTTTTCCAGTACCATCGATACTGGCACAAATTTGCCAATCCTTAATATTTGGCAAAATATCATGATAAAGATTGATGCCTTTATATGATATTTGACTTAGATTTGTATTATACCGCGCGTACACATTGCCACCATCTCCTTGGTCAATTATTTGTTTCATAAAGTCCCAATGCTCTTTCATCATAAGTGGTTCACCACCTACCCAATAGATTTCTTCTACTCGGTGTTCATCTACTGCCTCTTGGAATTCTTTGCGTACTACTGCTTCTTGGAATTCAGATATCTTTATTCTATTTTCTGGATTCATCCACTTCTTGGAAGAATCAAACCTATTAATCATATCGTACTTTCGTTCTTCGCTTTCCCAACTAGAACTAAGCATATCTCCGCACATTCTGCATTTAAAATTACATAAGTTACTAAACCTGTAATCCCAACTAACAGGCTTCATAGTTGTATATCCTGTTTCATCTGTCGTATCCCATATATCTTCGTACTTGTGTTGGAATAGATGCCAAAAGTAACTACGGTAAATATCTGTGTTTAGTAACTTGTGATTACATACTCGACATTCTTCGGGAATCTCATTGTTCATCATCTTCTTTCGTACAGTTTTAACGTGTTCACTATTCCACCATTCATCTAAAGTTAATGGGTTATAAATACCGTCTGCACCACTAGTATCAATGTACTGTTTAAAATTCTGTGCTGGTTCTCTACTGGCACAACATAAACGCCTCTCTGATTGTGGACTTAGATAAGTGTGTGTCCATGGTGCCAAACATAATGTATCTGGTTTATTTTCTGGTTTATTCATATCCAATTGCCTTTGCCAATTCTACATGATGGTTTAATAATGAATGACCACGTCGTTGGTCAATACGTTTAATGTCTAGTAACAAATCATACTGACTTACGCCTTCGCGTTGCATCATAAATTCAGCAGTACGTTTAAATTCTTCTACATGGTTACTATTAGAGTTTACTAACTTATTGTAAACAATCTTTTTTGCTTCTTTAGGCAACGAAATAATACTATGCACAGGTGCATCGTGTAGCATATTCCAATACACAAAGTCAAACCCTTGCTTGTCTATCCATTCTGCAACTTCGTCTAAGTACATTACATTAAAAATATTAATTGTACTACATACCTGCAATGATATATTTGTAAACTGTTCTCTAAGTGTTTTGAACTTAGCAATGTTTGCTTCTACTTCACTCCACTTTGCTTCTGTGCGTTGATACTCAAATCGTTCTTTAGTTGCGTCTATACTAAATGCAATTTCAACGTGTTTAAAGTGAAACCATATATTCTCTGCTTCGTTAGGATAGATAGTACCGTTAGTGTTGTAATGTATTTCAATGTTATGTGCAACACCCATGTCTATTAACGTATTAAGGAATTCAAAGTGTTCCGTAATCATAAACGGCTCGCCACCTGTGAACTCTAGGTAACGTATAGTACCCACGTGCTCTTTTAACTCATCCCAAAATGTGTTTGATTTACGTGGCCAAGCACCTTTTTGAACCATTTCTCTGTGGAAACTTGTCTTACGTTCTTCTTTAGGTAGTGCTTTGAGTTCTTCGCCTGCGTACGTACTAGAACTCCATGACCCGCATATTCTGCACTTCAAGTTACATATATTACCTAACTTTAAGTCTAAGAAATACAACTGCTTGGGTTCTTCTGTCCAAGTAGTTTCGTGCTTTAGTATGTCTTTGAGTCTATCTAACGTATGCATACGTTTGCTAGTTCTACCTGCATCTTCTTCTGCCCAACAACGTTGACACGCTGACGGTTGCTCTCCGTCTAAAAAATAACGACGTAAATTAGTCATATCGACGCCGCTAGTAATATCATCTAACTTTGCATTATTTAAATCAAATTTATTATCGAAGTTATCGGTGAGTTCATCCTTTGCTAAACAGCACGGACGTACTGTTCCAATTGGACTTGCTTCTAAACTAACCCAAGGTAGAACACAAAATTTATCATGTGGTAATTTCATTTAATTCGGGTATCGAATCAAAAATGTTTTCATTGCGTATCTCATCCAATTGTCTAGTTTTTTCCCAAAAAGTGTTTAAGTAATTAGTGTTATTTACGTCTAGAAAATTTATAGCACAAATAAATCCATTAGTAGCACGTTGTAAATCGTCGTGTCCTTTGAGCCATTCAATATGTTCTTGGAACTTAGTTCTAATTTTATCCTTGTAATGCTCGGGTGCAATATCAATTCTGTAATGCATTGGGTCTTGAAGAATATTAATGTTTAAGTCTTGGTGCTTTAGTAAGCCTTTCTCTACCCAATCTTTATGGAAGTCTGTAATGTGCATTGCATTCATAATACTTAATGTAGGGCTAATATAAAAGTCTACGTTAGGACACGTGTCTATCATACGCTTACGATTATCCTCTACTGTGCTCCACTTAGTACCTTTACGTATGTACTCGGCATGTTTACCCATGGCATCTAAACTAGCACCTACACTAACACTATCAAACTTCTTCCAATAGTCAAATACGTAGCGGTCTTTAAGTTTAACTTGTGTGAAATTTGTATTGTATATTAAGCGAACATCAAATCGTTCTCTGCGTTCGAGTTCTTCTAATATAACGTAGTGTTCATCCATCATTAATGGCTCGCCACCTGCAAAGTATATTTGCTCTACGTGGTCAATGTGTTCCATTACTTGGTCAATCATGTCTGTCTTAGACTTACCACTTACAAGTAGTACTTTGTTTTCATTTTTCCAATTAGGGTCGCCTGCTTGTTCTGCTAAATGACTTTGGTCTTTGTGCCAACTACTACTAAAGATATGCCCACAACTTCTACAACTCAAGTTACATAGATTACTAAAACGTATGTCCCAATAAGTCATCTTAAAATCACGTACAGTACCTGCATCGGTTGTGTGTAATGCTTTTGCAATGTGATGTCCGTGGTGTTTGTTAGCACTCTTACGACCACTAAAGAAACCATGTGATTCTTGTTCATAACAACCATTGCAAATATTGTTATGATGTCCCATTAGCATATCATTGCGAAGTTCTCGCATGTTATGATTATTCCAAATATCCTTTAGCGGGTCTTCTTTGTTATTGCCTACAGGTATTTGCATGTCTGCATGACAACACGGATATGTTTCCCCTGTTGGGTACGAATGCAAATGTATCCAAGGATAGATACAAAATGTATCACTGTCTTTTAGTAAATGTTTCTCAGAAATTGATAGATTTTCTACATCTATCTTTACTGGTTCCCAACTGTCGTATTCGTACTTGCTCATATAATAATAATATTCTTTATCCAAGACCCAAACTATCTGGGTCAATGCGTTTAACAAGGTCGTACACCTCACTATCATTCCACGGAGTTTTATCACATGCTTCTGGGCAAGTTCTGCATAAAACATCTGTGTGAAATCCCGGTGTGTTGTTGGATTTTTTTATCCTCGATAATGGTTCGCCATTTTGCATTTCATCGTATGTCTGTGTATACAGATTGCCTATAATATGCTTTAATCCAAAATCCATACAGCACAGTGATACATCTCCATTTGGCAAAAGCACGCCTGTTTTTAAATCACTGCTATTTGTGCATTCAATAACCCACTCATTCTTCAAATTACGTTGATTTAAAATTTCATTATCTTCCTCAAGTGTTCCTGCGCGTGAATGAAATATCCAATCAACTATTGCACTACGTAATGCTTTTATTTCTTTGTGTGGTTTGTTATTGGCATCCATCGTCATGCATACGATACCATTGATGTTTGTGTCAAGGTATTTCAACACATCCAAATACCTAGGAGTAACAAGTAGCCCAGGCATGTTATTACTATCGTCCTTTAAATGTATGTATATTCTACAAAAATGTTTATTAAATCTGCGTTTTAATTCTACTATTTTTTTTGCTAATTCCATGTCAACTCGGTACAGAGTACTATATAGCGCAACCGCGTACCCCTGTTCAAGTGCATATTCGACCATGTATATTGCGTCTTTATTCGCAAATGGCTCGGAATAACCTGCGAAGTTTATTAAAATATTTTTAGGCACGGTGCTAATAGCAAGTTTGAAATTTTCCAAAGATAGGTACTTGATATCTGATTTGTAATTTTGTTTCAATGGGGTTTGTGGACAAACTGTGCATTTTAGTGGGCAACCAACCATAGTTGTTATTTCTATACAATCAACCGTACTTTCATCACTCGCTGGGATGTTGATTTCATTCATAATGTTTTATACCATTCTGTTAATGTAGGGAATGTTTCTGTGAAGTTTTTACCACGTCTAGTGTCGTACTGTTCGTAAAACTTCTTAAAATCATGTAACAATGCAGGCATCTCAAACGTATCACTATGCGGGGTTTTAACAACATCCAAATAATCAATTAAACGCTGTACGTGATTAATTTCATGCTCATGTAATAATGTTTTATGACCATTATTATCTAGCCAATACTGCAAATTATTTTTGTATAAGGTTTTGATTTCAGTAGGAAGTACCAGTGGACTTTGAAAACTAGGAAACCTTAATATATTTAATGTGAAGTTAGGGAAGTCTTTACCGTACATTTCTTTTTTGTCTACACACCAACTTAAAAATTCAGGCAATGTGTCCAAACATAATGCATTGATTGTACACATAACATGCAACCCTTTAAGATTGCCTTCTTCTAGTAACAAGTCCATATTACTTGTCCACTGTTCCCAATTTAAACCATCCCTAATGTATTCTGATTGTTTACCTATACTTTCGTTACTGGTGTACAAGTGAAAGTTTTTAATTCCTTTGGTAGTATCAAGCAACTTGTGCATTGTTTTGTTATCAAGACCTAAGTTGCTATTCATAGCGAACTGCACTTTAGATTTAGATTCTTTTAACCAATCTAATAAACGCCATGTATGCGAACTCATTAATGGTTCTCCACCTGTTAAACGTAGTTCATCCAACGTATGTTGTAAATCACTTTCCCACCATTTAAAAAATGCTTCAATATACGGATTAGTTTCGCTTGGTTTATAACGCTGTGATGTTTCGTGTTCGTGTGTGAAGTGATTCCTACCATCGCTAATCAAATTTTCGTACGAACCATTCTTTCTAATATCTTTAACCCACTCCGTACTAAATGCAGGGTTACAGTAACTACACGCAAACTGACATGTTCTGTCGAATGCAATTTCTAATGTCTTTAAGTTAACGTCTTCGCTTGGGTTTAATTTAAATGCTTTTTGTAACGAATGGTCTTTATAAATCTTTGACTTGTAAACTCTGTCGCTAATATTATCCTTAGCAATATCCTCAATTTTCCAACAGTACTCGCAACCTGCAGGGCGTTCTCCGCATTGCATTTGGTAACGGTCTTGTTTTTTTTGTTCAGTGTTATGTAGTGCTTTTGGATTTGCTATCACATCATCAACAGGAACATAGTGCGGCAATGGATGATGACAACTAGTAGTCATGCCAGATCCCAACCATATAGTTGCGTTGTACCACTTTGCTCCGCAAAAACTAGCACTTTTGCTATCCAGTACTCTGTGTTTATAATCTAAATCTGTCTCGTTCATTTAATTGCGTGTTTGAATTCATTTAAAGTTCTATTTTTTAAGTATTTAATAAATTTAGTTTTTGCAAACTGTGCATTTATTTTAAATCTTTCCTTATGTAACTTCCATTTATTAATAGTGTCGTTTTTATTTGTAAATAAATGCATGTTTAATTGTACTGCCGCTTCCAATCTAGACGCCGGATTTGTAATATTATCATAACTGTGATCTACTACATCATCAAACATATCAAAGCCCATGTTTCGCAGATGTTGTACTGTTCCTGCGGAACTTAGTAAAATTGGAAAATTACACCCATACACACTATTAATATACTTTTCGGTTAACATGCCTTCTTCAACGTCATAGAGTGTTTCTGTAACAAGTTCAACTAAACTATGTCGATACAAATGTCGTAGTGTATTATTGAAGTTACTAGCATTGTGTATTATTGGCACAGATGTTGTTCCTTCTAGCATTTTATAAGGCTCAGACAAGTGTAATTTGTTTATGTCTGCGTACATACGTGAGTAACCACGTATTCCAATATCTCTACATTCAGTGTTGTTGTCAAAATCCCAAGGCACATACGACATTAAATCTGCCTTTTTGTTAATATCCAAATGCACGGCTGATATCTTAATATGCTTATCTAACTGTAATCCATACAAATAACTTGTTAAAAATAATCGGTGCTCGCGCATCTGTCTGTTCAGTGATATACCAATTTCTTTAACGTCCTTATCCAACACAGGCTCAAAACTACTATAATTATATATCCCAGCACAATTGTTTGTCCAATGTACAAACTTAATATTCTTTGAATATTTAAACGACTTTGAACTGTAATAAGGATGAAACACAACAAACAGCGTATTTGGATGTTTGTGTGCCAATAATTGAATATTCTGATCCACTGGTAAATTATTTCCGTCAAATTCAAACATGTTGAACGCATCCATTACACCCAATAACACTAAGTCGCTTTCAACTTTGTAATTCTTTCTAAGACCATACCCGTAACAATAGTCACAGCCTGTTGCTATGCTTGTACATTCTCTAAAAATTTCTTTAATGAAATTATCATTATGTGTAAATTTTTCTTCTATGTGCATATTAAAATAAATTTTCTAGTTTATTATTTTGTTCATTTGCAAATTCATAGAAACGTAACTTATTATGATTAAGTGCTGGTATCATATCATTATATATGTCTAATAAATTACAATTTGGTTCATTGTCTATCCATTGTAGTACTTTAATAATATTAGAAACTATTGTATTCTCATTAGTACTCTCAAGGTCACTAAATGGAAAATAATGCGTAAATGTTTTAAAACCATGTTTTCGTAACCATGCATAGGTTCGTGGATTACCATTTATAATGAACGGCCTTTTTCCAATAATAGGCTTAAATGTTTTTTCCGTTACGAATATTGGATCATACGGCGATGCTATAGTTTCGCTAACAACATTCATGAAATGATCTTTCCAATACTTCATATCGCCCAAACTAAGAAGATCATGCGGTATTCCAAAATCGTTACTTGTATCGTCCAAATCAAACCAATGACCCGTTTCAACAAAATCCTCATTCTTTTCTTTAATTGAAACATGCATATCAGTGTCATTGCTTGCTCCTAATGTCACTACTGCATGTTTATTGAGATTTTTGGCAATAATACGCGTTACTAAGTCTGTTCTATGCGAAGTGGGTTTTCTATTATAATTTATAAATTTATATTTTATATTCGTTAATTTGATTTCGTCATCGGTATAATCTTTAAACTGTTGAGTAATTGCCCACGAAATAAAATTAAATTCATGCGGAGAATGATCAAAGTTTCCAAGAAAATATATAGTTGGACTACCAAACTGATGAAATAGTTGAATAATTTCAGGGACTGATATTTGTGTTGGATCAACAGTGGTTAGAAAAAACACATTATCAAAATTTCCTGTCATGTCAATGACTTCATTAAACACATCATTGTCCATTCTTGGACCAAACCACGTTCCATTAATGAACAAATTTTTATCCATTGGAAACGCATTTGAAATTTGACCTTTAATGTTGTTTATTACTTTATTTTCTAATATTCCCCATATATTATTTGGGAATGTTACTCCGCAATACACTACATTATTATAATGTTCCATAGTACTTACACTCGTTCCACCATTCTAACATTTCAGGAAAAGTTTCCAAAAAATTAGTCATATGGCGTTTATCCGACTCATTAAAGAATCTATAAAAATCTGCTTGTTGTTGTTGTTTGTATTTAACGCTTAATGGTTCTTGTGCCCATGCAATATCACGTTCCAATCGTTTTACCTCGTAATCTTTGAATCCGTGATATAAATCATCTTTGGTTTCTAAATTATCATTCATCCAATCACGTAACTTATTTAACTTCATTACATAAGGCGCCGGCAATAGTTGCATACTTTGCCAACTTGGCGTTCTTAGTACAGGAGTATCAAACCATACACGCTGAAAGTCTTTACTATATGTTTTGCGTAACTCTAAAATACCTTCCATTAACTTATCTAGGTTACTAACAGACAAGTTATTCATAGTAATGATGAATGTAACACTACTATAACTAGGAACTTCTTCTAAGAACTGATGCACTCTTTTCCAAAGTAAATCAAAGTCCAATCCTTCACGCAAGTATTCTGCTTGGTTGCCCCACGTGTCTACACTAACGTATTGCATGAAGTGTTCAATCTTACCTGTGCATAGTAATTTAACATAATCTAGGTACTTGTTCCACAATGCATCAGTTACACTAAGATTACTCGTAACGTTGAGATGCAAATTAGACTTAGGATTTTCAAGTACATAATCAAATACCTTGTACGTGTTCTTATCCATTAGTGGTTCGCCACCTGTCATACGGAAGTGTTCTAATTCCTTGTATAACTCTGGCCACCATTCCCAAAATGCATCTACGTATGGGTTCTCTTGGCTGTGTGGTATTGGTAAACGACTACCAACAAAATGTTCTAATGCGTTGTGTGGTGTACTTGTTGGGTATGCCCCTAAGTCCTTTATCTCAGACATCCATGTACTAGAAAATTGTGGACTGCAATAACTACATTTTAAATTACACGCATTATTAAAGTTTACTTCAACATAACTTGGAGTAATGTCTTTACTTGGATTTTTTACAATGACATCAAAATCTTTAGATGCCCATGGTTCTCCCGAACGGTAATGTCTATCGCTTAAATTACCATTACTTTCCATCTTCCAACAGTACTGACATTCATCAGGCTTCTTACCCTGCATCATTAACTTGCGTATTTCTTTCTTTTCACGTGTATTATGCAATGCAGATGGGTTATTTTTTAATGTCTCTGCAGGTATTTCATGTAGTGGTGGATGGTAACAAGAGTTATTTAATCCTGTTGGTAAATGTAGACTGACTTGTTTCCACTTTGCTAAACAGAAACTTGGGCTGATTGTATCTAGTTTTTCTTTTGCTATTTCTGCATCTGATAAGAATTTACTTTTAAAGTCTTTATTGGTTTCGTCACCTTTATTCATACTTGCCATTCTTGGTTAATTCAATGAGAGTATCATAGTTGTGTTCTAAAATATCAGTCATTTCAAAATACATATGTGTTAACTCGGTTATTGATTTTTTTGACAAGAAGTCAATAACTTTTTTTATTTCACTTATTGCATGTGTAGGTGGGTCTTCCGAATAACCTTCATCCCACCACCTATCAAATGTTTTAAATCCCATTTCTTTCAAGTGTTTTAAGTACCACTGTGGACCTTGCACAATAAAAGGTGTTTTTAATATCATAGGTCTCCATATTTTTTCCGTTGGGAAAAACGTGTTACCCGTGTAAAATGACTCATGCACGATTTCAACAAAAAAGTTATTATAATATTGATGAATTTTATTAGTATTATCCAATTGCTGTGATAAATTCAAATCACTATCCATGCGATATTTAACTTCGGTTGCACCATTCAATAACATGGGGCACTTGGATAAAAATAAACTTTCCTGACTAATATCTGATATATTATAACATGTCATTAGCAATTCCAAACCTATATTATTTCGATAATAATCATCATTTATGTTAAATCGATATGATTGGATAGTAATATCACGATGGTCTAAATTAAGGATTGTATTTAAATATAATCTCAATGGATTCCCCCTTCCCACAAAAACTCCAAAGTGCTTATTCAAGTTTTTTTTTATTGCTATATTGTGATATTCATCTACTACATTTTTAACTAAATGTATGGGGAACTGATAAATGATATTCACTTCATCGTGGCGTTCCAATTGGTTGCTTGTGTGTATTGAGATTCGACTCAAATCATAATCAAATTTATTGGAACACTGTTCCAATAAATTATATATCCCAACACTATCACAACAAACCCCCTCGGCATTCAAATCAATAGTAATTTCTTCGGAGATTGACATAGAATAAACCAAGTCTATTATTGCTTGGTTTTCATTCCATATAATACCATCTGTTGTGTAGATTCGTATCTTGTTAGTGGCTATATTGCCCATGTTTTTTTCCACGAATGATATATTGATAATGCATACTCTTCATATACAGTAATTTTAAATAAATCACATAATTTGTAATACTCATTCAGAAAACTCTTGTCTGAATTTATTATATTTGATAAATTAATCCCCTTGGCATTATAATTAGATAAAATGGTATCATACTTATAATAATCCACTAAAAATTTTGGAGAACTATTTACATGACAGTCACCCATTGGAAATACGGTTTTGTCCAGCGTTAGTATTCTTGATAAAAAATTTCCACCAGCACCATGTGGACATATAACCAATTTTACATCCATATGGTATTAATCTCTTTAACAGTTGCACCTAAGTTGCGCCAATTACTCATATAATGCTGTTTGAAGAATTTACTTTGTTCAGGGGAGTAACTAACAGAAGGTAAATCTAATTGATTGTTTAATTTCTCACCATAATCATAGAATACATCAACATCAAATTCTTTATCAACCTTGTTCCATATCTCTTTGAGGTTATCGAACCACTGCACTTGTGTGTAATCCCAATCAGTGAGCATAGTCATGTACGTTCCTTGTCTAGCACCGTACATTGCCCAATTTCCGTATTCCACGTCGTCACCAACATTCTGCCATATACTCAAATGGTCCATGTTACGTTTATGTACATTATCTTTAAAGTCAATTAGACTAGGCTTTGCTCCTCTGTCTAAACACATCTTAACACCTTCACGGAATCCCGCTCTCCATGCATGGAACGCACTGCCGTTGGGATATGTAGTGCTATAACAATCATACATTGGCCAATACAATGGGTCAAAGCAAAACTCGACACACGTTTCGTCACTTCCATCACTACTCTCATGTGTTTGCATATTTTGTATGAACTCTTTAGTCCAACAACTTAGTCCACCATTGCCATACATTAGTCCATTAATATGATTCTTTGCTCTCCAACGAAACACTGCTTTCTCGTACTGCTCGTCTTTAATATCTAATTGAAGATTAAAGAACTCAGGGTCAGGTAAGTTATCACCGTCGATTAAAATAAACCGTTCTGTTTGACTGGCTTCAGCCGCAGATTTATGTGCGGCATCACTACCTTCAACCCCATCTACTCTTACTGCCCACGGAACCATGTTCTTAATCTTAACCCAGAACTCTTCCTTCTGTGGTTCGTCGTAACTAAGATAAACTACATCTAAATCTGCTACATCGATTAAATTACTCATATCGTTTTAAACTCCATTTCGTTCCGTTTCCTATAATACTAACATCACTATCAATACATGCCGTACCGTTGGATTGTGGTGTTAACTTTTGATATATGTATTCAGTGGGGTACAAAACACATCCATTAACAACAGTAACATCATATCTTCCTAAATTATGGTCTTCCTTTGATACTGTAATGTAATCACCCTCCAAATCTTCAGTTGAATAGAACAGTGGAAGCCCATTATTGTCATAATACAAGCGATACAGTTCATCCACGATAGGAGGGACAAAATCTATGCCTTCAAGTGCTTCTTCAAAATTTGTCATATATTGGTTCTAATTCTTTTGCAAAATCTTTATGATAATAATGCACAGGACTCTGCTGTGATACTGTGTTAATTCTAAAATCCGTTTTGGTTAATTCCCACACCAATTGCTTTCTCCAATCATCAGATGTTATGCCATTAATCTTGGATTTCATATGCACTAGTGTCGGGTATGTAGTAGGTAACGTGACATTCTCCACCCCTATAATAATAGAAGCAATTGCATACACTACATCGGTTGTTGCTATTTCATCATTTGCACCTTTAAGCAATGCTTTGTAACTATCCCAATCATTAAATATATCCCTAACTAACGTAAAAAAATCCTGTGCTGTTCTACTAACTCTCCAATACGTTATTGCATTGTAAACATCAGGCAAATCATTTAAGTCAAATATCTTTCTGTAATGCCTATCTACTGATACGTTACCTTTAAAATCTTTGCATCCGTTTGCTATAACAACATCACGATGTCTAAACATATCCCACCAATGACTAATATCAGAAGTAACAATCATATCCGCTTCTAACTTAATAGTTTCTCTGAACGGACTTGCCTCAAATACTTGCCAATCATTGTTTAGTTTCCAATCAGTTGTTGCTTGGTCTCCATATGGAAATACCTTAATATAATCAAATACATCACTATTTATTTGTGTATCGGTTAATAAGCAAACTTTAGCACATGGTATGTTATGTTTTATGCTTTTTGCAAGTACACGAGCACAAGCAATGTAATCATCCGTACTGTTGTTACTTGCTACAATTAAATACCCTTGCTCATCTTCAATTTTCATATATTTCTTCCAAGCACTTCTTTCCCATAACGTGCAAATCGCGGTCTTTAATTATAACTCGTGCATTTTGTATTTTGTTATTCATTAACTTTTTGTAAATCAATTGATAAGTGTCAGTATTTACTTTCTCAATACTATCTTCTGGAACTACAGATGCCAAATCCCACGGAATATAATATTCATCTGTATTAATAAAATGTCCCGAATTAATATTCAGAGCGATACTCAATGCGTAATCATTTCTGTATGGGTAGTGATTGAAGTTGTATAAATTTACATAATGGTTATAATTTCCTTGTACCATTGCCATCGTTTCGAATATGTTATTAGATATCATATCCTTCTTAAAATACACAACCGTTGCCCATGCCATGGGCATGCTATACAAACCAAAGTTATTCAATGAATCGAAACATTGACCCGAAACATTAAATGATGTTTTGTGACATAAAAAACTATTACCTAACTCAAATAACACATTCAATCTATCACTAGAAACAACGTAATCCGCATCTAATAATATAGTTTCGTCGTACGGTGATAAATTATATGCTCGATGACGTTCAAAGTTTATCCATTCAACTGTTTTTTCGTAGTCTTGAAAATGCCGATGCCCATGCCCAGGCTTATCAACCAAAACGACATTATCAAACGTATGTTCAATTGTTATTGGTTTATCAGTAACAATTGTCGTTGGTAGATTTAATAACCGTTTAATGTTAAGTGCGCTTGAG
>Ga0209658_1001004_pt1 | contig 18395 bp, 18 predicted proteins | sample SaaInlV_150m_DNA_6_FD_184656 | JGI IMG/M metagenome (GOLD analysis project Ga0209658, IMG submission 184656) | Marine microbial communities from expanding oxygen minimum zones in the Saanich Inlet - SI037_S4LV_150m_DNA (SPAdes) (version 2) | ecosystem: Environmental > Aquatic > Marine >...
TTTCATCATTATCCATAACTTCAAACTTTTCTTTACTCTTGGTTGCATGACTAGTCAAATCATAATCTGATCTATAATTACATGCAACTAATTCAAGCCATCCTATTGTAGTTTTAACTTCAAAGTCAAATGCAACTTCAGCATAGAACGCCTTTTCTTTATCCCCTAATTTTCTAAATCTACTTTTTGATACATCAATTCCAGTTTTCTCATAAAATTCAGTTAAAATTCCCAAGTAATATGCGACAAATTTGTTGGGAATCACTCCTGACTCTACTGCTTCTTTACAAGTCATTGTAACTGGATCAGAATCTGTTTGTATTCTGAGAATAGTATCTTGAATTTCAGCAAATTTTTCTACCTCATCTAATTTTGTAGGATTACAAAATACCTCAATTTCTGCTTGATAAAATTCCCTGAGACGAAGTAAACTTTGTCTTGGTGCTATTTCATTTCTAAAACTTTTACCAACTTGTCCAATTCCTAATGGAAGTTTTCCCCTCATAGTTTTGTAAAGTCTTGGAAAATCAACAAAGATTGATTGACATGTTTCAGGTCTAAGGTATGCTTCTTCTTCTTCAGGACCTATACCAACTTTAAACATCATATTGAAATTCTTTGTTTTATCAAAATCACCTTTACATTTTGGACATTTGATATTATTTTGTGTAATTGCGTTATCAAATTCTATTAGGTCTGCACTTTCAGGAATTTCAATTTTTGTTATTTCTGCAATTGTTCTATCAGCTCTAAATGTTGAATTACATTTTGTACATTTGATAATTGGATCAGCAAAATTTCCTAAATGTCCTGATGCTTCAAAAACTGATTTTGACATAATTTGAGATCCATCAATTTCAAGCATTCCATCTCTTCTGATTAATTCTCTTCTCCATAACTCTAGAAATTTATTTTTTAATCCAACTCCTGTTGGACCATATTCCCAAAATCCTGCTTGAGCATCTGCATAAACTTCACAACTAGGAAAGTAGAATCCACGCTCAAGTGCTAATTTCATTACAGTCTCATAATCCATTGTTATACTTCCTCACTCATGAAATAAATCTCTACGCAAATTCCTTTGCTTTTCTAACATTCTCAAAATCATCTCTGTCATCATCAATTGGAGTCTCCAAAATTATGGGAATTTTTTCCTTGTTTGCAAACTTTACAACTGCAGAAATTCCTTTTTCTCCAATTCCACCTAATCCTAGGTGATAATGTCTATCAAGATTACATCCGATCTCTCCCCTAGCATCATTTAGATGAAGAATTTTTAAATTCTTTATACCTACATATTTTTCAAATTCATCAAAAGTTTCTTTGACTTTATCTTTACTTCTTAAATCATATCCTGAAACAAATGCATGACATGTATCAAAACAAACACCGAATTTTTTTGCAGGTTTTAGTTGATTAAAAATTTCTCCTAGTTGTTTAAAATCAGAACCAACAGAATTTTTCTGACCTGCAGTATTTTCCAATAGAATCATTACATCTTTTGATGTTTTACCGGCTCTAGTCAAACCCTCTACTAATCTCTTAATTCCATCTTCTTCACCTGTTCCCAAATGACTACCTAGATGTGTTACAAGATATGGAATTCCTAACTGTGCACACCTTTCAATCTCATCAATCAAAGTTTTAACTGACTTTTCAAATCCTTCTACTTTTGGTGATGCAAGATTTGGTAAATATGGCATATGTGCACAAGTTGCCAATCTTTCAATTTTACTTTCTTTTAGTTTTGATTTAAAATTAACAATATTGTCTTTGGTGAGTTCTTTTGCATTCCATCCTCTTGGATTTCTTGTAAATATTTGAAAAGCAGAGCATTTCCTCTCAACTGCATTATCTACTGCCTTGTCAATTGATCCTGATATTGAGACATGACAGCCAATCTGCATATGAAACATTTTCTTTAAAACATAATTTAAACCAGCATTCAATATATCAAACCCAGATTTTTAAGTAAATTAGGTTAATCACTATTATGCTTGAACTTGGACCAGATGAAAAAGCAAAGTATCCTTTCTTGACAGATGCTGGTAAGTATCTAAAAGACAAAGGATTTCCACTAGTTCAATTTGGAACTGATCCTGATCTCAAATCATCTGTTGAAAAAGCATTTCATAGGCTCAAAGTATCTACAGAAGGAGGAATTTACAAATCTGATCTTATTGATGGTCAGGCATCAAAATCATATGTTCTTGAAAGAGAAGTCTTTTCATTTCTTTTAGCAATAGTATTGATAAAATTAACTGGTATGAATACACTAGTCAAACGATTTGCACTAGCTGAAGCAAGAAGAGCAGAACAACATCTTGAAAAAGATTTGGTAAATGCTGCTGATAAATCTAAAATTGATTTAGCAATAAGAATAATTTTTGATTTATTTGATATTGAAGTAACAAAACAAAATGAATTTTTTGTAATGCCAGTATCTGACTACATTAAACATTCAGTTACTTTTCATGAACGAGAATGGAAATTAATCAATAGACATGTTGAAAATGGTAAAGTATTCTTAACTCCAGACAAAACTGTTAGACTAATTCGAAAAGAATTAGGTAGTTACATTAGTTCAAAAATTATTAATGCTCCGACACCACCAATGATTCCTGGATTTGAAAATTATGTTGATGAATTAGTTTCAATTTGTAAAAAACTTACACCTTCTTACACTGTTACGAGTGGAGAACATCCACCATGCATTAAACATGCAATCGAAGTTCTTGAAAAAGGTGAAAACCTTCCACACTCTGGACGATTCATGCTAGCAGCATTTCTATTATCAAAAGGTCAAAGTGTTGAACAAATTGCTCCTTTGTTTAAAAATGCCCCTGATTATAATGAACGAGTTACACTTTACCAACTAAATCACTTAGCAGGAACTTCTGGAAGTGGTACACAGTATTCATGCCCTTCATGTGAAAAATTAAAAACACAAAATTTATGTTTTATTACATCTGAGTGTGATAATATCATTAACCCATTACAATTTGGAAGAAAGAGAAAATGATGAAAGAAATAGATGTAAAATTTTTGGAAGATTCATTTAAAAAATATTATTTTGATCATTCTGATTTAATTCATGTGCCTGAACGCACATCTGAAAGAGAGTTTGGATATCAAAAATTCAATTCTGGAATGAATCGCCATATTTCCATTAAGGATGACAAGGGATTACGTCTGTTATTTATGCAAAATGTACCATCTGACGTTTATTGTTCAAACGCATACTATTCATTTCCTGATTTACAAATGAATGAAAAAGACTGGAAGGAAGCTGATTTAATTTTTGATATTGATGCAAAAGATCTGAATCTGTCTTGCAGACAAAGTCATACAGTATCAATATGCAATCAATGTAATGAAGTATCAAACAATTCAGATCAATGTTTAAAATGTAATTCAACAAAACTAGAAAAAAAATCATTACCATGTAAAAATTGCATAGATTCCTCAAAAAACGAAGTTTCTAAACTATCTGAAATTCTAATAAATGATTTGGCAATTTCTCAAGATGATATTCATGTTTATTTTTCTGGAAACGAAGGGTTTCATGTTTATGTGTATAATTCACAATTTCAACAAATTGGTTCTAGAGAGAGATCAGAACTTGTAGATTACATTATGTTTAATGGGGCAATTCCTGAAACATTTGGAATGAAGAAATTCAAACCCAACCGTTCATCTTTTTCTGATTTTGATGAAAATGGATGGAGGGGTAGATTCTCAAAACAAGTATTTGGTTCAAAATCAAAACGTTCAAAAATTATTTCAGAGTTATTGGCAAATGGTTATTCTTCTTTTCAAAAAACACTTGATGATATTTCAGAAATAATTGGAGCAAAAATTGATCCTAATGTAACTATGGATATTCATAGAATTTTTAGATTACCTGGTTCCATTAACAGTAAAAGTGGATTAACAAAACTTTATTGTAAAAATTTAACAAAATTTGATCCATACGTTGAAGCATCATTTCTTAATGATAATTCAGTTGAAGTAATTGCAAATTGTCCAATTGAATTTAAATTAAAAAACAAAAAATTTGGGCCATACATTAACGAAAAAGTAACAATACCTACATTTGCAGCAGCTTACATGATTTGCAAAAAATTAGCCACATTAGCTTAATTTTACCGGTAAGACATTAATTTACCAAATCTCAAGCAAGGTTGATTTTGTATAGTGCCTCTACTGATAAGCAAGCTCCACCTCCTGATGCTGGAAAATTCATCAGATTAGGCATAGTTGCCATTATTGGTGTCATAATTTTTGCTACAGTAGGTAATCAGGCAGTAAGTTTATCGATGAATTTTACTGAATTTGGAGATGAATTCACAAAACCTCTCTTTTACACATTAGTATCTACAATAATTTTATCAGTAATTGCACTTGTGCGTGTAAATATTGCTGGAAGATCTTCTATTTTTTGGTATGCAATTAGCACTGGAATTAAATTTCTTGGACAAGGAGGACAACAACCACTTGCATCAAATTTTTCAAGTTTTAAAAGCTACAAATTAACTTCACCACAATTTGTCATTTGGCAGATTACCAAAGTTCTCCTTTTTGGAGCATTCTTTGCAAACATCATGTTTGGATTTGCAGCAATATCATTTATCGATGGAAATACTTTTGGAATTGAAAATTTACCAAAATTGTTTTCACTACCTTTTGTAACTCCTGATACTGATCCTAATTTTGCAGTAGAAAATGTTGTACCAATGATTCCTGCATTAGTCATTTTAATTCCTCCAATTCTTGCAGCAATTGGATTACGTTTAGTTTTGTATGTTGGAGTTCACAGAATTATTAACGTAGTTACATCATTTATTCAGGACTCTAATGAAGGAAAACCAAGATATCTCAATTATGTTTCAACTATAGAAGGAATTTTTGGAATAGGAATTATCTGGATTGGCATTAATCTTTTCTTTACTGATCAAATTGATTATAATACAAGATATGTAATTGGAGGTACACTAGTTATTGGTTTTGCATTAATCGCATTTTCAGTACTTGATAGAATTCGAGCACGTGTTCTAACTCACATGTTTAAACGAGATGTGTATATTAGAATTTTAACAATCATTACAATTGCAATAATTATTGCAGGTGTAGTTTCTGTGAATAACAGTATTGCGGATGCAAAAAAGATTGAATATTTGGGTCCATACACTGCTCAACAAGTTGGAGTAAACAGATATCTTGGTGAATTAAATACTGTACAGGAAAATATTCATGATCCACAATTAACTTCAGTTTCTTCAAATAATATCGATAATTATGTAAAGCAAAATAGTGATGTTCTTGATGTAATTCGAGTTTGGGATTGGGAAGCAGCTTTTGCAAAGCTAAAACCTGAAATTGGTTTAATTCCTTATGTAGACTTTGAAGATAACGATATTCTTCGTTTTAACAATACTTTGTATTGGACAGCCTCAATGAAACCAATTTTACCATCATCAGTTAGCCTTGATAATCGATGGTATAATGAGCATCTTGTTTATACCCACGTTCCAAATGGATTCCTTACTTTAGAGGCAACTGATGGACAAATTGTTGATAGTAGCAAATTTTTCAAACAAAGAGAAATTTACTATGGTGAAGGTGGATTATTTGAACAAACTTGGTCTGGTTATCCTAATTCTAGAGGAACTGATAGTGCAGAACTAGGAGGAGTATCTTATTCAGGTTTAGGTGGATTAGATGTTTCACCACCATTAAGTTGGATCTTTGAGCCAAACTTTGTACTTTCATTTCCTTCTGAACCAGTTCACATTATGAGATACAAAGATGTCAATGATAGAATGGAAATTCTGTATCCGTATTTTCTTTATAATTTATTTGGACAAGAATTAGATTCACTTCCTGTAACTGATGGAACAAATTCATATTGGTTAATTCCATTAATTATTGGATTTGATACACACGATGTACCATGGTCTGTTGGAAATCCATACTTGCGTTTGGTTGGTTATGCACTTGTGGATTCATACAATGGTGATATTCAATTACTAAAAACTGGAGATGATTTCTTTTCAGAAATGTTTGCTAGTCAATACTCTGATCAATTCAAACCAATTCCTGCATGGTTAGAAGAGCAAATCCGATATCCTGCAGAATTATTTAATTGGAAAACAGAAATGTACAACATTTACCATGTAACTAATGTTGAGACATTTATTCAGGCCAATGAATTTTATGAAATTCCTCGTGGTCTTGATACCTATTATGTTGAAGCAAAACCACCAGGATTTTCAGAAACTGAGTTTATAGGATTACTGTCATTAGAGTTAAGAGGTTCTCAGGGAAGAAATCTTGCAGGATATATGATTGTTGAAAATGATCTTGCAAATCTAGGAGATTTACAATTCTATGAAGTTCCATTAAATTCTACAACAAAATTAATTGGTCCAACTGCAGTTAGAGAAGCATTAGATAGAGATCCTGAATTTGCTCAACTAAAGACACTATTAAGAAATCCAAGAATTGGTGACAATATTTTGTATCGTGTAGGTGATCATGATGTTTACTTTATTCCAGTATACACTGCTGGTGCTGGAGGCGTAGTTGCTCAACTAGGTACAATTGCTGCAGTAGGTGCTGCATTTAATGGAGAATACTTTGTTGGGTTGGGTGAAACTCAAGAAGCAGCATTTGAAGCATATTTGAAGAAAGTTTCAGGTGTTGCATCATCTGTTACAGTAGCTGATAGTGATTATGTTGAACTAGTAAAAGATGATAGAATTGATATCATAAAATTAGTATTTGAAGAAAATGGAATATCAATTGCTGAACCAACAACAATTCAAATTCCATTGTCATTTAATGAAGGAGAAATGTTCTTCTTTACTGAAAGTGATCAGGTAGAAACTGAAGAATTCCTATCTCAATTCATTGATGACTTTGTAAAACCACGAAGTGATAGAGTATTCATGTGGCAAGAAGAAAATAATCTTAATGTGGGAACTATATTAGTTAAAGATGGAATTCCTGAGATACATTATGTGTCAATTGAGGTAGGCAACTAATTGCTTCTTGTTGTTGATAATGGTTCAATTTATACAAAAAATTTAACTGATTTTCTGAATGAAAAAAATATTTCATTTGAAATTTATACTCCTCAACTTTTAGATTTAGATTCTATTAAAAATTATAATTCTATAATTTTATCCGGAAGAAGGAAAAATGAAAAAAAAATAAATCAAATTAATTCAAAAATAATTACTTTATCAATTAAAAATAATGTGAAATTACTTGGAATTTGTTATGGTGCAGAAATTTTAGCTCTAACTTTAGGTGGAACAATAAAAAAATCCCAATCACTCCAAAAAGGTAATGAAACAATCAAAATTTTTAAAGATAATTTAATTTCAAGTGACACTTTGAATGTGTTTGAGAGTCATGGATATGAGATATCTACATTACCAGGTGTGTTAATTCCACTTGCAGAATCAAAGAATTGTAAATATGAAATTATTCAATATGAAAAAAAAATGATTTTTGGAACTCAATTTCATCCTGAAATGAGTAAAGATGGTCATGAATTGATTGAAAAATTTTGCTTACTCTGATTGATTTTAATTACTCTCAAATTTTTTCTTAGTCATGGAACAAGACACTCATGAATTAATTTTACCTATTATTGATGAGGAAAATATCTGTCTCCCATTACCGATTAACGTAGTCTCAAAATATTGGAATATTGAATTACCTTTGTCTGAAGCCATAGAAACTGCAAAAAAATTTTCAGGTTTTGATGGCAGTATTCTAATTGAAGGAATAGAATCTGCTGAAAGACATGGATTGACATGCAAAATCATTCATTCATCATTATCTGAATTAAAAAAAATTATTGATGCTGGTATTCCTCCAATTGTTATTTTACCAGGAATTCCTGAAATTACACAACATGCATCTGTAATTACTGGTTATAGCGATGAAGAAAAAACAATTCTTCATTATATTCAGAAAGGTAATCAAAAAGGTGAACAACAAGAAGGTGCAATACCCCAAGATATTTTTGAAAATGAATGGTCTGAGGAAGGAAATTTACTAATTACACTTGCACCAAATGATATTTTATCATCTATATCACTAGAAAATGAGGCTAGTAACAAATCAAATAGATTATGTTTTGATTCAGAAAGATCAAATATTTTAAAAAATTATTCAGAATCATTTGAATCATTAAAGCAAGCAATAGAATTACAACCAAGTAATCCAACTGCTTTACATCTATTAGGCTCTTTGATGAATGAGCAAAATTCAACTGAATGTGTAAAGTATTATGAAAAATGTTTAGAAATTAACAGCAGATCTTATTTGACATATAATGGACTAGGAAATTTTTATCTAAAATCAAACCAATTTGAAAAAGCAGAAAATTATTACACCAAAGCTATTACAATTGATCCAAAACGCTCTGCCAAAATTTACAAAAATCGTGCATTTCTCAGAGAAAAACAAAATAAAAATTCAGATGCAAAAAATGATCTAAAAAGTTATTTGAAATATTTTCCTCAAGCTAAAGATAGAGGAATTATTGAGCAGGCAATTAGAGAATTATAATGCGGAGTACGGGATTTGAACCCGCGCCCTTCAGCTTGGGAAGCTGACGTCATACCAGACTAAACTAACTCCGCTTAGGTGGTATTCATTAATTATGATTAAATATCTTAATTGAATTATTATATCATGGATGCAAAATGCCCAGAATGTGAAAGAGTTGCAATATTAGATGATGATGTTACTAGTGTAAAATGTCCTCACTGTAACTTTGAGGCAGATTATGATACTTATCTTGAAATTATGAAAGACCAAGCAATCAATATGGTATCTGATTACATTCCAGATAGACCTGGAATGTAACTACCAATAACTTCCTTTATCTGAACAATCTAAATGGGAACCACAATTAGGACAAAACAAATGGCATGCTTGCATGTCTACCATCTTACTATCACATTTTGGACACTTGATGTCTTCTTCCATGACTTACTTTCTGAGTCTTGATTTAAAAATAATGTCCAAAGGTTAATTAGTCGTTCAACTTTTTTTCGGAATACTTGACTAACTTCAAACTTACAATCTCTGATATTAAGGGAAAATCTATTTCCAAAGAACTCAAAGACAGTGATGCAAATCCATTATTGGGATTACAATTAGGAAATGAAACGGATGCTACAATTGTAGGATTATCTGGAAAACTAAAACTCACTGGTGGTAGTGACAAATCTGGAATTCCAATGAGAGATGATATTCATGGTGGAGCAAGAAAACGTGTTTTACTTTCTAAAGGAGTAGGTTTGCAAGCAGCAGAAACTGGACAAAGAGTTAGAAAATTAATGCGTGGGAATACAATTTCAGAAGAAATCTATCAAGTAAATTGTAAATTTGATGGAGAATTACCTGTTGAAGCACCTGCAGAAGATACAGCAGAATCAACAGATGAAAAAACCAAAGATAAAAAAGAATAACTTAACATATACCGATTCTACATTTTGACTCATGCATTGGAGAGATACACTTCCTGATTGGTACATTAAAAAATATGGTTATCAACCATGTGTTAACATTGGAACTTCAGGACATGTAGATCATGGAAAAACAACTCTCATTCAAGCATTAACTGGTTCATGGACTAGTGTGCATAGTCAAGAACTAAAACGAGGAATTACAATTCGTGTTGGATATTCTGATGCTGCATTTTACAAATGTAAAAGCTGTGAAGAACCTTTAGGATTTTCTACAACTCCAAAATGTAACAATTGTGGAAAAGAAAGTGAATTATCTAGAGTTGTTAGTTTTGTAGATAGTCCAGGACACGAAAGTTTGATGGCAAATATGCTTTCAGGTTCAGCATTAATGGATGGTGCATTATTACTAGTTGCAGCAAATGAAAAAGTTCCAAAACCCCAAACAAAAGAACATCTTTTAGCTCTTCAAACTCTTGGTATTCAACAAATAGTTGTAGTTCAAAATAAAGTTGATTTAATTTCGTACAAAGAAGCATTAACAAATTATCAAGACATTACTAAATTTGTTAAAGGAACACATGCTGCAAAAGCACCTATTATTCCTATTTCTGCTCAATCTGGTTTGAATGTTGATGCATTAATTGGTTCAATAGAATCAACAATCAAAACACCAGAAAGAGATGAGAAAAAAGATACCGTAATGCATGTTTTACGTTCTTTTGATGTAAACAAACCAGGTATAAAATTAAAAAATATCAAAGGTGGTGTAATTGGTGGGAGTTTAACTCAAGGACTCTTTAATGTTGGAGATGAAATTGAGATAAAACCAGGAATTGTAAATGAAAAAAAGAAATCATATGAACCTCTATTGACTGAAATTACATCATTGGGAACTGCTGCAGGAATTGTTGAATCCGTAAAACCTGGAGGTTTGGTAGCTATTGGAACAAAACTAGATCCATCTATGACTAGAAGTGATTCTTTTATTGGCTCAGTAATTGGAAAACCTGGTACATTACCTGAAAATTCTACTCAAATTAAATTGGAAACAAGCTTGTTTGATTCTGCAGTAGGAATTACTGAAGATATCAAAGTTCAACCAATAAAAACTGGAGAACTACTTCGATTAAACATTGGAACTGCCCCTGTATTGGGAAAAGTTACTAAAATAAAATCCAAAAATGTTGAAATTGAACTTAGGAGACCTGCATGCATCTTTGAGAATGGAAATGTAGCAATTAGTAGAAGAATAGATGAAAGATGGCGATTAATTGGTGCAGGAATAGTTGGTTGAAGTAATATGCGATACTAGTTTTTTAATTCATTTAGCAACTAGACGAATTAAAAATATTGATAATTTAGATACAGAAATAGGCTCAATTTCGTTTGTTGTTCCTGAAGTTGTAAAAAATGAATTAATCAAATTACAAAATAACCCAGAAAAAAAACAAGAAATTGAAACAACAATAAATTTTATAAAAAAACTAAAAACAATTCCCATCAATGGAAATTTTGCAGACAAAGAACTCTTAGAATATGTGAAAGATAATAGATCTATTGTTGGAACCATGGATAAGGCATTGAAAAAACAGATCAAACAAGTTGGTAGTTCTATTCTTTCTTTCTCACAAGATAAAATTGTCTTAGAATCTTAGAAAAATTTAACTTTAAGACTTTTTTTAATATAATATAACATGATTTTAACAAGTTCTGCATTTGAAAATGGTGGAACTATACCCCAAAAATATGGATATAAAAACAAAAATCTTAGTATTCCCTTAAAAATTTCTGAAACTCCGGAAGGAACGAAATCTCTAGTTTTGATTATGGATGATCCTGATGCAATGAGTGTAGTTGGAAAAGTTTGGGTACATTGGGTTTTGTGGAACATTTCTCCAAAAACAAAAGAAATTATTGAAAATTCGATTCCTGAAAATTCTATTGAAGGTAAAACTGATTTTGATGAAATTGGTTATGGTGGACCAGCTCCCCCTGATAAAGAACACACCTATATTTTCAAACTATATGCTTTAGACATATTCTTAGATCTAAAACAAGGTTCTACCAAAGTAGAAGTAGAAGAATCTATGACAGAACATATTATTGCTGAAGAAAAACTAGAAGGCAAATTTGCTCCCCAATGATACTTTAATTCAAAAACAAAAATCATTTTTCAAAAAGAGTAATAAACACAGATAATTGATAAAAAATATTGAATTCAAATCAGTGCTTATTTTCTGTAAAAAATTTTGATTTTAAACTAAACCATCTTTTGATTATCGGTATTCTTTCTATAGCTTTTTCAACCTCATTTATGATAAGATCATTACCTGTAGATTATGGTTGGGAATTAAACGAATTTGATCCTTTCTTTAATTATAGAGCAACTCAATATGTGGTAGATAATGGAATTGATGCATATTTTCAATGGAATGATGAACTAAGCTGGTATGGTGCTGAAGTACCAAGAAATGTTTCTCAAACCTCTCAAGTTGTGTTGCATCTTACTGCTGCAACTACATATTGGATATTTGGAACTGATGGAAGTTTATATGATTTTACAATAATATTTCCAGTAGTTTTTGGTTCTTTAACTGCTATTGTTGTTTTTGCACTAGTTAGAGTAATTGGAGGAACTACTGCTGGATTATTTGCAGCATTACTTTTTTCAATTTCTTTACCAATTATTATTCGTGGTCAAATGGGTTGGTTCAAATCTGAACCACTTGGGTTGTTTTTTAGTATTTTAGCGATTTATCTTTTTTTAAGTGGAATAAATTCTAAAAATAAAAAAATTGTTATTCCCAAATTAATTTTTGCTGGAATATTCACTATATTTGGATTATCAGCATGGGGAGGTAACCAATTTTTTATAGTACCGCTAGGTATTTTCTTGCTTACTTTACCTTTCTTACGAACAGATCATAAGTTTCTAATTTGGACAATTCCTTTATTTACAGCTTCTACTATTATTGCATCTTTAGGATTTGAAAAATTACTGTTAAATTTTATTACAGGTATAGGAGGTTTATCATTAATTATTCCAACTGTTATCTTAGTGTCTTGTATTATTATTCAAAATAAAAGTAGTAAAAATACTAAAAAGAGAAATGGTTTATTTTTCATTGCTGCTTTTCTAATAATTAGTTCAAGTGTTATCATATTAAATGATGAACTTGAATTGCTTCCGTTACCCAGTCATAGATATCTAAATGCTGTTAATCCTTTTTTGACAACTACTGATCCACTCACCGATTCTGTTTCTGAACATGCAACTACCACACTTGCACAATCTTTTCTTTTTCATTCTATATTGATGATTTTTGCAGGATTAGGAATTTGGTTAATTTTAAAAAATTCTAACAAATTTAATTTTATAAAAAATGATATGATTTCATTTGTTTTAATTCTTGGGTTGTTTGGAGTTTATGTTAGTTCTGCATTTGTAAGATTAGAAGTATTTGCATCTTTGGCTATCATTGTTTTATCTTCTTTAGGATTATCTTTTTTATTAAAAGAATTATTTACAAATAAAATAGATAATAAAAAATCTAAATTTCTTATTATTAAATTTCCTTTTGTTATTGGATTAATATTTTTATTAATTATTCCACTAATTTTCCCTGTAAGTGCGAATGTTTTCACTGTAACACATACTCCTCCAACAATTATGAATGGTGGAACCACATATTCTGTAAGTACTACTGATTGGCTTGATTCAATGGAGTGGATTAAGAATAATACTCCTGAAGATGCAGTAATTGGTGCCTGGTGGGATTATGGTTATTGGATTCAAACAAAAGCAGAGAGAGCATCATTAGCTGATAATTCTACTGTGATTGATCATATAATTAAGAGAATAGCAACTGTTTTTCTAAGTACCCCTGATGATGGAAGGGAAATTTTACGTGATATGAAATCTGATTATTTTGTAATTTTTGTTGCAGGTCAAAGATTAACTGTAGATATTGAGGATCAACCAATTTATCTTTTGAGTGGAGGAGGAGATGAATCAAAAAAATATTGGTTTTTCAAAATTGCTGGAGAACCAATATCCAAATATTTACATTCTGATGGAACTAGTGGTACAGATTATTTTTGGAATGAAACCTTATTGGGTAAAATGATTCCTTTTACACCTATAGTTTATGTAAATCTTCAAACTAATCAACAATCAGCAATCTATCAACCTGGTTTTACTCCAGTATACGTTAAAGATATTAAATTCCCAATTGATGAAGATGGACCATTACGATTAGTTTATAGCTCTCCAAGTTTTGATGTTGAAAAAGGTGGAACTGTAATTGGAGTATTTGTTTATGAAGTTAACAAAGATTATGTTCCATTAAATTAAATTTCTAATTATATCTCTCAGCTAATCTATATCTCATGTATTTATCATCAGGTGAAAATTTTGCTGGATGTGCAGAAATTGTATCTTCATGACATTGTGAACATTTCTCTTTAAGTGAATATTCATAACATTTGGTACATTTTCTTAATTGAAATCTCATTTTAATTATCTCTTGTTTTCTTTGATTCTTCTCTAGTAAATTTGAAAGAACCTTTTTTCTTTTCTATGTTAGTTTGAATTTCAGAAATTATTGGCTTTAATGTTTTTTCAGCTGATTTAAAATCCTCAGATGTAATTGATATTCTATATTTTGGTGCTCCCAAGTATGTAATATCCATTTTAGAGTCTTTCTTTAAAACATCCAACAATACTTTCTTAATAACTTCTATTCCATTTGATTTACTATTTGTTATCTCCATTATTCCTCTAATTTCAACTGACGGTAGTTTAATTTTTGAGCATATTTCATCAATTACTGTTGCAGTTTTTTTTGCAAGTTTAAGATCTTTTACAGATTCTATTCCATTTCTTCCAATTTCAATAAAAGCATCATAAACTGAATCAAATTTTGAATAAATTACATCTTCTAATTTTTCAATTTCTTCATCTGTTAATTTTGTTTTATCTTGAACATTTTGTAATAACGTTTTACCTTTTTCATATTTTTTAACTTCTTTTAGTTTCTGTTTTTTCTGATCTTTTGTTACTTGTTTTAATGAAAGATCAATATCACCTCTTTTGGCATTTACTTTTTTTACGAGTAGAACTTTTTTCTCCCCATCTTTTACAAATCTACTAACTGATCTAATCCATCCTGGAGCAATCTCTGAAATATGTAAAAACCCTTGGATTTCATCATATTCATCTAGTGTTACATATGCCCCATGATCCATTACTTTGGTTACTGTAGCTAGAACAATTTCTCCTTGTTCAGGCATTTCTTGAATTTCAGTAGACATTTCTTCTAAAACTCTTGACTGTGTAAATTAATGTTTGCTGGTTAGAAATCAATCCCTTTCTTTGCTTTGATACCTTGTTGAAATGGATGTTTTATCTCTCTCATCTCTGTAACTAAATCAGCTACATTAATTATCTCATCTTTAGCATAATTTCCTGTAAGTACAAGATCTACTTTTGGAGGTTTTGATTTGATTATATTCAAAACATCATCAACTGAAATTAAATCAAGATTTACTGCATAATTTATCTCATCTAAAATAACAATGTCATAAATTTCTGATTGAATTTTTTCATTACTAATCTTAATAGCTTCTCTAGCAATTCCTTTATGTACTTCTTTTGAAGTTTTATCATCAATAATTCCTACAAATCCTTTACCTATTGCAATCATTTCAAATTCTGGTTCTAATCTTTTTGATGAATCCATTTCACCATAATGCCATGAACCTTTAATGAATTGAATCATACAACTCTTTTTTCCATATCCAGTAGCTCGTAAAGCAATCCCTAACGCTGCAGTTGTTTTTCCTTTCCCTTTTCCCGTATAAACAATGACGAACCCATCTTTTTCCATGAATAATATTCAAATAATCTAACTAAAAACATTGGGCATTTCAAAAGACATCAGTTTAAATAAAAAATATTCCTAGTCATTCAAATTGAAAATTCCTAGAATTGTTTTAGCAGGTACAACAAGTGGAGTTGGAAAAACATCAATTACATGTGGAATAATTCATGCTTTACAAAAAAACGGATATTCAGTTCAACCATTTAAGGTAGGTCCTGATTATATTGATCCAAGTTATCTTTCTAGTATCTCAAAACATGATACATACAACTTGGATGTCTGGTTGATGGGTAAGACTCAACTTTTGAAAAGTTTCATTTCAAATTCAAAATCAGATATATCACTTATTGAGGGTGTAATGGGATATTATGATGGATTTGGAGGTGATTCAAATTATGCAAGCACTCACCATGTAGCCACTATAACAAAATCCCCTGTTCTTCTAGTTTTAGATTCAAGTAAAACTTCACGTTCAATTGCAGCAACTGCATTAGGTTTTCAAAAATTCCATAGGAATTCTCGTATTGTAGGAATAATTCTTAATAAAATAGGAAGTAAAAAACATGAAATTTTGTGTAGAACTGCATTAGAAAAAACAAAAATTCCAATTATTGGTGTGATACCAAAAAATCCATTATTGAATTTAGAATCAAGACATCTGGGGTTGATTTCAACATTAGAAAATAACACACAAAAAAATCAAATTACAAAAATCTCAAAAATCATTTCAAAATCAATAGATGTAAATAAAATCATTGAAATTTTAAAAAATCCAATTGATCTACCAAAAATACCAAAATCAGTTCCAAAAAAATCAAAAATTACAATTGCAGTAGCACTTGATACATCATTTAATTTCTATTATCAAGATAATTTAGAAGCATTACATCGTGAAGGTACAACTCTAAAATTTTTCAGTCCTGTCAAAGATAAAAAAATTCCAAAATGTGATGGACTATACATTGGTGGTGGATTTCCTGAAGTTTTAGGTAATTCACTTGAAAAAAATCAAATCATGAAAAAAACTATTAAAAAATTATCAGAAGATAATCTTCCAATTTATGCAGAATGTGGTGGATTAATGTATTTAACAAAATCCATTACATCTAATAATAAAAAACATAAAATGATTGGTATCTTTGATGCTGAAACCAAAATGACTAAGAAGATGCGACTAAATTACACTAAAGGTAAAATTATTTCAAAAAACCCAATAACTGAAAAATTACATAATTTTCAAGGTCATGAATTTCATTATTCTCAATTAGAATCAGTATCATCTGATTCAAAATTTGCTTATAATTTGGAAATTGGTGAAGGAATCAAAAAACATCAAGATGGGATGATGGAATACAACACTTTAGCTTCATACGGACATCTGTATTTTGATAGTTCAAATTATGCACAAAGTTTTGTAAAAAATTGTATTCAGTATTCAAGAAGCTGATTCTGCTCTAATTAACTTAAAAATCGCATTAATTATTGCAGATGCTGATGAACTTCCTCCTTTTCTTCCTAAATTTGTGATAAATGGCGTGTCTCCCAGTTTTGCTAATTCTTCTTTAGATTCTACAGCACAAATGAATCCCACCGGAATTCCAACAATTAGGGCAGGTTTGACAATTCCTTCTTTTACCATCTTTATCACTTCAATTAATGCAGTAGGAGCATTTCCAATGACTACAACCCCTCCATCAATATCTGAAATTGCTGCCCTCATTGACACCTGAGAGCGTGTTTTTCCTTCTTTTTTTGCCAAATCCATGATTTCTGGTTTTGAAATATTACAAATTATATTATTTCCAAAATCTTTTGGGTTTTGTTTGTTAAATCCTCCAATTACTCCATTTACATCAACTACAATGCTACAACCATTCCTCAATGCATTCATCCCACTTGAAATTGCATTTTTTTGAAAAATTAATTTATTTTTATCTGCAAAATCAAAATCTGCTGTTGAATGAATTATTCTTCTAACAATTGGCCATTCTTTTTCATTATATTGATGTGATCCAATTTCATCTTCAATCATTTGCATACTTGCATCTTCAATTAATTGGCCTTTCTTAGTCTGCATCTTCTACCTCTTTTGCTCTTTCTATTATCAAATCTATCATTTTTTGATCTGTTCCTAAATGTTTTGTAATAAATGTATTTTTTAGATTAGAATTTTTTAGTGCAGGAATTAAATCATTGTTAATATCAGTTTTCACGTGTGCACCTTCATGCAAGAAATAAAAAATAATTACTAGAACTTTTGGATTATCTTTTTCACATTTTTTAACTCCTTCAAAAATATCTGGTTGTTCAATTTCTAACCAGCAACGACTTACATTTCTATAAGAATCATTTAATTCATTTACAATATAATCAAGTGATGTTTGTGCATTAGGATCCTTACTACCATGTCCAATAATCATTACATCTACATCTTTATTCTCAAGAACCACTTGATTTTTTTTTAGTGTAGTTGAAATTCTATTTTCAACAATTTCTGCCAAGGTTTTATGCATGCTCATAGGTTTTGTAATTAAAAATTCAATTTTGGAATCTTTTTGTAATTTTTCAACATTTGATATTGCATTTTTCACTTTTTTTCCTGGATACAGAAAGTAAGGAACTATAGTTAATGAATCAATATCTTGTTTTAGACATTTAGGAATTCCATCTTCAATATATGGTGGTTCTACCTCTAGAAAACAAAAATCGGTGAAAACATAGTCACGTTTTGCTTTGATTCCTTGACAAATTACGTCTAATTCTTCAGATGCTTCTCTTTCTCTACTTCCTCTGTCAATTAGTAATAATCCTCGTTTCAATTCATTATCCTCGCTATAGCTATAGTCAAATTTGGAGGGAATTTCTGCTTTTCTACTATTAATTCACCTTCAGACACTTTGATTGCAGCAGCTTCTGAAACACTAGCTGTTCCTTCAAATGCTTTTACTGTTTCAGAAGGATTTGGTGCAGAAATCATCGCCAAATCTTCTCTATTTACATATTCTACTGGAATTCCCAT
>Ga0209658_1001008_pt1 | contig 18372 bp, 29 predicted proteins | sample SaaInlV_150m_DNA_6_FD_184656 | JGI IMG/M metagenome (GOLD analysis project Ga0209658, IMG submission 184656) | Marine microbial communities from expanding oxygen minimum zones in the Saanich Inlet - SI037_S4LV_150m_DNA (SPAdes) (version 2) | ecosystem: Environmental > Aquatic > Marine >...
TTTAGAACTAGTTTTGAGTATAGATCCCATCCATTATCATCTTGCATAATAAAATAACCTCCGACTAAAGCGTGTCATGCTATGATAAATAGTGATTAGCAGGTCATTTGTTACAAGTGACTTCACCCCAAATGGTAACTCCTCTCAGTTTTCATTACTTTCTTGATTATCAACTGAAAAATGTCCAGTTTATTTCACTAAGTTTTTTGTAACAAACTTATTGCGCAATATCTTCGGCATACTTTACTCTTCTTGCTTTGATCTTAACTTCTGGGTATTGCGCGGATAAAGAGTTGATAGCCTCCACATTCTTCCCTGAGTCATCGAAAAACAATACATCTGTAGCACCTTGTTCTATTCGATCGGCTACCCACGCCGCCTTGGCGCTGGGATCTGAATCTGCTAAAAGCTCGAATGTAATTTTCGAAGTATCAAGACCAATGCTCTCAAGATAATCCCGAATCGCGGACTCTGCCCCGGGCGCCCTCGCCGTCAAGATAGCAATCTCGCGTCCCTCTGTGCCGGCATTGATTGCATTGCGAACAATGTTTGTTATTTGTTTAATTTCTCTTGGGTTAATCACTTCATCAAACTCTGAAAAGTCATAATCATAGTCTGGGTTAAAATCGTGCTTTGCGTATTCGGCTGGTGTCATTGTGATCCTGTCACGAGTGTCGGTTGTGATGTGAATGTTCGAATCGGATTTTGCTATTGTATCGTCAAAATCAAAGACACGGAGCTTTGACTCACTTAAGAACTGTCGCCAATTTTCAAGTAGGAGTTTCATTCATTTACCTCTTTATCACAAACAATCCGAGATCTACAATAACTAGATGGCCATCCTTCGGTCTCATCATAACATTTTTAAAATGTACATCTTTCGGTTCAAAATGTTGTCTCTTATCAAAGTATTTCATAGCTGCCATAATCCCCTCTGCCTCTGGGAACGCACTTAACATCCCGGCACTAGCACCAGAAGTGTTGGTATTATGAACACTGGTAGCTTGGTGAACAGGGACAATCTGTTTATAGATCGCTTGATGGATTGAATCCTCCAACATCTCTATTGTTGCACGTGCCATCACTTCTGTTGGGTATGGTGAGACCTGTACAGTCATATGATAAATCTCTGCGCCCAACAACCGATGGAGTCGCATGCGCTCGGACTGTGGATCTCCCATCTTGGCAAAATCAATAAAATCTAGCTTCTCTTTCTCTTCTGGAGTAAGATCAGCGCCTTTCAAAAACCTATTGAGAGCTATCCGCTGAATTCCATCGACGTGCTCTTGCTCAAATCCAGTCTGGGACATCGTGTTCCGCGGAGATTCGGGCATTTTGTTCAGCGCCATGTCAATTAAGTCATTAATTGCAGCTTCAGAAGCAAAAATCCTCTTTTCTTTGTCTGGGTCTGTGTCATAAGAGTTATCTCTTGCAAGAAGTTGGTTGATTACTTCCCTTGGCGCCGGTTCCAAAAGCTCCATTATAACGTATACAGCGTGTTCATCTTCCTTAATGTCATAAACTACAGGTAGATAGCCAGCAAATTTAGGGTCCATAGAACTAGCATTTTCCATAGCAAATGCGTAATTATCGCGTTCTCGGCCCCATTTTGCGCTAAATTTCGAGACAATCTTGACAGCAACCGGTGTTTCGGTCTTAAAATCCCTCGAAAGATAGACTTTCCCGTACTGCCCCTCACCAAGCTTCCTGATGGGGTAGTATCCATACGGTTTTAAGCCCTCTGTAGCGTCTTTTAGCCACTGTTCTTCGACTGCCCTAGGGGTCTGCCTACCCGGACCCTCTATGGGGGTCATAGTGGGAAACTCCTCGCGTTCTTCGGTCAGAACAAATCGAGGTCTGTCTGAATAGAACCTTCGCCAGCTTTCAAACAGGAGTTTCATTTTCTTCCGCCATCTTTTTCAATCTAAGTTCTAAATTTTTAACTAAATCTCCGGCAAACTCTTTTGGTCTAAGTTTCTTTAGTGTTTTGGCTGCCTTGGCATAATCTGGCATATTAGAATCTTTTGCAAACTGTTCTAAATCTTTATCACTTCGAAGTATTAAAGACGCCATCCGTATTGCCAAAGTATTGAAAGAGGGCTGTGTTTTATAAAATTTGACAACCTCTGCCGGTTTCATATTCATGCTTTTTGCCAATTGAATTATATCTTTCCTTTTTTGTATATTATCCTGTTCTTGCAATGAAGCCGTCGTCTTCATCGACGATGAAGCCATCATATTAGGATTTTGCTCCCTATAATTGATCAAAACCAAGTCGACCGGTGAGATTTTTTTAGTCTTGGTTATCCATCTTGTAAAATCCGATAACATATCGCTCATCCAAGCTTCATATTCAAAATCATCACCCAAATACCTTTTTACTCTTTCGTCGTTAGAGATTCCTAGTTCTCTGGCGCGCTTTCGAGAGACTTGCTTCAAGCCGGTTTTTTCTTTACCTCTACCAAATGCCTTACTATCTTTTAATTCTAATGTCTTCAACTTAGAAAAGTCATCACCGACAGCAACTAGTTGCTCTCCATATTTCAAAGCCAATCCGTTTAGTCGCTGAGTTATGTGCTGTAATTCGTGCCTGATTGTGTCTTTTAATTGATCGAGACTCTTGTGCAACCCTGGGTTCACTTTCAAACTGAAAATTTGTTTCCCCTTAATTTTAACAGCAGTAGCCATACCCAAACTATCCATTTTGCCATCGATCTCAACATCTAATTTATAAGATTTTTCCAAGAACACATCTAAAAAGTCCTTTTTAAAAGTTTTGGTTTGACTGTCCCATTGTTCCCTAAGCGCCGGCAGTTTGGAAATATCTTGATGTTGCACATTCCCAAACCATATCAAAGGAATCCCATTTTTTATTTTATTATTATTTAAGTAATAAACCTCATCCGTGGGCAATGAAATTGTAGCAATCTTCTTTGTTCTATGGGCATCCACAATAAAATCAAATATTTCTTTTGCAGCAGTTTCTGAATACTTAAGTTCTGCTTCATTTAAATATCCTCGCCAGCTTTCAAACAGGAGTTTCATTTAACTATTTCCTGGGCCCATTCCGATTTGAGCCGCTGCCTCCGCGCCGCCTGTGACTGAGCTGACCCCGGAAGTATTAGTTAATGAATGCGCTATCCTCATAGCCTCGTCACCGCCCTCGATGGCTGCCGTAAACAATTCTCGGTCGACCGTCCCGACCCAAAGTTCATTAATAGTGGAAGTTAACTCCGCCACACCCGCGCATGCCGCAGGATCGTTTTCACAGTGTACTTGCGCTACTTGAACAGCCGCTCTCATCGCATCAGCTGTCGCTTCGGATACTCCGCCGGATAACTCTGCCAAATCCCCTCCTTGTTGAATATGTTGAAGTGCAAGCTTCATTAAACCTATGCTCCCCATTTCTGCACTAAGCGCCTCATCTGCAGTACTGAAAACCGCGGTGGTGGTTTCAATAACTTCACCATCCGGGCCCATATATGCGAGAGATGTCATTTCAGTTTCGGTATAAACCTCAGCTCCCTCTAAATTCGCCGCCGCGCTAATAATGGCAGCTCCGAGGGAATCAAAATCAATATCTCCTAAAATTGAAGCTATACTTTCGAGGTCTTCTATTTCATTCAATTGTTGTTCAGGCGCACTTAAAGCCCCAAGCGCAGCACGACCGGTTGCTTTTATACCATGACTAATTGCGGTTTCGCCCGTTGCCAATGCAGTAATTTGGTTGGCTACTTTCGCTCCCGCAACAACGACAGCTCCTACAGCAACAGCTTTAAACGCAACAACAACTAAGAATGCTATTAAAATAACACGGACAAGCGGATATCTAAACATTTTTCCAAGTTTGCCGACAATCCAAAGAATTCCTTTAACAACTTTTCCTAATCCTTTTAAGAAAAGAGCTATTGGTTTAAGAGCGGCCCTGAATGCTGCTCCGCCCATGAGCTTCATGGCTTCTTTTATATTTCCACTTTTTAAAGCTTCCGTGGCTTGTGATAATTGTTTTTGTATTTTAATAGTAGCTTTCTTTTCTTGTCCAAAAGTTGCTCTAAGATAAGCAGCAACCTTTGAATACATAAATGTAAGCATTTTTTCTCTAAATGCATATTTTATTTTTTCTTTCGCGCCCTTAATAAATTCACCAACCTTTCCTTCTTCTAATAAAATCTGTTCTACTTCGTATTCTGCAGATTCGTTGATTAAATCTACTAACTGTAAAGTATCGATTTCACCGTTGTCTCTCATTTCTATTAAGGTAGACAAACTAGTTTCTTTATGTACTTTTCCTTCTTCTAAGAGATATACGCGCTGAATATCTTCCTCATTGCTATAGCGTCGAAAATTCTCCATAATCATCGCCATAGAGTTAGGATTGTTATTTAATAGTTTTGTTCTCATTCTTCTTTTTCCTTTGGAAAGTTATGCCATGCTCCGACACCGCAAAGAATTGCCGATGCAGATCCTAATAAGACTAAGTTCGGGTCTTTTGTAATTACAGCAATCACAACAAAACTGATGTTCATTCCGATTGCAACTAAACAAAGATCGCGATAGAGTTTTTTAAATAAGGCTTTCAACGTTTAAACGCCTTGTGCATAGTGTTGCCCTTCGCACCGGTGGACACCATCGCAAGGTCCATTAAAGCTCCTTTAACGCCGCGTGACAATAACGGTTTTGTTGGGCGCCCTCGACTGTATTTGTTGGAATGTTCTCCTTGGGTGTTCCACTTGCAGCCATCATCCCAATAACAAGCAACATGCCATTCTTTTAATTGTCTATTAACTTTTATCACTACATCGTGCATAGCGTTGCTATCTAAACTTAAAAAATTATTAAATAGGCTAAGGATCGTTTGTACTTCTTCAGGATAGTCGACATACTCTTTTTTGATCTGTGCGATAGCTCTGTCCACCTTTTCTTCTTCTTCGGGAGATAAATCTCTCATATAAGACTCGGCCATAAACTTTTGCCAGTTTTCTACTATTAGTTTCATGTTCTTAAGAACTCCTTCCATGTGTTTACTATCCTCTTGCTTTCCGAAAGAGGATCTTTAGATTGTTTATTTTGGCTTACTTTTCTCATGGACGCGTCAACCACACTTTTAACGGCTGCTCTCAACTCGTCTTGATCCTCCCACTCTTCGACAGTTTCTCTCATAGAGCGTATTGCCCCATCAGGGGCGTCAGAATCTGCCTCCATACGAATAAGAATTTCTACTTCACCATCATCAGTAGGCATCACTCGGTGCTCCACACTCCAGTTGGGAGGCCAATACCCGGACTCATCTAAATGTGGTCCCACTAACTTTTGTTTAAGCGCGAGAGAGAACTCTCTACTTCCAAGCACCTTTTTAATCATGTCGTAAGCATACTCATTATTTGCTTGTCCTGCTTCAATAGATGCCTTAACTGTTTCGAAAGACTTATAATAACCATTCATGTTCTCTGATTCTGTTACTTCAAAGCCGCCGTCATCTGCGCGATAGACATACGCCACGGGATAGTTGTTCACAAAAGCTTTTATGGGAGTACCGCTGGTATCCCATTTAACTGCGTATTTTTCTATTGGGACGTATTCAGAGAGATCTAAATACGTGTCAGTTGTATAAACGTCTATACTTTCGAAATGATCGCCGTCGTAAGAGTCTTCTACATCATAACCCCACTCATAATACAGATTTGAATCTACGGCAAGCTCATTAGCCCACTGTATAAAAGCTCCGCCGGACATAAAACCTTCGGTCTTAAATAACTTTTCGAAGAGCTTGGAAAATGCGTCGTGATCATTTTCCATGTCATCAAACTTATTGATTTCTGCACAAAAGGATCCAAACCCGTCGGGATCAAATACATACCCCGCTTCCAGGTCATCTATCCCCTCTGGCTCAACATCTATGAAGAAAGTTATCTTGGGTTCTGTTTTAGAAATCTTTCCGCCGCGGTGAAACTCTTGTGATGGGGTATTAGTGATCCTAGGGTAATCATTGAAGACATCTTTTATCACCCCATCTCTCGAATAAGGATAATCATTCATTTGTCCTATGGCTTCTTGTGCGATGTCGAAAGCTTGGTGTACATTTGGTAGTCTTTCAAAATCATCAAAACTCAACTCTAATGTTGCGGTGACTTTTATATAAAAATCTCCACCCCCATCATCCTCTACCTCAAACCCAACTGTAAAATACTTCATGATGTCTTGGTTGAAATTGTCTGCAATTTCTTCACATTCGTTATGAAGGGACCTCTCTCTTGAACTATACAACAAATCATCGTCTAAACTATCTTCCACAGAACCATCTTGGCGGCTTTTACCGTGTGTCTCATCTGACGTCAGTCCTATGAGTTCCCGGAATCTTTGATCTAGTCCCTCCATACCTCCACTATCTGAATACTTCCCGCCAAAGAAGGTAATTTGATTTAAATCAATCTTGCCATCTTCGGCTCTAGGTAGACTTTCGATAATGTCAGCTTGTTGTTCTTGGACCCAGCGCAACAGTCGATCTCCAATGCCGGGAAGCTTCTCACCATAAACTCGCGTCTCTGGTACAGCTATCTCTGTGCTCATTTTTGAATTCGCTGGGAGGTTCTTATAATCTCCCGATTTAAACGCCTCGACCTCCTCTGGGGACATGTCCTTGAGTTTCTTTTTCAAGAATTGATCTTGTCCCATTTCCCTCATTACTTTCGCCAGTCGCAATCGCAACCGCGACACAGGCTTAATTGTTCCGCCTATATTTCTACCGGTAGGTGAATATTCTCCCGGCCACCCGAGCCCGCGGCGTAAGCTGTCATCAAAAATCTCATCAACTGTGTTTATTTTATCTTCTGCTTCATCAATTGTCCCGGAATCGGTCATAGCCAAAAGTTCATCAGTATTTACAACATAAGCAACAGCACCTTCACCATGTGCTTCGGCGACCGCACACTTATAGTACTCTCCGGCGCCGCTGCCACGCGAGGGTGGGCTATGACATGAGCTAATATTATCAAAGTCTGCCATACGTAAGACATCAATGGGGTGTCTTGTGAGGATAATTGAGTAAGTGTCAGAATCCTTAAGTTTCTCAATGTTCTTTTTCAAATAATCGGCATTTTTTTGCCAATAAGCCTGTAAATCCTTAAATTCGGCGTGTGTAGCACGAAAGTTTGGTAAATTAATCTTGTCAACACCATACATGTCGAGTTGATTATCAATTTGATTAAATCTCTTTATTTCTTCCGGCGTGAGCACTGTCTCTAACATCTCACCTGTGATGTCACGAGCAGACCTAGGAAATCTCGCTCCAAACTTCGTAGGGAGTTTATCTCTGTTATTTTTAGCAAAATCAAGCACTTTATCGGTCAAAACTTTCTTTTTAGCAGTCAAATCTGCCAATTTACCGAAGAATTTGCCGATTTTCATCTGAATTTTGCGTTTTTTCTTTATTGGAGCTTCCCCAAACCCCATTGTTGCTAAAAGCTCTTGCTCTGGGGCTCCAGATAATAATTCTTTCTCTGCAGAGACGATACCCTTGTTCCAATCGACATCATAACCCATTTGATCCCACAAAGAGATAAATCGACCGGTCTCGGTGGCGTTATCTGTTGTTGGGAAGTCAATTATCCGACGAAATTTGTCATTGAACAACTCTCGGAAGGCAACCGAGTCTGGATCATCTTCCATCTTGTCAAGAGTGGCGCGGATGTGTTCTAATTCATCCTCTTCAAGCTCTTGTATAAGCGTATTCTCAACAATTGTGCGCTTTTTAGACTCATCAATGCGTAATTTGGAGCGTTTTTTACCAATTCTAACTTTAAGTGCCATTAAATTATGCCCTATCTGATTAATCTAGACGAATCTGTGATTTCTTCATTGAATTCTTCCCTTAATCTAATCAAGGGATTGAAGGCCCCCTTTTTTCTATCAAGAATCAAGGACCCTTGGGGACGAACAAGAGATCCTTCGACTTCAACGCCTTCAAAATCGATTTCAGTCCTAGCCCGATAGCGTATTTCAACATCTTCCGATGTTTCAGGGGGGTCTGCATGTGCAAAACCACTAAAAAAGGCTGCAGCCAACAATAAAAATCTCATTTTTTGTGTTCCTTATAATATTCTAATGCTTCTTCCAATAAATAGATTGGTATTTCGGTATTATCCAATCCTTTTATCTCTTTAATGGTTGCCCACTTATAATCGTCATGTTCAATGACACCAGTTTTGGGGTTAGGTATGTCAATTTTCACCTCACCTTGCCAAGAGAAAGCCAGATAATAATACTTTTTTGGCTTTGGCATGCCAATATACCGCATATCACTAAGTTCTACATGTAAATTAGTCTCTTCCTTAAGCTCTCTCTGTGCACCAGACTCGATTGACGCGTCCTCGTCGTCTATATGTCCGCCTGGGATTGTCCATTGCCCTTCTCGATCATCGTTAGGTCCTCGTCGTATAACGAGAAACCGCGCATTTTCGTCAAGACACACAACAATTCCAGCAGCATATTCTTCATTTTTGCTTTCGTTTAAAAACCGGCGCCATGATGGCGCTTCTATCGGCATGCCCGAGGACCATCACCTAGCGTCCTGCAGATAGACCGCAGTGCATAGGTTATATTAAGGTTTTGTATCGGAGATACCCAGACCATGCTTTCTACCGGCACTCCTCCTCGACCCACATCAATCCCCCACAAAACTCCTACTATTTCGCCGGACCCATCATAAACTAGAGAGCCTGAACATCCAAAATAACCGTAAGTGTGTAATAAGATATTCGTAGAGCCATCGCTCATTGTTTCATACCCAGCAACTCGTCCCCTAAAGGTCATTAAATTGTGTGCACCCGGATAACCAGAATATGTTATCCTTTGTCCTACTGACGCGATTTCGCGCCGGGGGTCCCATCGAATAGCGCCGTCTTCATAAGGAGAGTCAACCCAGAGAATGGCATGATCGCGTGCCTCATTTGAATATACCAAAACCGCGGTTTTTAATTCTGTGCCGCGAATGACTCGATATACCGTTCCAACTAAATCAGAGGCAACATGCTGTGCTGTAACAATAAGCTGCATATCTTTGTACTGGATCAGTGAGCCAGATCCGTGACCGCCTTCAGCAGTTATAACCCTTACTGCTGCGTTTCGAACTTTTGTTTCGACTTCACTAAACTGCGAACTTATTTCGATGGTACGGTGGACTTCAGCGCCTATATTTGTTCCTGACGCCTCAACACTTGTGGAGGTGAAAACAACCCCGAGCAAACTTAACACAAAAAATAAATACTTCATACAACACCCCTAATAGTTAAACAAGTTCTGTAGTAAGTAGTCAAAGTGCCGGCTGCTGAAATAAATCTTAGAGATATTTCCCCGATATCACTTCCACGCGTCCAGCTGGAAATGTTGTTATCTTTTTCGATTCAAACATATACACGTCAACAGAGGGGAAAAGAAACATTTGATTTTCGTCCTCTTTAGCAATGACGATCCCATAGGAGACTTTGCCATAGTTATCAACAGAATACGTCATGACTTTTATTAAATCACCGATAGAGATTAACCACTCAACGTCTTTCATCTCGAAGCGCGCGCTATCCACTTTTCTGCCTCCTCGGCGGTATCAAACCGCGGCGAGATTCCATGCAGATAGCTCAGAGTTTGAGAGTCAAGGACAGCCCACTGCCACTTCCAATGAGACAGCGCCGCGAAGATTAGTCCGCCGCATGTGCCTTCGCGCGCGCCGGCTAACCCCGCTTCATTCGCCAGAGAGATAACAACGTCCGACATATCCCTCCTTAAAATCAGTCCCTTTTCGCCAGCCAATCGATCAAATTTTTCCACTAAATTTTTCCTAAACTAAATGCGTAAGCGCTCAAAGGTTTTTCCATTCACAGAGTGTAATATATAGGTTCCAGCTACAATTGAAAGCTTAAGTTCCGATTCTTCTCTTATGGGAGAGGGAACATGTTCGCGAGAAGCAGTGTTAAACCACTTGATTTCCCAGAGGTAAACATCATCCTCTTCAATGTCAATATGTCTCCTACGCGCAATTAAAGTTCCACCGCCACCACTTATCGTGTCGACAATGATATCACCTACGCATAGTATAACACGTTCGAGTTGAGCTTGCAACTTACTTTTATCAGACATACCATAACTAGCTTCCATGGTGACGATAAGTCCCAGTTTTTATGATGTTAAGCAGTCCGAATTCGGTCCACGTCGTTAAACGGTTGTCACGGCATATGTCAGAGCCTATCCAATATACTTCCCATGCCCACAGCGCCAGCACATCGTCAGCTCCGCCGTTAGTAAGCAATACACGTTCCATTAACAATCCGATATTTCCAGTGATTTGGTCGACAATGATGTCGCCGACTTGGAGGCTCACAACTTCCATAGCACAGTGTCGATGATTTAATGCATATAAATCGGTTCGATTCTCATTTCGCGATGGCGAAGCTCAAGGCACGACTTTACAATCGCGCGGTAATCATCGATATCTGCGTCAAAGTCTCCAGTAAACCGACAGGTATTGTCGGGTAGATAAACCAACTCAGTTAGCTGATCGCTTGCAAGAGCAATTGTTCTTTGAGGTGTGAGCACTACATCCGGGATACTATCGTAGTCGACGATTGCTCTATTCAACCCGACAGCCACAAGACCAACCACAACGGCGCCACCAAGTATATAAAAGTTTTTCATGAGAAAATAAGTCCTTAAACTTAAAGTTTTTTAATGTTCTATTGAGTGATAAATAGTATTATTTGTTTCAAAATCCAGTAATATTGTCGCTAAACTTTAATACGATCAATAATATAAGGATGATGCATCGACAGGTCTTTATAAAGCTTTTTGATGATCGATTTAGATATCTCAGCGATTTCTTGTTTTGTCGCCTTATCAGTTAAGGCTTTTTTAACTTCGTCTTCGACAGCAGCCGTAAGCTTAGCTTTAAGTTCGCGCTCTACCTCTTTCTTGGCAATACGCTTGATTTCGTCTTTGTCTGTCTTAGTTAAAGCTTCGCGAATAAGATATTGAATATTGCGTAGGGGAAAGCTTTTGTCGTCAGCATTGTTCATGTAAGTAAATAGTTTAACTGTGGGGAACTGGAACTTTTATTTGCCAAGGAGCCATTAAGCTACCGGCTCAACATCACAACCCGCAAACCACCTAAACACTTGGTCCCTGAACATGTAAATCTTATAGTAGTTGACATCGATGGCTAAAACGATACCATAGCCGGCATCGCTAATGATCTGATCCTGATAATATGAATACCACTTGACCAGATCCCCCCGCTTAAACATATGCGGGTTGCTATTAATACTTAACATATCCTTATATTATCACGGATCCGCACTGGTGTCAATATAATCTTCTATATAAAACAACTCCGCAACCCCGTCGCGCCTCCGTCTCACGTGCCCTTCCCATTCGCAAATGTGTATCTTCTGTCCTGCCACGTACATGCGCGTAGCACTAATGTTGTTCGCGCATCTAGCCCACCCTTTCGTTCCCCGGCAGAACCACTCAACGCTAGCTCTGCACCGTGGACATGCATATGCACCGCCGTCCACAGTCTTTACAAGGCGTACGCGTTTCTGCTTGCCCATGCATTGGCACCTCCCCTGTAGTAGGTAGGATCCAAAACCGGGTTTTCCCGAGTTTCTACGGAATAAGCTTATCTACGATTAACATCGACGTAGTTTAAAGCTTTAAGAAGTTTGTTTGCGTGGCTTCGTGTGCCCATGAACCGTCGGTGCCACCCACTACCTTTTTGCGTACGCATTTTCTCACCATTCTCCAACTCGATATACCCCACTCTTTCGGCGCGCCCAGCGCCGCCATTAGCTAAGGATATGCCACGTGTGTTATCGATATACGAGCCAAACTCTTTAAGCCTCTGCATTAGTGCATGCAGTTTATGCACGTACCCTCTAGAATCTGCATTTGCTCTTGCGCTAGTTTCGATTTGTCTGGCAACAGTGCCTAGATCGCCGGTATCGCGATATATTTTCGCTAGTCTTTCCAATTGTCCGTACTCTTCTTTATTGAGAAAAGCGCCCTTGTCAAACTCTGCGACTTCTCCGCCATCATCCTGAGCCCATTCGCCTGTAACTGGCTGCAGATTTGGAAACAGTTCCTGCATCTCATTGCCTTTACTAACCCCGGGCTCACCAAAGACACCGCCCAAGAACGCGCCGGCGATATTGTTGTACGTTGCTCCGGCACCCATTTGCATAACCATTTCAATGCGCTTCTTAAGACTAAAACCTCTCAAATCTAGGAGCTGTTTAGCCTCTGCTTTTTCTTTGGGGGATAGTGAGAGTTTTTGTTCTGAGATGTACTCTCGCCACTCGTTCATAATAGTGCGCATAATGTATATAGTTTTGAGGTGGTTAAGAACGGGGATTTTTTTTGGGGGTTTTTTAGATCTCTGATTTTTTTGGTGTGTTCTCGAACGGACCTAACCGCCGCTTGACACATCTAATGCATATGATACCTTTATTCCGAGTGGGGGGGTAGGAGGGGGGTCCCCCCATTAAATGTTTTATGCATCAAGCATTAAAAGCTTTTTGTTTATGCATTAAACGTTTATTAATGTTATAAGTCTCAAGCATAAAAGGTTTTACATTAATATATTTATTATAAGTCTCGCGCATTAAAAGTCTATTGGGTCATGCGTTGGCTTTGCTGTGCGTTTCCCTAGCAGGTAAGGGATGCATGCAATGTATACCATACCGAATATGATTACTGTGGCCACTGCTGTAGTTGATTGGTCTATAGGTTTATGTATTAATCTTTTTATTCTCTGTCGCATGTTTGTTCTCCTGTTGGATTGGTTTGTTATTATATTTATTACTCTCGCCGAATACATTTTGATACGGTTATTGTTGGCGGTTGTGGGTGGATAGCTTTTGATACGGGGCTAATACATTAAATAAGTTTAGTCTCTATAAGGGAAAGGTTAACTAAGTGTGCGCAATCATTAAGCTTTTATTTTAAGGCTTATCGGGCGAGAATACAAATATATTATTATATTCACCAGCATTAACACATTTAATCGCCAATGCAGTGGGATTCAGCCACAATACAGGCAGTTTCGGTGTGCATGCGCTGGCAATGCTGTGAGCAATGCGCGCAATGATACATCAATACGTTTATTGTGCGATGGTGTGTGCTGGTGATACATTTAATGCGCTAGCGTATACATTTATACACGGATACAAAAATACTCGCGCGTGGGGGCTAGATCCTTCCACCGCATACTACCGCATTTCCCAACACATTAAAAGCCTTTTTTAATAATACCAGCGTAAAGGCTTAATGTATTATCCACCGCTTCCCACTTTCTACCACTTCACCCCACTTTTGGGGACAGTGCCATCTACATACTTGCTTCAAACATTTAATACCAATACAGCCAATACAATAAACATATTCACTTACATACAATAAGGAATATAACAATACCCAATAACATTAACATCTTTCTGTAATACCTTCTTCTAATATAATCTTTTTAATAATCTTTTTTGTTTAAGTCTCGCTCGTTAATCCAACTCCACCTCCGTCTTGTGATTAAATAATCTTTGTTGCTCTCGTTGTTATATGCTTCGACTTCAAAACGGTTGTGCATGTATGCTAGCATCCCGTTCCTATACTTCATGAAGCCTACAACGTAGAACAGAAGGTATAACAACCACTGCCCAACAAACAACAGTTCTAGCTGCTGCTGATAATGTATTGTCTCGTGTATTCTATCTGTCTCGCTTAGTGTTCCTCGGCACCACACAAACGGGCCAATGCTTACTGCCCATACATTAATGGGCGCAATCTTGGATAGGACTGTGGGGAATCTGCTGTTCTCAAAGAACCATGGTTTCCAATGTTTCATCGGCTGGATACCAACCCTGCTTCCGCTAGTATCTCGTTGGCTTCAATCAAGTACTGCGTTAGCTCTTGACTACCCTCTACGGTATTGCAACGTGCCATGTTTACCATCGCCGTTGTGTACTCTCTTAAGAATCCAAGTCTCTGAGCTTTCTTGTCTCCAATCTCTTCTCTTACCCTGTCGATATCGATTAACTTTATCATGTTTGGCTTTCCTTTGTGTTTTTATGTATCTTTGTTCTCTCATCGTTTGCGGTTAGTGGAATAACACCGTCTGGTACTTCTCCACTTATCATGCCTCCGTGCTTCGCTAGCACGTTCGTAACAACCTGAACAGGCACATACGAATATACACCCTTTGTTACATCTTCTATATTGCTGTCGCCATCAAAATAAGGCTCTAATAAATAGTCGTCGATTGTTGGGAAGCCTACTTCCACCTCTGTATATGGGCCGAGTGCTGACCTTGGTGTGCTATAGTTGGCTGTCCCTGCTTGCACACTCATGCTAAAGCCATCGGCACATTCGACACGTTTGCAACGCTTTCCGAACTTTGCTTCAAGTTCTGCGCTCTGATCGTCCCATCTTTTCTGTATCTTCTTCATTCCTGATCTCGTCCAAAGCCACCATGTGGTAGCCATTAATGTGTTAAGCAGTAAAAATTTTGGGTCAAGCATTTTTGTCTTACTTCCCCTCTTCTGCTGCTGCAACCCTCTTCTTTGTCTCGTCGATGTGTCGGCACTTGCGGCGGTAGCCGTACCCAACACATGAACAACCCCATGATCCGTCGCGTTCAACAACACAATAAATGTTGCCCTTACTTCCCTTCACCGACCATTCGCGGGAGCTTGTCGTTGGCGCTGGGCTGCTTTCTGGTAGCTCCCACGATACGTAGCGCCCCATGTTCTCTCGTGTCGTGTCAAAGGGAACAGGAACCCACACAGAGCCAGCAACGGCATAGCGTTGACCACTCGGTGAGGTAAAGAGCGCAGGGTTGACAGATACAACAGTTGGCTTCATACTTTTAAGCCTCTCCCATTTCGTTCTCGGTGTGTGAATCGGCGAATAACGCCAGAAGCTCCTCGGAGGTTAGCGATGTGCCATAAAGTGGGTGTGGTACTGCAACGCCACTCAGGATCTCCAGTAGCTTTGATTGTACTGTAATGGCTGATGCCATGTTGTTCATAGTTGTCCTAACTGATTCAAATGTTGTCATTCTTTCTTCTTCTTCTTCTTCCATTTTATTCTTCTCCTCTACTATTAATTACTCTGTTCTCAGGAATTGATCACTTCGATGTACATGGCGTGGAACATCAAGGTTTTACCGTTGACAAACTGCACACGCCACACATTTGTCAGCACTGGTGTGCGGTCGGTGTAGTCGATTAAAGACACGTGCCTCTCCAGAAGCAGCCCTGTGCGGCTCTCTGGTAGTGCTATGTCGTGGGTTCCCTCCTTGATCCTCACGAGCATACCAGCGCGGAGGTTATACTGGCTCATCGCGAACTCCGAACCACTTCAACAGTCGTGACAACCAGCTTTGTCGATAATTAATCTCTTCATCTTCCTCGGTGTCTGGCTGTTCTGCTTCTGAAGCTCTACGCAGCCACCCCTCGGAGTGTTCAAGCTGAGAGAGGCGAACATAGATCGCCTGTAGATTAGTCTTAAGCTCTTTCTTTTCTGCTTCGATCTCGGACAGGCGCTTTACTCTCTTGACTTCAGCAATCTGTCGCCTAATCTCTATCATATCGACCAACTCACCCATTTTATGCTCTCTTTCTTTTGTTCTTAGGTAGCTTGAAGTTCTTAATGTGCTTCTCTTGAATCTCGAAGGTCTGCGTCGAGCCAACAGGCAATAAGCGATAGCGACGGTTGCCCTTGCTCGCTGTGATGATGTCAAGCTCGCTAGTCATGACAACGCAAGGGCGACCTGCTGTCTTGTTCTGGGCAGTGAAGTTAGCCGATGCGCGCAGAGCTACCATCGCTCCAGCCTCGAACACAGGAGGCGTTGTGTAGCCAACCAGCACCTTCTGGATGTAGTTGTTGGCGATGACTTTGTTAAACGCTCTGTGGCTTGGTGCGTCAATCGGCGCAATCTCTGTGCCTACGCGACCAGCAGGTAGCTCTCCAAAGTTAAACCAGTTCTGGACATGTCCAGCATGGTAGGGGCTGTTTGCTCTGTAGTAGACCATCGCGCGGTGCCATTGAAGCTGTAGCTCTTGGCTAGTAGCGAAACGGGCGAACCAATCGCGTTCTGCCATAACGGTGTCTGCGTTGTTCTCGCTCTCGATCTTGGATAGTGTTGTCATCTGCTTGGATGACAGGCTTCCACGTTGGCGCTCCTGTTCAATCAGGCTCTCAACGAACCCAGCAGCCCATGAGGATCCATCGGTGATGTAGCCCTTCACGTTCTCAAGGCGGATTGCGAGGTCAGACTTGCCCTGTGCTGCTCTTTGTTCCATCGCGAGGGTCGTTGCTGCGGCTCGCGCTTCGAGAGCAAGGAAATAACGCTTACGGGCTGGGCTCATGTAACCAGATCCACGGCGATCATACCCGCGCTTCATGTCTTCGATCACGTTGCGGTCATAAGAATTGAGTCCCTCTTCTGTGAGAAGAGAAGAGAAGCGGGCTTTCCAAGAGATTCGTTGTGTCATGTATCGGGTTCCTATTGCTGAATACAAGGGTATTATACCACAGGATCAGCGCGACTGTCTATAACTAAGTTGTCAAGTGATTGTCAATCAACCAGTTCCCACGAGTCATAGCGATCTGACATGCTTGGCCAAGTGCCAGTAGATCCCTTAGTGTAGGGCTTGAGGAACTTAACCTCAAGGCCACCAGAGTATCCATCCCACATAAAGTGATCGATCACTATTCCGACAGGGTTATCAATAAGGCGCTTGTGGCGCACCAGAGAGCCCACAGTCATGTGTTTGTACCAGCGTGGGGTATTGGGTGGTTGGTTCATTTTAATGCTCCTGTGGGGTTAGTCGCAGTCAATGGCGATTACTCGCTCATTGGTCTGGAAGTATGGGTTAGCGGCGTAGTGCTTAGTGGTCATCCACATGCGCTGACACTTGCTTCTGATGGGTTTAGGAGCCATCAAGTCGGTCAGGATGATGTGTCCGTCGAAGTTCTGCTCATTGACATATTTGGTTGGCGCATCGAAGCAAGTCCCGCCACACATTACGCGCTCGGTCTTGTGGGCTTTGCCCTTCTTCCAAACATAAACCTTGTCCTCGGCAACTCGCGTGTCAAAAGGCACGACAGTGAACTCTGCGATCTTTGCAAGCTTGTTAAGCTCTGAGAAGAACGCGGCAAGCATCGTGTCATCAACAGATCCAGACTGGTCAATACTAATCGCGATGCGAGCATGACGACGTACTCTCTTGCCACTGTGGACGCGAGGGAAGCGCTTGTTGAGCTTCCGAGGGGTAGCGGTCTTGTCGGAGCGTTGCGTGGTCTTCACGAAGTAGCGAAGCACCTTCTTCCAGTCAACCTTTGGAGTGATGCGCTCAATGATATCTTGGCGCGTTCCAGCCGATACAGTGCCCCAGTTGTTCGCTTTCGTGGCTTCCTCGGCTGCCTCTTTAACGGCTTTCTTGAGGCGTTCCTTAGCGATCTCATTACTTGCGTCAGATCCATCACCCTCGCCGAAAGCACTGTGATCATCAAACTCGCGAGGCAGTCCATCGCCGCCTTCACCGCCTTCACCCTCTTCTTCCTCTGGTTGTCTATCTCTCAACGCTGCAAGATACCACTCGTATGACTTCTCGCAAGGGAGATCCTCGAACGGCTTCATCTCAGGGATGCATGCCAGCATAGGCTGACCATCTACAAGCGGGCCTTCATCGCCTTCACGTGGTAGAATAGTACGCATGTCTGGTAAGCCATTGATAGCGAGATCCATCGCGATGTTGTCGATCTTCTTCATCCCACCAGACGGCGCACGACCAGTTACATGCTCGAAGATAATGTGATAGAACTCGTGTTTGAGAACACCCAATTTGTGTTCGTCTTTCAGCGCACCCATAAACTCAGGGTTATAGAGAAGCTCGAATTGGGCGCGCTCCTTATTGATTCTCACGCCTGCCGTTGGGATCGCGGTCGTCCGTGTCTTGTCAATCCTCCTCGAAAGAGAGGCGAAGAACGGCTCACGCATAAGAAGACGCGCTACGTCGGCGTTAAGGTCATATGTCTTTTTGGGTGAGTCGGTCATGTTGAGGGCTCCTAAGTGCTGAATACGAAGGTATTATACCATACAAATCGTGTGGTTGTCTATAGTTAAGTTGTCAAGTGAATGTCAAGGAGTGGGGAGTCTGTACTTTACGGCGATCTCAGTATCTTTGATCCACCGTGAGGTATCGCTGACACCGTCTAGGAGCCTGTAGACCTTCCTGTATTCGACCGTATTGCCGTACTTGGGTCTGCGGCTCACCAGAACCTCGGCGACCAGCACAGGGCGATTATCGCCATGCCTGATCAGGAGGTCGCCAG
>Ga0209658_1001014_pt1 | contig 18254 bp, 14 predicted proteins | sample SaaInlV_150m_DNA_6_FD_184656 | JGI IMG/M metagenome (GOLD analysis project Ga0209658, IMG submission 184656) | Marine microbial communities from expanding oxygen minimum zones in the Saanich Inlet - SI037_S4LV_150m_DNA (SPAdes) (version 2) | ecosystem: Environmental > Aquatic > Marine >...
TTTTTGTTTGATTTTCTTGTAAGATTTCTTTAATTTGGCCAATTGTGATTGACGAGTAGAATTACCAGCATTTTGCATAGAAATTTTGCTTGAATTATGTTTTAGTGTTTTATTATGATATTGTCTATATGTTGGCTTTGATCCGCCTTTTAAGCATCCGTATGGTGTATCAGGTTCTATCATAAAAGGTGGTTTAATAACATTATTTATATTTTCTGGTATAACGTGAGGAGCTGATCCGGATATATTATTATTATTATTATTATTATTAATAGGTTGAGGAATCATATTATTTAAATTAGTCATAGTATTTGCTAATGGTTGTAGATTAAAATCGCTAGGTAAATCGACTGAAATCAATTGAGAATTATCAAATGAGATATTTGGTTTAAGAGTATTATTTTGTATAGGATTTTTAAGAGTTTTTTGTTTTCGTTTTCGTTTTTGCATTTTTTCTTTTACCGATAAATTGTTTAAATATTCTAATGAATCCATAAAATCGTTATGGAATCCGCTACTATCATCAAGTGTATTTTCATCAGGCTTTTTTTTAATTTTTTCGTTTTGTTGATGTTTTTTAATTTTTTCAAGTAAATCCTTTTTTAATTTGTTTGGTTTAACAGCTTGTATGGGTTTCTCTTTTTTAGGTTTTCTATTTTTTTTGGTTTTACTACCTCCCATTGAAGTCATGAATGAATCATTGAATAGAATGGTTTTTTTATCGCTCATAATATATTTTTTAATTATAAAAAAATATTATGAAGTTTCAGCAATAAAGAGAATTATATAATATCGTTGTTCGTTTATTATCTTCTCTTCTCTTCTTAGAGTCATTCATTTGAATAAATATATCAAATCCTTTATCTAAATCTTGACTATTAATAAGAGTTTTTTCTTCTTTTGGTAAACAAAAAACTCTTCTACTATGAGCGATTTTAACCTTTGAAAATAGAGTTTCCATGTCTCTACCAAAGAATGCGAAGCAATCTTTATTTTTATCAAACCAATCATCAGATAAGGCTGTTTTTAATCCCCAACCACTGTCCTTAATTTTTTTTTCAAAAATTTGGCGTAGTTCTGAAGGCGAGTATTCATCAATTTTAAATTTCCAGGTGAATCTAGATTCTAATCCGGCATTATAGCTAAAGAAGCAATCTTTTAATTCTTGTTCATATCCAGCAATAATACACATAATATCTTTTTTATGATCACTTAGAGCTTCGCAAATAGTATCAATACATTCTTTGGAAAATGAGTCTTTTTTTTCGCTATTTCCTAAAGCATATGCTTCATCAATAAAAAGGACGCCTCCAACACATTCTTTAATAACATCCTTTGTCTTTATAGCAGTTTGTCCTAAAAAGCCAGCAACTAAATCTTCACGAGTAACCTTTTTAAAGACATTCTTCTTTAGTATACCTAAGTTGCTGAATATTTTACCCATAATCTTTGCGACTTCTGTTTTTCCTGTTCCAGGTGGTCCATAAATAACCGCGTGCATATAATCAGAATTATTAGGTGATACATTATGTAAATCTTGAACGAAGTATAAAATTTGGTCAACAATATTTTCTTTAATAGAATTCATTCCAATCATATCTTGTAGTTCTACAAGCGACGGCTTGATATTATGTAGTGCTTTCATATTAATATTATATTCAACGTTGTCCCGTATTGGGTATTTATCACATAATTCAATTAAATCAATTAACTTATCAATTGACGCATCAATAAGAATATGTTCCGTTATAACTTCTTCTTTAATTGGTGATAATGGGACATTAATAGATGACATTTGTTCAATAGTTTCCAGATATTGTGAAGATCCAGAAAAGAAAGGACTATTATAATACTTGAAAAAATCGTCTTCTGTTTGTTTTAAAAGAGTTTGTAATAAAATAGGTTCTTTATCAATGGTATCATTGCTAGAATAAGTATTATTAGAATCAAGATATGTAATTAATTTATTAGGAGTATTCATTATATTAGCATTGAAGTTCTGGTTTATATTGGTTTCTTTGTATATTATATTATCATTAATTAATTTTGGTAATTTATTGTAATTAGAAGAATGTAGTGGATAATAATTACGAATATGTAATAAAGAATCATCGTTTGATAAATAAATTCTATTATTTGAGAGATCTCTGACATTTTTAACACACCGAAGTGTATGTTTATTTAAAATAATGTTGGGGTTCTGATTCATATATATATAAATGATATTAAATAATATTATGATTAAAAAAACTGATTAAAAAAAAAACTGATTTAAAAAAAAGGATATATTATATGCTAATAATTAAATATGTTAAACCTTGAGAAGGATATTAATGATAATTTGGGGAAGTATGTAGAAGCTCCCTGGTCAATCATAGAATCTTATTTTAAGGATCAACATTTATCACAACTGGTTAGACACCAATTGGAATCATATAATGACTTTGTTAATAATCAAATCCAAAAAACGATTGATATGTTTAATCCGGTCCGTATTTGTAGCGAAAACGATAAAGATAAAGATTCGGGAAAATATAAATTAGAAATATTTATAACATTTGAGAATTTTCATCTATACAGACCACAGATCCATGAGAACAATGGTGCATCTAAATTAATGTTTCCTCAGGAAGCTAGACTTAGAAATTTCACATATGCTTCCATGATGACAATTGATTTAAATATTAAGTATATTGTTCGTAGTGGTGACAATCTAGAAAATTCTCAAACATTTTATAAGAACTTGCCGGGAATCCACATTGGAAAACTGCCGATTATGTTGAAATCGTCTGTATGTGTATTAAAACAATATCAACATATTGATGAAAATGTGAGTGGTGAATGTAAATTTGATGCTGGTGGATATTTCATTATTAATGGAAGTGAAAAGACCGTATTGGGACAAGAACGAGCTGCAGAGAATCGTGTATATTGTTTTAATGTCAAGAAGGGAAATAATAAATGGAATTGGATGGCTGAAATCAAGTCTGTTCCAGATTTCAAATGTATTAGTCCAAAACAGATTAGTATGATGATTTCAAGCAAGAATAGCGGTTTTGGAACAACTATTCATATTCAAATTCCTAGACTTAAACAACCAGTGCCATTACTAGTTGTATTTCGGGCATTGGGTGTTATGTCGGATAAGGATATTTGCGAGAAGATTATTTTAAATATGGATGAAGGCAAATATAAAAAGATGAAATATGGTCTTCAAGGAAGCATTGTAGATGCGAATAGTATTCTAACACAAGAAGATGCTATTCAATATTTAATGAATCAAGTAATGTTTACCCCTATTAATATGGATAAAGAGACTGGGCTCAAAAAGAAAAAGGAATTCACAATGGATATTTTAAATAATGATTTGTTTCCCCATTGCCATGATAAGATTCAAAAGATTTACTTCTTAGGATATATGACAAATAAATTATTAAGATGTAGTTTTGAGTGGATCACTCCCGATGATCGTGATTCCTATTTAAATAAGAGAATTGATTTAACTGGAACATTATTGAACAACTTGTTAAGAAATTATTTTAATAAACTAGTGAAAGATATGCAAAAGCAAATTGTTCGTGAAATTAACAATGGGTCCTGGCGTTCATCAGAAGATTATCTGAATATTATTAACACTACAAATATTTATAAAATTGTTAAGTCGACGACAATTGAAAATGGACTAAAAAGAGCACTTTCCACGGGCGATTTTGGAATTAAGAATGTAAACAGTAACAAAGTAGGTGTTGCACAAGTATTGAATAGACTAACCTATATTTCCAGTTTAAGTCATTTGAGAAGAATTAACACACCGATCGACAAGAGTGGTAAACTAATTCCTCCTCGTAAACTACACAACAGTTCTTGGGGGTTTCTATGTCCTGCTGAGACTCCAGAGGGTGCTAGTGTAGGTGTGGTAAAGAATCTAAGCTATATGACTCATCTTACAGTTCCTAGTAGTAGTGTTTCAATTCATGAATATGTAAAGCCATTTATCAAAGATTTATCAGAGGTTTCCACTTGTGATATGGACACCCACGTAAAAATATTTGTAAATGGAACTTGGCTTGGAATAAGTTCAACACCATACGAGTTATTTACAAGTTTCCAAGAAAAGAAATATAAGGGAATTATTAACATTTACACATCAATTATATTCGATTATAAAAATCGCGAAATTAGAATTTGTAATGACGCCGGAAGATTAATTCGTCCTGTATTACGCGTAAAAAATAATAATATATTATTAACAAATGATACATTAAATGACATTAAGTATGGAAAAATAGAGTGGAATGATTTACTAACTGACTGTAAAATTGACAATTCTGTGATTGAATATATTGATCCTGAGGAGCAAAGTTTCAGTATGATTGCGATGAAGCCTCAAGAATTACGAGCCGAAAAGCAGTTTATCTATAAATATACTCATTGTGAAATCCATCCGAGTACTATTTTCGGAATTCTAGCATCTTGTATTCCATTCCCTGATCATAACCAAAGTCCTAGAAATACATATCAATCTGCGATGGGTAAACAAGCTATGGGGATGTATGTTACTAATTACGATACTAGAATGGATAAGACCGCGTATGTATTAAGCTATCCAGCAAGACCTTTAGTAGATACTAGAGTGATGGGAATGGTTCATCTAGATAAAATTCCTGCAGGATCTCCAGTGATTGTTGCAATTATGACTCACACTGGCTTTAATCAGGAGGATAGTCTTCTATTTAATCAAGGTTCAATCGACCGAGGTCTATTTCAGGCAACAATCTATCATACAGAAAAGGATGAAGATAAGAAAATTAATGGTGACGAAGAAATCAGATGTAAACCTGATCCGTCCAAGACAAAGGGTATGAAGTTCGGAAATTATGACAAGATTAATAATAAAGGCCTCATTCCTGAAAATATAATGTTAGAGAATAATGATGTAATTATTTCAAAGGTGATTCCCATTAAGGAAAACAGAAATGATCATACTAAGGTAATTAAATACGAAGACTTGAGTCGAACATATAGAACGAATGAGGAATCTTATATTGATAAGAATTTTGTTGACAGAAATGGTGATGGGTATAACTTCTGTAAAGTTCGTATTAGAACTGTCCGTCGTCCAGTGATTGGAGATAAATTTTCAAGTCGTCACGGACAAAAGGGAACTATTGGTAATATTATCCCAGAATGTGATATGCCTTATACAGCAGAAGGGTTGAAACCAGATATTATTATTAATCCTCATGCTATCCCATCTCGTATGACTATTGGACAACTAAAGGAGACTTTATTAGGAAAAGTGCTTGTAGAATTAGGACTATTTGGTGATGGAACATCTTTTGGAGATTTATCAATTGAAACAATTCGTAAAGAACTTACTAAAGTAGGATATGAATGTAATGGTGAAGAAGTAATGTACAACGGACTAAGCGGAGAACAGATTGAGTCAAGTATCTTTATTGGACCAGTATTCTATCAGAGATTAAAGCATATGGTTCGCGATAAACAACATAGTCGTTCTATTGGACCAATGGTAAATTTAACAAGACAGCCTGCAGAAGGTAGAAGTCGTGATGGTGGACTTCGTTTTGGAGAAATGGAGCGTGATTGTATGGTTTCACACGGTGCTTCGAGATTTACGAGAGGAAGATTATACGATGCTTCGGATAAATATCAAGTGAACGTTTGTAAGAAATGTGGTATGATTGCTGCTTATAATGATAAAATACATATTCATGTGTGTAAAACGTGTGATAATAGAACTGATTTCAATTATGTAGAAATTCCGTATGCGTGTAAACTGTTATTTCAAGAACTACAGACAATGAATATCGCGCCTAGAATAATGACTTAGATGACTAATTATAGTTTAGCAAAGTTTATATAAATTTTTTATATGCGAGATATATATATATATAATGCCTGGTTGTGGAAATCAAAATGATAATACTAGATATGTAGCTGCCGGTAGACCCGGAATTGCATTAAGATTACTAGGTGGAGGAGCCAATGGTTCTTCTGGAACTGGTATGGAAGGTGGGTCTAATCGTCAAATGATGAGATTAAATCTCCGTCAAGCATGGAATGGACAAGCCGCTACTGGAGTATCAAATGGTCTTAAAATATCTGCTACTCCTTTTAGAGCTGTCAATAACGCTGGTGATTTATTAAATCGCAAAAATTATACATCTGGTGGGTCCAATCAAGTAAATACTGGACGCATTAAACTTGCTTCTAATCAATCCGCTAATGTTTTAGGAGGAAGTATTTTTGCCAAGCCCGATGGCACTGGTGTTCCAAGTTCTAATACCAATGTGAAATGGGTATATGATGGTTCTGATTATACAAAATTTAAGAAACAACAAGCAAATAACAGAAACTTCAATGATTCCTCATTTGGTGGTGCTGGAAAGAGTAACACATTTATTGCTCTTAACCGTGTAAGAAGATAAACATATTTTTATATATAATCTAATAATATATATAAAATGAGTGGATTAATGTTTACATATAATTATAATGGTCCTGCTGATCAAGGAATTTTACTAAAAAATAGAGGTGGTAATGCTATAGTAAATGCTAAGAGCGGTATGCCTCAAAAATTTTCGCCATCTGCTGGAGATTCCATGTTTTCTAATGCCAGATCTGTATATAGAAAGGATGGTGGTGGTGGAGTTTTATTATCAGGACATTATGATGCTTCTCAGCAAATCGCTTTGAAAAAACTTAATACAGTAGGTAAATCTTCTATGTTACAAGATACAGTTGCATTTCAAGGACAAGCAGTTAAAAAGGATTCATATAGAAATAGTGCTTTAGCAAGATGTAGAGGTGGCGGATGTGTAGCTCCTAAAAAGAAGGGAGCGTTAGAAAATAAGTTTAAATCAGGTGGAAGATCTAGTGTCACTGGTACAGGAAATAGACAAATATTCGCTTAATTTTTTTTTGCAAGTCAAATATATACAATGAACAAATTTCTTGTCGAATTTTTAGGAACTCTATTCTTTCTTTATGTAATTCTTGCCACAGGTAATGCTTTAGCAATTGGTGCTGCATTAGCTATTGCTATTCTTGTAGGTGGTAAAATCTCTGGAGGAAACTTCAATCCTGCCGTATCTATTATGATGGTTGCTGCCGGTAAACTTCCCAAGAATGATTTAATCCCATACATCCTTGCTCAAGTAGCAGGTGGTTTAGCTGCTTTAGAACTTTTTAAGCGCGTTAAACTCTAAATAGTTTAAAAATCTAATATCATATAATATTTTCTATAATTATATTATATAATGTCAAATATGTCCATGACTACACCACCAACATCACCTACTAAACCAACATTAGTTGCACCAGGAGCTCCTGTAAAGAAGGTTCCAGTTAAATCAATGACAGATCATGCAACAGATGCTTCCGCGGCCGCTTCAAAAGCTTGGTCTGGATTTACTGGAATGTTTGGATCTAAACCTGCCCCTGCTACTGCTACTGCCCCTGCCTCTCCTGGTGCCACCATGGGTGGAAGAAAATCCAAAAAGTCCAAAAAGGCTAGAAAGTCCAAAAAGGCTAAAAAATCTAAAAAGTCCAAAAAGGTAAAAAAATGTACTAGATGTACTAAATACAAAAAATGTCCCAAATGCAAAAAGACTAGAAGAAACCGTTAAGTATTACACCCTTGGTAATCTTCAAATGTGTAAACATTTCACCTGTAAATAAATAAATTATAATTAGTAATAATTTATTTATATTAAATTAATAATATCCTTCATTTCTTAATCGTGAAGTAATATGACCATGATGTTTAAATTTAGTATTATCAAAAGCAACATATCTTCTACCATTACCTACATGAATATCGGCAGTATTATTGTCTTGAATTTTAAAAGTTTTAACACTATAAGTCCAAGCAAACACATTACAATATTCAACGATTTCTATTATATGTTGTATAGGATTTTTAGCAATTTCTTTTTTAGCTTCGTTTTTAGCTTCGTTTAAACCAGCTATGTTATGAACTACTTTTATTTCATTACATTTAGTAGGCCAAGGACTATGTAATACGCCACCTTTTGAAATATAAAAGTCCATTACATAATTATTTTGGGGAGCAGGAGCAGGAACAGGAGCAGGAGCAGGAGCAGGAATAGATAATGGTATAATTGGTGGAATTTCAACATCATAAAAAGAAATTTTGAAACACACTTCCTGACTAATTATTTTTTTATTAGATGAATTAGCAAATAATCCTAATTTAGAATTTAAATTAAAAGTTTGTTGAAGATTTATTTCAACCTTATTTATATCAGTATTCTCTATTTTTTGTGATTCATCAAAAAGTGAAAGATTTTTTATAGTTCTTTTTTGTATCATATCTAATTCAATAGAAGGATGATATATATTATTTTGTAAATTTTCTGGCATATTGCTATGTAAATAATCCAGTTTACATTTCGAATTATTAAATTTGGTTGATAAATTAGTATCATTTTTCTGAAATTTCATTTCAATAGTACCAGTATTTTTGGTATATTTTGCTGTGCTATTTTCTACAGATGCTTTAGCTACAATAGCATCAATACTAACATTTAAATCATATTCTATTGTGCTATTATTATTTATTTTCATAGAAATATTTTTTAAACCAAAAAAAGAAAAGATGGTAGAATACAATTTAAAATAAAAATTAGTATATTTTTCAAAATAATCGTCATTTTTTACATAATAATTATTATTAATTTTTCTATATAGTACATCACGAATAGGAATTTTATGTTCATTATCATCGTAATAAATATTTGAATGAGTATTAATGAAAGTATCAACATCGTTACTAGTTATTATTTTCATACGATCCGTTTCTTCTAAATGCTGTATACAATTATCAAAATTTAATAATGTATCTGCTGCAAATACCCCGTTTTTTATCTTAAAATTGTTTAAAGACATATTGTTTTTTGTAGATAAAAAATATAAAGAATCATATTCCATTTATATTCCATTTATATAATTTTTTCATTTTCTCTCCTTAATTCTCTTCATGACATTGATTAATAGATAGACACCTACAACACCTAATGAAGAATAAAATAGTTTTACTAAGAAATCGTCAGGAATCTTGCCTCGTTTTCTACTAGTAAAAGCCTCTTTACATTTTTGACCAGTTATAGGATTGCGTTTATTACCAAAACTACAAGAATTCATATTTTTTAAATCAGTAACAGTAACATGTCTTGTTTCTGAACCCTTATTATTATCAACATCAATTGTTTCCAAACTAATTTCTTGACATTCGGGCTGTGAACCAGACATGAATGCTTGGAATATAAGCATTGGGTTCATAGCATTAAGATTACTTAAAGTTCCGGGTACAAGACCCTCAAATTCGGAAAAATTCATACCAGATGCTCCGCTAATAAATGGAATATTTCCATCAGGTACATTATTTACATAGACATATCTATCAACAATTTCTTCAGATGTCTTGTCCTTACACGTAGCAGCAGTTTTTATAAAAAATTTGTCTCCTAGAGGTTTGCCTGTTTTTGAAGCACCTCCCTTTCCAGTTACTAATAACTCGACATAATTAATTAATCCACCAACATCTTTTGCTATAGCAGACATACTCCCTTTTGAACTCATACCCAATTGACTTGGGGATTTAATTTGTTTCCAATATTCATAATCAGGACCTAATATTTTTTCTTCAACATTCTTAGCATCATCTAAAACATCTGCAAAAAAATTAGACATTTAAATATATATATTCTTGATATAAATTTATATTAAAAATATGGCATTCTTGATAATTTGCTTTTAGTGATAATATATTTTATATTTGTAGTTATTTTTCTTTATTAACTATATATAACAACATGTCTAAACCTGCTAATTTTAGTTATTCAAATAATTTAATTTCTACAAAGCAACCATTAGTAGCCAATAAAGGAAAAAATCTAGAAACTAATATGCCTGCATCATCGGCAGGAATAATAGGTGGAATGTCTAGACCCAATGTCAATTTGGGACATGCGCCCCAAACATCACCTGAAACTAATTATAGTAACGCAGTAAATTTTATAGGTATTAATGGAAATGCTAATCGCGGAAGAGCTAATCCTATTAAACACTGGAGACGACAATTGCAAGTAAATGGTAAAAGTGGACGAAGTGCTTCTTCTATTAGCGTTGTAGATAGACCTGGCGGGACAGTATTTAGGGGATATACATCACCGAATGATTGTAATTGTGATCCCAGTGGCAATAATATCTTTATTACATTTGATAATAAATTTTTACAATCTGATAATAAGTCTATTAAACCACCCAGTAATGTATCAATATCTCCTGATACTACAAATAATAAAATTCAAAATAATGGCTTCATTAAAATTGGTGAAGTAAATAATGGTGGGTATGAGATACAAACAGGTATATATACTACAAAAGCGATATGCTGTAGTCAAGCTAAAAAAAGTCGCGATAAAATACGGTCTAGTACATTATTAAGCAAGTCATATTATAGTGATACAAAAGCATATTTAAAAGCTAGATGTAATTTATTTGAGCAAAAACAATCTATTCAACAAATACCAACAAATACATATTCTACTAATAAAAATCCATATCAAGGTTCTACAGAATTTGCTACGAATAATTGTACAAATCCATACCAGACAGATAGACCTAAATGTCAAAATGTTACTTATTATAACCCAAATAACAATCAATTTGCTACACAGGGTGCAGTTGATAGTAGCACAAGATTGTCAAGATTAAATTATAATACAATCACTAAAAATGGTGCTTCATTTAATTCGGCTAAGGGTGCTCAATATGCTACATCTGGTAAATATCACGGTGAATCGTTTTCACGATATTTTGTTAAAAATAAGTTTTCACCACCATTAGTGTGGAAAAGAAATGGTGACAAAAATGATTGCTCCAATCAATTTTCTAGCCCTGGAGCAAATTGTTCCAACTCTAAACAATCTAGACAATATTTATCTGGATTTTGGGGTTCATCTATAAATTAAAAAATTTATAATAATAATAATATAAATTTTTTGTTTTGTTTAATTTAATTTTGAATAAGTATTGTATATTATTTATTACATGGCCCTAATATGATGCGTTCTAAGAATATCATTTCCTACATTTTTAATATGGATATGTTCATCATTCCAACATAATAAACAACTACTGATACTTAAATTCCAAATAGGTTGGGTTTCTGGAAATATGCCATTAAATATAAGTTCGGCTCTATTTTTATGAAAATCAGATGTAGAAACAATAATATTAGGAAGAGAATCGTCTGAGAAATTAGCATAAACCCATTGCTTTAAATAGGCAAAATTCTCGGCGGTATTTTTGGCGAGTTGGTCCTGAACAATTTCTATATCAGAATTAGATGAGAATATTTCGTTCATTTTGAAAGCTTCCGAGTCTGATTCTAAATGGTCATTACTGAAAGCCTCTTTAACACCTCCACTCAAATATAGAGTAGACTGTTCATCTGAATTATTAATATAATTCATTGTAGATTGTACACGTTCATTAAGAATAATATTATCGTGAGAACCTAATACAATAATAACATTATGAATCGCATATGAATTATAAATACACGATAAGAGTAGGAAAATTGAAAGCATCTTTTTTAAAACTTTGATGGTATATTTAGTTGTAGAATAAACTTTATATGAAAAATACATCAATTTTTATTTATCAACAGTAAAAATTTGTAATATTTTTATGTGTTTTTATGCGTTTTTATGTGTTTTTCTCAATTACCTACTTTTTAGTACTTCTTAATGTTCTCTGCACCATCTGGCTAAATTCTTCCTCATTAGCATCTTCACTATCTTCATTAGCATCTTCACTATCTTCATTAGCATCTTCACTATCTTCATTAGCATCTTCACTATCTTCATTAGCATCTTCACTATCTTCATTAGCATCTTCACTATCTTCATTAGCATCTTCACTATCACTTTCTGTGTTTTCTATTTCAGCAATAATATCTTCCATAATATTAGCACCTAATTCATTTAGAATTTCTGGTGTATGTGGTATGTCTTCTGATGATAGATCAACAATAATCTTATTCATTTCCTTTTCTAGAAGAATCTGTTCTGTAACATCTTCGATATCACTATCAGAACAATATTCCAAATCACTATCAGAAGAATCTTCTTCCATATGTTCTTGCTTGATAAACACATCATTATTGTAAATAATACCAAAGTAGTAGTATATAGTATCCTTGGAAGATTGTATAAAATCAATTAGCGATTCTTGAATATCCGTATAATCACAGTGAACTCCATAATCATTCTTAAAAGTTTCAATATAATTTGAACCAGTAATGCATAAATAAGAGGCAACTAGAAATACACTAGAAATTACTATAAATAGTAGTCCGATAGTTGTAAGAATATGATTCATTACAAATCGAGACATATCTCTATAAAATTTATCAAAATACAATTTAGTTTGGTGGGTTGAACTCTCCATAATTACTTGGTATATATGACTACACTGTTGTAATTAGTTAGAATCAATTTTATTGTAATTAAATTAATAATTATATAATTTTACAAAGTGTCGCAATATTGAAGAAAAAAGGGAATATATAGAAAGTATTTACAATAGCGTAATCATATTTTATAAGGATAAAAATGACATTAAACCTTCAGATGTTCTAGGACCTTCAAATGTCTGTGATTCTCCTTGTTCGTCGATTGCTAGTATAGTAGGAAATCCCTTAATATTATATTTTTCCATATCAGCTTTGGCATCATTCATTTCCACCTTTCTTAATTTAACAGGACCATTATAAGATTGGACAAATGAATCCCAAACAGGTGTAAATGTTTTACAATGCCCACAATTAGTCATATAGTAATAAGTACATGACTTGGGATTACCAAAGTTTTCCACACCATTTCTAACAACTAACATGTGAATACAAATAGCAAGTATAAATACAAGTCCCATTTTAACGAGAGGTGAGATTTTTTTCCAATATTTCAATAAGAAATTCATTATACATTATTGAAATAATATAAATTATTAAATATATTTAATTCATAAAAATATTATTTGTAACTTGTGTTTTATTATGAGGGACATTATGTTTTTCACACCAACGAATACATTTATGAATGTTATTTTTCTTGAAGAGTTCTAACTTATCATTTTTATTTTTATATGACATTAAGTTTATAGTCGAAGAAATATTTTCTATTTGTTGTTGTCCAAAAATTGCATTATATTCTTCTAATTTGTTTAAATAATATAAATCAAGATTATCATCTAAAATAGATGCGATATATTCGTGTTCCTTTAGTTTATGAAATTGAGAAATAATTTTATTTATGAGGATTGGATTGGTTCCTTTAAAATATTTACAAACGATGTATTTTTCAGAATTTGCCATTCTACTAGTACTTGGTTTAACAATAAATACGTGCTTGTACATTGTAGACAATAAATAGATAATATCACTTGTTGTTTTTGTAAAAATATCAAAAATTTTTAATACAAAGTGACCGTTTGTTTTTTGCATAGCAATGGCAAAACTAACTTGAGCAAATAATAAATTCGTAGCTAATATTTCTTGTTTGTTAAAATCAATTGAAAAATCAAATCCACCATCTGCTGTAATGATATGCATACTATTATTATATGTTTTAAGACAATGTTTTAAATTGTCTACGTCAAATAAATCACCTGTTCCTGAAGGGCCACGTTCAATGTTTACATTTTTATTAGCCTCTAGAAAAAAATTACTTTTATTCCAGCCAGGTACATTTGGATCGGAGTTTACTAATGTCATACCATTATATTTATCATTCTCGTTTTTTCTCATAAATGTCATGGCTTCAATAAATCCACCAGGTCCTTCTGCTAAATGAAAAGTGTTTATATCTATATCTTTATAATCGTCTAGTAAATGTAATAGATTAGATATTTCTATCATCTTATAAAATGATCTAGATAATGGTTTTAATTTGCTTACAGAATTTTTACTATTTGGAATAATAGTATGGATAAATTCATATGGGTTAGTATATTTTTTAATATGGTCCCAAGTGTCACAATTATCATTAATCTGTTGTTTAACTGTAGTTAAATAACTATTAAGTGATAAGCTGACACTTAGTTTATAATCTGCAATTGGTTCATCATTACCTTTAATATTAATATTATTTATGTTATAATGAATTTCTGGGAATAAAAAATAGCTCATTAGCGATAATAATACTACACAACTATTTTTAGGTTGTTTTACATTTATAGTTTACGAACTATTTGCTAACTTCTTTTAGTTTTAATTTTCGCTTGATTTTTTTAGGAGCTTTGGCCTTCTCTTCATTTTTTTCCTCACTTGTTACTGAGGCCGCTTCTTGTGCTTCAATAGTTTCTAACTGTTCCATTTGTTCTTGTAATTTAGAACTACCTATCATAGTATTATAAACCGCGCGCGTATCAACATTTCTGATTTTCTTATAAATAAAGTAGTTGTTGTAAAATGAAATCTGTTTTTCCTTACTATTCATTGTAAATGCTGACCCGTATTCTTTTTTCTTTTTAGGATTTTTCTTAATTTCTTGTTCCATAAGACCGTATAATTGTTGAAATGATCCAACACTTTCAGGAATTCCGATTTCATTACATTCATCTCTAGTAAGTAGTGTGAAACCATAATTATCCATCATTCTCGTTAAATAATCGAAGTTTACCAAATACTCTCTAAATTTTTTATTAATGGTTTCTTGGTATACATCAATTGCGTATCCTAATGAAGTGTCATCTTCATCGAAATAATCTTTGGTATATCCTTTTGTCACTTCCCAAATTTTGGTACCACTATCTTGAATAATAGAAACACTTTCGCCCTCGTTTACAGATTTTAAGCTATTAAATATCTTCGTTCCGTCGTAACATCCACCAATAAAGTGTCCATTGACATTTGTACATTCGCTTACATTTCTAAGGAAACCGTTTAGTGTTTTTTTGTTTTCAAAGAAGTAGTGTAATGCGAATTGACATGAACTAATATTAAACCCGTTAGATGCCTTGCCGTATTGTCTATAAACACCAGGGCCTAATTTCTCCTTATCTTTAGGTCCTTCACCAAATATAGCATTGGTGATCTGTTTACCTTTTTCGCTTTTTAATGCTTCACCATCTTTAATATTAAATTGTGAATTACCTTCAACAAATAGTGTATATGGCATAATCTTAAAATCTTTGCGATAATTTAAATATCTAGCACAAGCACCGCTAATACGATTTTCAATATTATCCTTACTTACATCAATACCAAATACAAATGATAGTTTTGCATTAATCCATTTGGGAAAGTCTCCGCCTTGTCCGACAGCATAATCAATCAACGTATCTCCTCTTTTTGAAATGCTAGTAATAAGCATTTTTTTAACAAATAAATTGTGAAAATCTCTTAATCCCTTTGTTTCAGATTTGCCGGTATTACGATTATAATACACATTATCATCTGAAATACTATCTGGAATGTTCTCGCCAGTAGTAATCATTTGTCTAGTAATTGGATTATGAATTGAATGCCAATTGCTATTAGCAACCTTGTAATCATTACCATACATTGGAAAGCCCTTTCTATATTCTTCAGTTTTATCATATCTAACTCTTAGAGGGATCCATCTCCATTTGTGGTCCTTTGATAGATCATAACTAAATTCAACAATCATTCCATCTGAAAATACTTCGTCATCTTCAATTGTAAATAGTTGCGTTTCACTATTTTTGTCCTCTTTTAACATAATATTACACAGATATGCTTCGGAATCAACTGGACTAGATGGATAAAATGGCATTGGTCTATAATTGTTTTCTTTTGTATTACTGTCATCATATTTTGGTAATTTATCAGCAATTACATCAGCACAAGGGTTAATATATCCGTGTTGACCTTCGTCAAACCCTACCCGAAGGATAAGTGTTTTATATTGTGATAATTGGTCATATGCTTGAGCATTTACTCCATTTTGAAATATGTTTCCAACAAAATCGTCACCATTTACATCTTTCTTTGTAGTAACTAGGAAATCAATTGTGTTATATTTAGGGGGTTTCCATTTAAAAGAATGTTCCCATGTTTTCTTGAATTTTGGACCAGATTCACCTACTTTATTTGAACCAACTCCTAGGTATGCTGGGGTAAAGATTAATCCATCAATAATATATTCCATTGAGGATTCTTGTTCTAGGATTGTATGACAGCACTTAAAGATACTTTGATTGACATTATCTGCTTTAAAATTCTTATGCTCGATACGGAGTGGAGGTAATCCACCACTTGTAATTGAAACCGCACCCATTCCATTAATGATATTTACTAGTAATGGTAATCTAAACTTATTTAAGATGTCTCCAGAGGTTTCATCTTCATTTGGAATAAATGGATTATTACGGACATCCTTTTTGTTTACAATGTAAACGTCGAATGAGGCATACAAGTTAATAAATTCACCCTTTTTATTATGTAAAATATGTTCACCATCTACGATAGTTTCCCTCAATTCAATATCCTTTGTTACAGTTCCTGTAAATTGGATATTCATATTTGTATCAATTAGATAAATCTTGCCGTCTTTATTAATGTATAGCAGTTTTCTCATACCATCTGCTTTGTCAGTAACTGTATAATTCTGTCTGACGTTTGGAAATTGGGCATCTTCATCGAATAGTGTAATATTTTTATTTTGGAGTGTATTAGAACTGGGACCAATAAAGCTCTTGGGCATCATTCTAAGACCTGGATGATAGTCCTTTCCAAAAACAAGCTTTAGATATTGAATTCCTACATTTTGTATTTCTGCATATGAAACTGGAAAGTTTGTTCCTTGAAGTCCGGATAGAACATAAATAACACATTTTCTAATAGCTTTTGCTAATTTGGTTGCATCATTAAATTCTGTGCCAGCACCAACCTCTCTATTTTTCACTTCAATTTCAATTTCATATTTTTCACGATTTTCTGTTACTTTGGCAGAATTAAACGAATATTCTGGCTTTAATTTAAACTGGGATCTTCCTTTATATTCTGTCTTTTCAGAATGACTTTCCTTTACAACACTTAGATCAATGCGTAGAGGATAATCTGGATGTTCAAATGAAACTCTATTAAGAAGGCGAAACACCTTTTTACTATCTTCCCATGAATCCTTGATATTCTTGGCAAATGAACTAGATTCTCCAATTACATTCTCTTTTTGAAAAGAAACACGAAAATTGTAATCATCGACATCAACTGGCCAGATAGGATCATCCCTGGAACCAGCATTTCTCTTTTGATTAAATATCGGATGGATTCCATTGAGAGAGTCAGTATTACAATATTGCTGAATATCACGAAGACCATTCAATTCAACCCGAACATTAGAATCCTTTTCAATACCCCGCGATTTATCCAGAAATTGAGGTGTAATTTTTAATGTATGCTGATTTGTACTCATTTGAAATCCAGAAGATTTTAGTTTTTTAATAACGTTGTCAAAATCAATTTTAGTAATGGGTTTTTTATGAATGATATTTCTTTTATCCCTAGTTTTAGTTCCAAATCTGACTTCTAATTCGGGATCTCCGTCACTTGTGTTTGTTACATTTTCTAAATATTTATTGATAATATTATTAAATGATTGCTGTGAATTAAATTCAGGCATTGTATATATACTTCTGGACATATTATTTTATATTGATTCAATTTTTATATTAATCACTATAAAAATCGCATTATTTCTTGATACATTTTTTGCTTAGTCATATTTTCACATATAATATTTAATTTTTTACAAATTGATGCTAGGTCAGACACTTTATAACTAGAAACTGCTTTTAAAGGCTTGTCCAAATTTTCTAATTGCCAATAATGAATTCTATAATAATCTAAATTTTCCTTGGATACATTATCTTTTAATCCGTATTTATGATTAATCTTTTCAATGACATAAACAGGATTGTTTTCATCGGTTATCATTTCATAGAATTTTTTATTATCAATATAAAAAATATTAATGTTGTGTAAATGACATAGGGCTTTAATACAATGTAATGAAATTTTTGGCTTATTTGCCAATTCATCTTCTATGGCATTACGACTGACTTTAATTGGTTTAAATATTTCCTTTTTTTCTCTAAAATCTTCAATCCATTTAAATTTCATTTCCTTTTCCTTTGTAAAATAATTATGGGTTGTTTCATATTCATAAACGCTATTC